>Ga0302287_10000005_pt1 | contig 290428 bp, 226 predicted proteins | sample III_Fen_E2_4_FD_200452 | JGI IMG/M metagenome (GOLD analysis project Ga0302287, IMG submission 200452) | Peat permafrost microbial communities from Stordalen Mire near Abisko, Sweden - III_Fen_E2_4 | ecosystem: Environmental > Terrestrial > Soil > Wetlands > Permafrost | place: Sweden... | reverse complement strand
GATCCTCAGCGTCTGGTCGGCTCCCCCTTCGGCAGCGCCGTGATCGAGATCACGAGCGCGACGACTCCGCAGACGGCGATCGTTCCCGTAAGAGGGACCGCCGTTCCATCGTTCAAGCTTCCCACGATGCCGCTTGCAGCAGATGCCCCGATGAACTGGATGGCTCCCATGAGCGCCGCCGCCGTGCCTGCGATCGATCCGTAGGCCGCCATGGCCCTGACGCTGAGGATCGGCATGAGCATTCCGACACAACTGACCACGAAAAACAGCAGGATGGCGTGTGTCGGCAACGAGGCGAGATGCGTCGTTTCCAGCAGGATGAGCAGGAGTCCGCAGGTCGCATAGCAGCCGCTGGCAAGACGCGTCGCGAGGTTCGTGCCCAAACGCCGCACGACCCTCGGGCTGAGCTGGTTGGCGGTGACAAGCCCGATCGCATTGGTTGCAAAGAGGAGGCTGTACGCCATGGGCGAGAGTCCATGCATCGAGATGAAGACGGATGCCGACCCGGAGATGTAGGCGAAGAAGCCGCCTTGGGCGATGGCCGAAACCAGCACGAACGGCATGAACTGCCTGCTGGTGAGCAGCCGCAGATAGTTCCCGACGGCCGCCTTGGGGCGACTGTGCTTGCGCGCTTCGGGCAAGCGCGTCTCGGGCAGGCACACGGCAGCAAGCAGCAGGATGCCTGCACTGAGCGCGGTCAACACGACAAAGACCGAGCGCCAGTCTCCGAAGGAAAGGATGACGCTGCCCGCCAGCGGCGCGATCACCGGCGCGAGCCCTAGAACCATCAGCACCGATGCCATCAGCTTTGCGGCGTCATGTCCGGTGTAGAGGTCCCGGATGACGGCCATGGCGATGACCATTCCTATCGATCCCCCCAGGCCCTCGAAGAATCGGAAGACCAGCAGTTGACCAAGGTTCGTCGCGAACACGCAGCCCAAGGAGGAAAGCATGAAAAGCGCCAGTCCGAAGAACACCAGCGGCTTGCGCCCGAATCTGTCGGACAAGGGACCGTAGAATAGCTGCCCAAGGGTGAGACCTGTGAAGAACACCATCAAGCTGTACTGGACGCTCCCCTCGTCCGTATGCAGGGCCCGCGCGATCTGCGGCAATGCGGGCAGGTACATGTCGATGCCCAACGGGCCTAGTGCCCCGAGGCAACCCAGGACCACCGCGATGACGATGGGTGATGTCGAACTTTTCATGGATTCTGCCTTCTTTCTTTAATTAAGAAACTGTTGAGTTTCCTATTATTTAAGCTCAAGGCTTTCCAAAGTCAACAACTATTTCCGGAGACAGTGCCAGCTGATGCACAGCCGAACGATAATGACCGACGGAAGTTACCATTCGAGGGGACCGGTTCGGGGGAGTACATCCATGGAAGGAATCAAGCGCGGCCCAGGCCGTCCGCAAGCGATCGCCCCCGCAGAACGCCGGGAGAAGATCATCGATGTCGCCGGGTCGATCTTCATCGCGGAGGGCTACAGCTCGACCAACATGGAAACGATCGCGCAGCGGTGCGGGATGTCGAAGAAGACCCTCTACCAGGTCTTCGAGAGCAAGGAAGCTCTGTTTGCCGCGCTGATCTGCGATGTCCGGCGATACGAGGACACATCGCAGCAGGCGCAAGCAACCGATGCCGATAACCTTTCCGGTACGCTGCTTCGGATCGCAGAATGGACCTTGGCGCCTCGCCAGATCGGCTTGACGCGACTGGTGATCGCCGAGTCGCTGGCAGCTCCCGCTTTGGCCGAGCAGTTCCGGGGACACGCAATCGAACAGGGTCGGCGCATGATCCGCGAAAGCCTCGCACGCACATGGAAGAAGGACCGGAAAAAGAGTGCAGCGCAGATTGAAGCGATGGCGGCCTTTGCCTTCGGCGCCGCGATCGCAGAACTTCAACTCAGGGCCTTGGTCGGCGAGGACATATCCTCGGCGCGCGCGAAGGCAAGTCTTTCCAAGCGCATCGAAGCCGTTGTCGGCCTGATCTTTCCCTAACGTTGTTGAGCGATCCATCCCAACGAAAACAGCTCGCAAAGGCCACGTATCTCATCGAGATTCGATCCAGAGGAGAGCTTATGGGATCAAGGACGAGGATACCTCAAGATGAAGATCCTGACAATGGGCCTGTCTATATGTCAAATTTGACAGATCTTGTCACAATACGACCCACCCGAAAACGGGAAGAGTCCGATATATCTCCGGCTTTGGCGCCAACGACAGTCACCGGGCAAGGTGATGACCACGACCTTGCAAGCCTCGCGGTTTGTCTTGCGTCACAAGCAGCGCAACGAGGACCCTAGCCATCAGATCGAATTCCACCTTGAGACGGGCGCTTCGATTCTCTCTGACGTCCTCGAATTGGAGGTAGAAGCTTTGCAGGAAAGTAACGGTCAAGAGAATGCCTTCGCGTCGGCACCCTTTGCCATCGTTCATGGGTGCCAGATACTTGGCGATGCGGTCGATGATCTCTTCCCGGTGCTTGCCTGCGAGCTCCTTGAACTCCGCATCCATGCTGACCAGCCCGATCAGTTCTTTCTGGAATTCCCATAGCTGCTCGGGAAGCGCATCGAGATCCTCGACGATCCGGCGCAAGTCCAGCAATGGATCCTGAAACGACCGGGCCAGGGAAAAGGACTGTTCAAGATGCTGCAACACCAGCGCATAGAATTGCTTGCTGGCTTCCTGGAAGATGTCCTTCTTGTCCTTGAAGTAGGCATAGACCGTTCCCGTGGCAAGCTTCGCCTCCCGAGCAATGTCTGTGGTGTCTGACTTGTAGTAACCCTTGGTGCCAAAGACCTTGAAGGCGGCCTCGATGATGCGCGCCTTCTTCTCGATGGATCGCTTTTGCTTCGGCTCCCGCACGCTTGTTCCCACGCTGGTCATCAGTTAAAGATAAGGTCGGCGATCCACAAGGCATCTCAAACAGCTTGCCTTTCATATAATATGAATATAATTTCATATTCATGATTACAGGCACCACATTCCACTGGTCAAGAGCTGGCGCTATGGCATCAAGCTGCACAACCAATTCAGCCACGAAACCAGTCATAGGGAGGGGCAGATGCAAGCAAACCGCTGGATCGCAGCATGGAAGATCGATCACAAGGGGAAAAGCCTGACACTTGCCATCGGCTTTCTCACACTCCTGGGTGCCTGTCAGAAAGAACCTCCCGAAGCTCCGGCAGCACCTCCATCGATCCAGGCCCAGCATCTACGAGCCCAGGTGCGAAGAGGAGATCTTTCCTTGAGCGGCTCCGTGGAAGGCTCCCGCACCGCCAAGCTCGGCTTCCTGGTGGCGGGGAAGATTGTGGCCATTGCCGCCCAAGAGGGACAGGAAGTACGCGCTGGACAGATTTTGGCAAGCCTCGATCCCGAAAGCTATCGGCTCGCCTTGGAGATCGCCGATGCCGCCCTGGCCCAGGTTCAGGACGAATATGATCGCTTGGCAACCTTGCGCACCAAGGGTAGCGTTTCGGAAAGCGACTTTGCCAAGGTGACCTACGGGTTGCGTCAGGCCAAGGCACAACGGCAGTTGCAAGCCAAGAACCTTGCCGATACACGACTGGTTTCGGAATTCTCCGGCGTCTTGCTGCTGCGGGGCGCCGAGATCGGCGAGATCGTCCCCTCCGGTACACCTCTTTTCACCGTGGCAAGCATCGATCCGGTCAAGGTCACGGCACAGGTCCCCGAGAAGGACTTACGCCACCTGCGAATCGGCCAAAGCGCCAAGCTCAGAATCGATGCCATCGACACAACGCTCGTCGGCAAGGTCGTCGAAGTGGGAGCCCTGGCCGATGCCACCACCCGTTCGTTCTCCGTCAAGCTGGAAGTTGCCAATCCCCGTCATCGGTTGCGCCCGGGCATGATCGCACGCATCGCCATCGCAAACCAGGATTCCAGCCGATCTCTCCTTCTGCCGCTTGCCTGCATCCAGAGGCGCTCGGAAGGCGACGCGGTGATCTTTGTCGTGGATTCGGCACGTTCCCAAGTCTTTGAACAACGAGTCTCGCTGGGAACTGTCGTGGGAGATTCCGTGGAAATCCTCTCAGGCCTGAACGAGGGGGCGCTTGTCGCCACGCAAGGCGTCGCCAAACTCCACGATGCCGCACGCATCTCACTTGGGTCTGCCCGATGAACCCCATCCGCTCCTCGCTGCGCCATCCGCAGGTCACGCTTTCGGTGCTGTTCATCGTCTTCGCCGCAGGCATCTGGGCGCTCTTGACCATGCCACGGCGCGAAGATCCGAAGATCGCCGTTTCCGAAAGCCTGATCGTAGCCATGTACCCCGGTGCCGATGCCACCCAAGTGGAAGATCAGGTCACGCGCAAGCTGGAAAAGTACCTGTTCCAATTCGCCGAAGTCAACAAGGCGAAGACCAATTCCACCACTCGCGACGGCATGGTGGTCGTGGATGTGCAACTCAACGGATGGGTGAAGAACACGGATGTCTTCTGGTCCAAGCTGCGCCATGAGATGGCCGTGGCCAAGGCGCTGGACCTGCCCGATGGCGTCCTTGGTCCCGTGGTGGATTCCGACTTCGGCGATACCGAAGCTCTCCTGATCGCCTTGGAATCAGACAGTTGCGATTACACCCAGCTCAAGACCTACGCGATGCGGATCGAAGAGGCGCTGCGCACCCTGCCCGCGACCTCCAAGGTCAGGCGCATCGGCGAACAAGGCGAAGAGATCCAGATCCACTCCAGCTCCGAGCGGATGGCTCAATACGGCATCTCCGTCCCCCAAGTGGCCCAGCTGCTGCGGTCGCAAAACGCCATCGGCGGAAGCGGCACCGTCAAGACGAAAGAGTCCGAGGTCCCCCTGCACGCCCAGGGAATCTATAAGACAGAAACCGACCTCGCCGCGCAGGTGGTGGGGAATTCCCGCACCGGCGAAACCGTCCGGCTGGGACAGGTGGCCGACCTGAAGCGCGTCTGGAAGGATCCGACCAGCACCATCACCGTCAACGGACATCGCTCCCTGTTGCTTGCCGTGCAGATGCAGGAGGGCAACAACATCGTCGAATTCGGAAAGCAGGTCGATGCGAAGCTTGCCCAAGCGAGTTCGCGCCTGCCGTCCAAGGTGAAGGTCCACAAGATCGTCGACCAGCCCCATGTCGTGGACGTTTCGGTGGGCCACTTCCTGCGCGAGTTCCTGCTGGCCATCCTGGCGGTGGTCGTGGTCACCATCATCCTCCTGCCGCTTCGCATCGCGGCGGTGGCGGCCATGGCCATCCCCATGACGGTCGCAGCAACCTTCGCCATCCTGCAGATGGTGGGAATCGAGTTGCATCAGGTGTCGCTTGCGGCCCTGATCGTGGCGCTTGGCATGGTGGTGGACGATGCCATCGTGATCGCCGACAACTATGTGGAACTCCTGGATCATGGCGTGCCGCGCGGGGAGGCCGCCTGGCGCTCTGCGGGTGATCTCTGGGTGCCGGTGCTCACGGCCACGGCAACTATCATCGCCGCGTTCCTTCCCATCCTGGTGGTGGACGGCGATGTGGGCGACTTCATCCGGGCGTTGCCCCTCACCGCCTCGATCGCCTTGGCGGTCTCGTTCGTGGTCGCACTCTTCTTCACGCCGATCCTGTGCCATTCGTTCATCCGCAAGGGGCTGCATGGCGATACGAATTCGGCAAAGGGGAAGCCTTCGGTCTCGATGCTCGACCGCATGCAGAGCCTTTACGATTGGACCATCGACCGTTGCGTCGCATGGCCAAAAACTGTCATTCTGTTGGCTCTTCTGTCCGTGGTCGCAGGCGTTGTCCTGTTCCAGGCCATACCCCAGAAGTTCTTTCCCGCCGCCGAGCGCAACCAATTCGTGGTCGAGCTGTGGATGCCCACCGGAACCCGCCTGGAAAAGACCCAAGAGGCATTGTCACGAGTGGAAACCCGCCTGAAGACGGACCGTCGCGTGCAGGACTTCGCGACGTTTGCCGGCACCAGCGCCCCGCGCTTCTACTACAACTTCTCCCCGGAATTCCCGGTGCCCGAGTACGGACTGATTCTGATCAACACGATCGACGAAAAGACCACCGAAGAGCTGTCGCGGGAATTGACGCGAATCGTGGACACCCTGATTCCGGAAGGCACGCCTCAGGTGCGATTGATGCAGCAAGGAACTGCGGCCGTGGCTCCCGTGGAAGTGCGCGTCTTCGGGGAGGATCTCGCGACCCTTCGCGGCATCGGCGACCAGATCGAGGCGATCCTGCGCGCGACACCTGGGACCGTCGCCGTCAAGTCGAATTTCCACGAGGACATCCTGACCATGGGCATCCGCCTGAAGGACGATGCCCAGCGACTGGGCTTCACCACAGAAAGCGTCTCCAAGGCCGTGTACATGGGCTTCTCGGGCGCCCCGGCGACCACGCTTTGGGAAGGCGGCGAAGCGGTGGACGTCACGCTGAAATTGAACGAGGAGAATCGCCGCAATTTCCAGGATCTGTCAAATCTCTATCTCCTCTCGCCGATCACCAACCAGGCGGTGCCGCTGCGTCAGATCGCCGACCTGGTCCCGCAGTGGAAGAGCGGCCGCATCATCCACCGCAACGGCCAGCGCTGCTACGCCTTGCAGAGCGATGCGAAAGAAACCACGCTTCCTTCGAAGATCCTGGAATCCATCCAGCCCAAGATCGCCAAGATCGCATTGCCGAACGGCTACCGCATCGACTACGGCGGCGAGGAGGAAGGCAGCAGCGAGACCTTCGCGCAACTGCTGACGGCTCTTTCCATCAGCATGCTTCTGATCTTCCTGGTGATCCTTTTCCAGTTCCGCGACGTGCGCGAGGTCCTGATCGTGATGAGCTCGATTCCGCTCTCGCTCTTCGGAGCCATGCTGGGCTTGTGGATCACCGGCAACAACTTCGGCATGACCTCCTTCGTCGGGCTCATCAGCCTCACCGGCATCGTGGTGCGCAACGCCATCATGCTGCTGGACTATTCGAAGGAACGGATGCGCCTGGGCGACGATGTGCGCACCGCCGCCATCGAAGCGGGAAAGCGGCGCCTTCGCCCCATCTTCCTCACCGCCATGGCTGCGGCCATCGGCGTGCTGCCCATGATCGTTTCGGGATCGTCCCTCTGGAGCCCACTGGCCAGCGTGGTCGCGGTCGGCGTGGTCTTCTCCATGGTGATGACGCTGCTTGTCGTGCCAGTCCTGTGCATCCTCTGGATGCCACATCCCGCCACCGAACCTGCGGAGGTCTTGCCATGAAGCGCAGCAGCCTGGTCCTTGCAGTCCTTGCAACCATCGGCGCCCATGCCCAAACCGATTCCGTCTTGACACTGCCCCGAGCCCGTGAACTTGCCTTGGAACACAATCCTCTGCTCAAGATCGCAGGCTTGCGGGAAGAGGAAGAGGCCGCCAAGGTGAGCCGTTCCCAAAGCAACTACCTGCCCCGCGTCACCTTGCAGGCAGGAGCCGTCCACTTCCGGGAAGCGCCTTCGGTGACGGTCCCGGCTGGAGCCTTGGGAATCAGCCCCTTCATGCTACCGGCTTCAGATCTGAAGGTTAGCAGCGATCGCAACATGGCACAGTTGGATGTCATGGCCTACCAACCGCTGACGCAGCTGTTGAAGGTTTCCTCAGGCGTGCAGGCAAGTCGCTTGGATCACAGCCAAGCCCAGGTCCAGGCCGCTCAGGCGCGAAGACAGATTCTGTCCGCCGCAGAGCAGGTCTGGCTCGGAGGCCGCGTCGCTCTTTGGCAGCGCAAGGAAATCCAACTGCGGGTGGAACAGGCCCGCGAACGCCTGAACGATGCGGAACGCGCCTTGGCGGCCGGAAAGATCCTGCCCACAGGCACAGCAGGTCTTTCCGCCGCGCTTGCGGACGAGGAGAGCAACCTGCTGGAAATTCAAGGCCAGATCGAGACCTTCGAGGCCCAACTGCGAAACCTGACAGGACTCCCCTCTTCGCTCCCGCTCCACATCGACACCACGCAGCCATTGGCGGAGGCTCCCGAGGTCCCCGCGTTGGATGTCTGCATCAAGCACGCATTGGAGCGCTCTTCTGCACTCCAAGAATCCCGCTTGACCGTGCAAAAGGCCCAGACCGGAATTCGTGCCAGCAAACAATCCATGATCCCCGATGTGGGAGCCTTTGCAGGATGTTCGTGGGATCGCTTCGGCAACGAGGTCTCCAAGCCCAACCCCTATGTCGGAGCGTTGGCCCAGTGGAATCTGCTGGACCTGCGCACCAACTCCCAGGAATTGGGCGAGAGACATCTGCAGCTGCGACAGGCCCAGTTCAAGCTCGAGCACGATCAGGACAGCATCCGCACCGAAGTGGAAAAGGCATGGCGCAGGATCGGAAACGCCCGCGCAAGGCTCGAGGCGGCACGACGCGCCTTGGACTACCGCGAGAAGGATCTGCGCGAACAGACCGATCGTCTCCAGGCCGGCCTGACAACGCGCACGCAATGGCTGGGCTTCCAGGTGTCGCAAGCAAGATCCCGAGGCGATGTGGAAGGAGCCTTGGCAGCCACCCACATCGCAACTCTTGAGCTCTCCGTCCTGATGGGAACGGACTGATGCCTTGGAAGATCCTGAGCTTGGACATCAACAGCAGAAATTCCCTTTTACGGGCATTTTTGCGCAATGAGGAAGCGCCAAGATCCCGTCACCGTATTAGAATATGGACCAATGCCCAGATCCATTCATCCCCGCGAGCACGCGGGAACCGCCGTCGAGATCACCCAAGGTCTCGACACGGCATTCTCCCACCTCACCATCGGGCAGCCCGCTGTGATCCTGGTGCTGGAGGGGTCTAAGACCCTGCGCTGGACCGAAGGCTCCCTGGAAATCCAGGCAGGTGAAGCGGTCGCCATCGCGGCAGGTTCGGCCCTGGACATCTCCAACCATCCCTCCGCTTCCGGCCAGTACCGGGCCCAATGGGTCGTCTTCGACACCACGCTTTGCGAAGCCTTTCCGGCGACCGACCCGACCCTTCAGGAGATCCGTCCCTGCCTGTCGCTTTCCCGCTTCGACGCGTCTCCTCGGGAGAGCTTCGATCGGGCGCTCACTGCCCTGCGCGACGAATCCCTGCCCATTTCCGTCATCCAGTGCCGCCTGCAGGAGCTGCTTGCTTGGATCGCCCACCGAGGCGCGCGCTTTGCAACGGCCGGCCACGCGACCTTGACGATGCGCCTGCGCAAGCTTTTGGCCCCGCGCCTCTCCCACGCTTGGACCGCCCCCGAAGCCGCACGGGAACTGAGTTTGAGCGAAGCTAGCCTGCGCCGCATCCTGGCGCGCGAAGGAAATTCCTTCTCCGGCCTGTTGCGCGATGCCCGCCTGGAATTCGCCCTGACCCTCGTGCAGGCCTCCGAGCTTCCCATCGAGACCATCGCCATGGAAGTCGGCTACGACAGCGCATCCCGCTTCTCGGGGCGCTTCCGGGAACGCTTCGGCGTCACCCCCAGCCAACTGCGCGGACACGCCCGTGCGATTGAGCGAAACGGGGCGGAAGTCGATCGGATCGGATAGGGAGCTTCAGTACGTTTTCAGCGATCTTCTGTGCAGTCATCCACCTTTGCAGCACGGAGATCGACCATGAACAGCACATCTGCCACCGCACTTGCCTTGGGCGCCGCCCTGGCCACCCAGCCCCTCGCCGCTGATCCGTACTCCCGCCTTCCTCCCACGGCATCCTTCACTGTGACCAGCACCGACATCAAGGCGGGCGAAGCATTGCCCTTGGCCCAGCTCGGCTCGAACTTCGGCTTCACCGGCAAGAACCTTTCCCCGAACCTGAGCTGGAAGGGCTTTCCCGCCGGAACCAAGAGCTTCGCCGTCACCGCCTTCGACCCTGATGCCCCGACCCCCAGCGGCTTCTGGCATTGGGCCGTCGCAAATATCCCCGCCACCAGCACAAGCCTTGCCACCGGCGCCGGCAACCCCGACGGAAGCTTTCTCCCCAAGGGCGCCTTCCAGCTGCCCAACGACGTGCGCATGCCGGGCTATGTCGGTGCCACCCCGCTGCCCGGAACCGGACGCCATCGCTACTTCTTCGTCGTCCATGCCCTGGACATCGAGACCTTGCCCCTCCCCAAGGACGCCACCCCGAGCCTGCTTTCCTTGGTCATGCTCCAGCACACCCTCGGACGCGGCATCCTGGAAGTGTGGGCCACCGCCCCCTGAACTCACACTGACCTCCGGCGCCTCCCTCGCCTCCGCGAGGGCCGGGCTGCCTGCCAAGCCTCCTCGGCCCTTTCCTCGCAAGGACACCCGGCAAGGCCTGCGGGGTCTTGGGCCTGTCGGCCGACATCCCTGGCGCACATCAAAGCTGGATGACTTTCCCCTCCCGACCTCAGTGCATCGCCGGAATGAAGGCGCGCAGACGATGCCCGTCAGGATCCGCCGCCAGAAGATTCTCCCCAAAGTCCTGATGCGCGATGCCCTGGAGCATCACGGCACCGGCCACACCTCGCGCTGGGTGACCCTTCCCTTGAGATTCTTGTACTCGATCCGGATGCGGTGCCGTTCCCGGATCGCCTGACGCACCAAGCCCAGTTCCAAACCAGTCCCCGAGGCTTGTGGGCCCGGCCCGACCACAAGGGCGGAATGCTCGAAGGTGCTGCGCAAATCCTCCGACAGCACCGCCTGGTAGCCGGTGCCGGCCTTGCCTTCCACGGTCACGCCCTGTTCACGCAAAGTCTCGATGTCCCGGTAGAGCGTGCGCAGGCTCACGCCAGTTCCGCACCCGTAACCACAGCCCGACGGGAGCGGAGCGTTTCCAGCAGCAGAAGGAGTCTAGAAGTGCGCGACATGAGGGAAACGTACCCTTTTGGATCAGAGTCGCGGCAATGGCAACACCTGACTGGGTTGGAATCCACAGAAACCAAAGAGAGATGTCCCAGGGGTTCCGGATCAGTCGAGGTTGCGCACCAACGCACGGGCACCCTGGAAGCGGGCGTAGTAGAGCCCGCGCGGGAGCCAGGAGATGTCCAGGCGTTCACCGCCGCGAATTTCGCGGCGAGCCACCACCTGACCCTGTGCGTCGCACAGCACCAGCGTCCCTTCGCCGTTCAGGATCAGCTGACGGCCCGCCTGGAGCAGTCCGGCATTCCTGACGTTCCTTGTCACGAGACCGGCTCCTGCCACGACGGCCTTGATCGACACATTGTCCAGCGTCACGGTAGTGCCAGTGGTACCGGTACCGCCGATGTCGAAGGAGAGCTTGCCAGACTCGGTGGAGTCCGATACGAAGGTGTAGCCGTAGGTCTTGTTCGTGGTCCCGAGAGTCACTGCCTTGCTGAAGGCACCCTGATTGGCGTACACCTGGATGTCGCGAACCTTGCTTGCCGAAGCCTCGAAGGAAAGCGTGTAGGTCGCACCCTTCACGAAGGGGACGGCAGTCTGGAAGAGCTGGACGTTCCAGGTCGCCGTGGCGCCGTTGGTCACCGCGTAGGTGAGGGCGCCGCTGGTCACCGTGGCGGTACCGGCTGCCGCGCCATCCTGACTCCAGGCCGACGGGGTCCATCCGGTGGTGCCGTTCGAGAAGTCGCCGTTGACGATCAGGTTGGCCGAGGAGAGGAAGATCGCTTGCACGGTGTGCGGAGCATCCATCGTCACAGAGAGAATGGTGTCCTTGCCCGAGCCGTCCATCGCCCATCCACCGAAGCTCCATCCTTCGGCCGGGACAGCGGCCAGTTTGACCACGGTGCCGCGAGGCAGCAAGGCCGTGCGGATCGAGCGATTCACCTGACCCTGGCCCACGGCCTCGATGTTCAGGGCCACCATGTCAGGCGACGGCAGAGCGACCTGCATGTCGGTGGAGACCACGAAGTGAGTCGCCGAAGTGGCAGGCAGGACATAGTCGAAGCCGTCGGCGGTGACGCCGGTCGGGTCAGTGAGCTTTGCTATGACAGAATCTGTCGAAAATCCGTAGGCCACGGCGGACTTCCAGGCCTTGCCGTCCAGGGCCAGGGTGACGGACTTGGCCGAAGCGGACTTGTTGATCGCGATCACGTGCAGGAGGTTCGGATCCTTCGAGTCTAGGCTTGCGTAGGTGGAGAAAACCGCGTTGTCCGGGCTCTCAGCCGCCACGTAGGTGTCGCCGAAGCCGTTGCCCTTGCCGTCGAAGTTGCGATAGAGGCGGAAGGCCGCCGCGATCGGCCCCGAGAAGGTAGTGTGCAGGTTGGCCGCCTCGAGGTCATACTTTCCGAACACGCCCAGCACGTCGGCCTGCGCCAGCGCCCCCGACCAGTGGTGCTCGCCGCCGTAATTGTACTCGGTCACGGCCAGGCGAGTCCCGGCCCAGGCGGTGTCGATGGACTTCAACGTACGTCCAAGAATGGCCACCGGCTTGTTGCCGGTCATGCCGGTCACCCAGCTATTCTCGAGGTAGGTGGTGTCCCACAGCGAGCGCGGAGCCTGCAGACGCGCCTCGATGTCCTTGGCAGTACCGCCGTTCATGATGCTGCCGTCGTTGATGCGCGTGTCGCCCTTGTCCTCGGGGTACCAGTGGATGCCCAGCACGTCGATCAGGCGCTTGCCGACCGTCGCGGAACGTTTCTTCATCTCGCCCAGGTAGGCCGCCACGGCCCAGCCGTACTTGGCCGAGTAGGTGTTCCAATCGGAGCAGGTCGTCCAGGAGTTCTGGTTCGAGTAGCCGCACTGCCACATTTCCATGGCACCGAAGCTCTCCGAGCCGATCACCTTGGCCGATGGATCGACGGCCTTGACGGCCTTTGCGAGCGCCTCGCCATTGTCCAGCAATTCCTTCATGGAGAGGCCTTGAGGATGGATGCGCGAATGGGTCACGGTCCAGAGCGCAGGCTCGTTGTCCAGCGCATAATAAGGAACGCCGCCTTGGTCGGCGCGTCCGAAGCGATTCACCAGCCAGTTCACTTCCTCGTCCATGTAGACGACAGAATCTGTCACCGAAGGAGTGAGCGTGAAGGGCGATCCCTTGGCAAAAGCCACCTTCTTCCAGCGGGAGGACGGTGCCGCCTGGGCTGCGGTGACGGTGCCGGAACCGTCGGCCGCCACGTAGCCTGCCATCTGCAGTTGGACGATGGGCAGGCGTCCAAGACCGAGATTGCGGTCCACGAAGCTTCCCACGGCCCCACCAATGCCTGTCGCTGTGGCTACCGGATTCTGGGTCATCCAACTGTCGCTGGAATTCTGCCAATCCGATCCGGCGCTGGAGAAGTTGCTCTCCCAGTTGTAGCCGGTCATGCGGTTGCCACCCATGCGATCGGATCCAAGCATGGCTGAATCGGCTGCGAGGTAAGGCCCCTTGGCGTTGGCCAAGGCGTTGATGCCGTAGATGGCCGGACTGATGGCGTGCCCTGGCGCGTCGACGTGGACACGGAGGATCTGCGCCGCCGAGGCCATCCCGGCCAAAGCGATCAAGGACAATAAAACGATTCGCACAAGGTGCCTCCCAGAATGCAGGTGTTCCTTCAATCTGCAGGCACCCCCGATTCCGGAAAGGCGGTTTCAAGGCCCGGACGTTTTGTGGAATGCCCAAAATGAGAAGAGCCCCTTGCGGAGCTCTTTCTCTTGAAGACGAAGCACCGGAATGGATTCCGATGTCAGTTCACTTCGGGATGTTGCCTACTTGACGATCACCTTATCGGTGGCGTCCAGGTTGGCGCCCTTGACGCGGACCACATAGAGGCCCGCCTTGACATTCTTCAGAGCCAGCGCGTGCGTGCCGACGGCCAGGTTGCCGCTGTGGAGGTTGGTGATGCGGTTTCCTTGGAGATCGAAGAGGTCGACCGCAGTGTTCCCGGGCGTCGCGACGGTCAGCTGCAGGACATTGCCTTGCACGAAGATCCTGTTCACAGTGGCCTTCGCTCCCGCCCTGATCCCGGAGGTCTTGGCATGGCCGACGATCTCGGCGACCGTCAGGTTCTTTCCCTGCTCGGTCTCAATGGTCTGCGCCTTGTCGAATTTGTTGATGGCAATCGAACCGTCGACGACGACATTGTCGAAGAAAACGCTGCCCGTATAGTTCTTGCCGAAGATCTCGATGTAGACCTTGGAAAGGTTGCCCATGAAGTCGCTGTAGTCGCTTCCGGTGAGGACAACTTTGTCCTTGGCGGTGGTGGTGAGATCGATGGTGCACTTGGCCGAGTCGCCAGCGTTCACCCAGCAGCCTTCGGGTTGCGCCCAACCCCAGCTGGCGCTGGCATTGCCCAGGAAGGCCACCGTGAACCAGATGCCGGAAGTGGTGTTCCCGTTGACGACGTTCAAGGTGAGGGACTTGGCGGAGGAGAGGTCGGGTACGGTTCCCGAAGCGATGATGACATTGCCCTTGGCCGTGTCGTCAGCGGGGGTGTCGAATTTGACTCTGAGCCAACCATTCGTGGCGGTATCGCCCGGCATCTTCACGACGACCGGCCTTGCGGTGTCGAGTTTTCCAAGCTCGTAGCCGTTCGTGCAGGCAGCAGCCTTGGCCGTGGCAAGGGTGTACTTGCTCCAGCCGGGCATTTTGTCCAGAGTGATGGTGCACGGGTCGGTCATGTTGGCCTTCCACACCGCGTCCACCGTCTGGTCGAGGAACTTGCCGCTCCAGCTCTGGTACCAGGGCATCCACCAGGACCACACGGTCCCGCTCTTCTTCATGGTCGAGGCGTCAGGGATCGGGCCGTTCTCGGAGACGGCCAAAAGCTTGTCCGCGCCAAAATTCGTGGTCAATGCCTTGTAGCCCGTGACAAATTTTGTCGTGTAGTCGTAGGCTTCGTAGATGTCCATGCTGATCACGTCGTACTTGGTGGAACCTGGATTCCAGTCCACGTCCGTCGCGTACTCGGGGTTCCAGACCCAGACCAGGTTCTTCACGCCATCCACATCGACCATGCGGTTATGGACCAGGTTGTAAAGCGACTGGTAGGCGGCTCCACCCTTGGTGCCCCACCAGAACCAACCGCCACTGGCCTCGTGCAACGGACGGAAGATGGCGGCGACGCTGTCCTTCTGCAAGGCGAGGAACTTGGCGGCGATCTCGTCGATGTCCGACACGAGCTGCTTGTAGGTCGCGGACGTGGTGTCCCAGGTCGTCGTCCCCGACTTGAAGCCCTTGGTGTAATCGAACGTCGTGTATTCCTTGGCGTTCCCGCTCTTGGTGTAGAAGGCGTCGATCGAATCGCTGGGGTCCTTCCAGTGCCAAGTGAAGGCGGGAATGCCACCTTGGTTCCAAAGGTCCTTGGCGTTGGTGAGGGCCGTTGTCGTGTAGCTCTGATACCAGGAGCTGGAAGCGTTCTTGCCGGTGGCGAACAGGAAGTCGAAGCCCACCAACGCCGGGTATTTGCCGGTCTTGAGGTACATGGAATCGACATCCACCATCGCCTTGACGTCCGTTCCGGACCCGACGTCCCCGGTCATCATGCCGGAGACCGTCCGGACCCCGTAGTTGGTGGCCAGGAAATTGTAGAGCTTCTGGGCTCCGCCGGTGGCGCCGACGGTGACCGGCGCATAGCTCACCGCAGCTTGGGATGACGTCGCGGCGAAGGTCAATGCGGCCGACGCGAGCAGGGACAAGGATGCGGTTCGCTTCAAGGGTTCCTCCAGGAAATGCAGGTGTTTCCCCAATTTGAAGGAACACCCCATTCCGCAAGAGTCATTTCCCGGCGCAGCCGTTCAGTGGGCTAAACGCCAGGATTTCGCTCAAAGAAGGCTGCGACCGTAGTACCGCAGGTCGTCCAGGCGGAAGTCCGCCGAGGCGAAGACGATGAACTGCAGGAAGCGCACCCGCTTGGAATCCACGGCCCAGGTCCGTCCCGCATCGATCGGAGACAGCTTGGAGGCAGGCACAACAAAGCGCTGCCAGTTTGCGGTCGGCTGGACGACCAGGAAGTGGCTGGTGACCCCACCGCCCGTGTCGGCGACCAGTTCCACCCGGACGCTTCCGCGGCCCTTGGCCCAGAAGACCAGGCTGTCCAGGCCGGAAAGATCCACCGTCTGCGCTTCCGTGAGCCCGAAGTGGAATCCTGCCAGGCCATACCCTCCGCTTGCCGGCAGCGTGAACACCGCGTGCAGGCTCGATCCCGCATGGGCGTCCGAGGCGTCCTTCATGGTGGCGATGTCGCGCGTCGAAGGCGTGTCGGCCTTCACGCTTGCCACATACCACCAGCCGCCGCCGGTCAGGAGCCCCAACCGCGTGCGGGTCTCCGGTCCCTCGAAGTCGTCCAGCAGCCAGCCCGGTTCGACGGCAAGCTTCCCGACGGCGCCCGAGGGCACGAACAGGTCGCGGCTCTCCCCGGAGCGTGTCGTCACCTTGGCCCACAGGTCGGCCTTCGGCCAGCTGCCCAGATCGGCACGGCCCGAATCGTCGGTCTCGACCTGGCGTCCCAGCCCGTAGGCCTGGATCCGTCCCGGCAGCGCCGCCCCCGCACCGCCGCGCAACTGTACCAGTCTCGAGACCGAGGTCTCGGCCAGGATGCGCCCAGGCGACTGCCCCGGCTCGAGATCCACCAAGGCCCTGACAGAATCCGTCCCGTCCTGTCCCGCCACCTCCAGGCGCAGCGCAAGTCCCGAAGGCAGCTCGATCCGGAAACGTCCCGTGCTGTCGGTGCGTCCCTCGCGCAGGGCCGTCGTCTCGAGCGATCCGCTGGCGCGCAGCCTAACCGCAGCCTCCGCCACGCCCTTGCCTGAAGTCCCTACCACTACACCCGAGAGCGTCTCCCCGCCGAAGCCGCCTCCGCCCGCGACGCTCGAGTCCGAGGCGCAGGAGCCCAGCAGTCCCAGCAAGGCAAGGGCGGCAAGCCGTCTCACGCGTCCTTCCTTCCGTAGGCCAGCGGGAAGAGTTCCAGGTTGAGCTGCATCACGCGATCCGGCGCCACGTCCTTCTCGGCTAGGCTAAGGAAGCGTTCCACCAGGGAGCGCAGCTCGCTGCGCATCTGCTCGAGCGTCCCCGCCGAAACCGAAAGAGTGGCCCAGCCGTGGTAGCGTTCACTGCGCGGAAAGCGTTCGAGCGCCTCGCCGCCCAGATCGTGTACCTGTCGCATGAAGCCCCGCGTGGCGGCCTCGGTGTAGGTGGTCCCGGTCACCAGGCACGGGTCGGTGCGCACGATGCCCTTGGCGGTGCGGTGGGCCAACCCCAGCTCCAGCAGCAGCTCGAGCGAGGCCCGGATCTCCTCCGCCGTCGCGTTCGGGCAGAGCCGTTCGGCCCATTGGGCCTCCCCGCCCACGAAGGCGTCGATTCCCAACAGCTCGCGCAGGGCGGCGTGCTTCCAGGAAGCCAGGAACGCGTCCTGGTCGTCGCGCAGCCGGGCTGCCGAGACGCCCCGCAGCTCCTGCAGCCTCTCGAACAGCGCCCGCCGCTTCGGGAGGACGTCTTCCTGGTTGCAGCTGACCAGCGCCAGGAAGTAATCGCGCTCCCGTCCGGCCAGGCCGATGCACTCGACAAAGCGCAAGGCGATGTCCATCGAGATGTTCGACTTCCCCTGCAGCACCAAGCTGAAGAAGGCGTGCGAGCGGTAGCCCACCTCGCGGGCCAGGGCCCGGTACGAGAAGCCCTTGTCGCGGGCCTTGCGCGCGTTGTACCAGTCCTTGAGGTAGGCCCGGTAGTCCAGGTACCCCAGAACATCCGGCATTTCGACCACATCCGGCTCATCCATATCCCAATGATGCCAATTTCCGACGGCTCAGGCCTTCCCCTTCGCAAAGTCCGCGTACAGTCCACGAAACGCAACGGGCCGGGCGCCTCCCCGCAAAGCGGGGGCCGGGCTGCCTGCCGGGCCAAGGTCCCGGGCAAAGCCGGCATCCCTGGCGCAGCGCACCGCTCCAAGTCCTACTTTTGCACCGATGCCCCTTTTCCCCGCCGCCCTTCTGGCCGTCTCCCTGACCGCATCCGCCCAAGGACCGAACCGTCCCGTCCCGTCGGCATCGTCTCTGCCCTCCGAACCAATCCTTTCCGAGGTACCGGAAAAAGGCGCCATCCAGTTCGGCGTCTCGGGCATCGGAACCGGGGAAAGTAACTTTGCCGCAGGAGCTGAGCTCTTCCTGGAATACCGAAGGCCGTGGTGGGGAATCGGACTGGGAACCGGCTGGCTCCACGTGACGCAAAAGAAACACGCCTCCGTCGTCCTCTACAGCAATTTCCCCTCGGGCTCAAGCCTCGTCTCCGAGGAGGATGTCGAAAGTCGGCTGTTCAATCGGATCCACCTCGTCCCGGAGGCATTCCTCTACCTGCCGGTAGCGCGGAACCTCTCCCTATGCGTGGGCGCAGGATTGGGCCCGTCGTGGATCAGCGCATCGAGCCTGGACACCGGAACCGAATCCAATCCCGGCCGCGTCGGCCGCGTCGAATTCGGAATCGATGCCACCTCCGCCCATTCCAACCGGCGGGTCCTGATCGGCGTCGACATCCACAGCTATTCCATCGCGATCGGCAACCGCACCGTCGGCAGGAATTCGACGTCCATCTCCATCCGGGCCCTGTTCGGATTTTCCCTTCCCCTGGACAAGAATCCTCCCCCGCCAAGCGCGCGCCCTTCCGCACCTGCGGCCATGCCTTCCCGCAACCTTCCCGATCCCCCGGCGCCTGCGGCCCCAGCTCCACAGACGGCGCTTCCCGCCAAGGATTCCTCCCAGCCGGTCCAGGAGACCACACCGGACACGACGCTCTCCTTGCGCCGCTTTGCGATCCTGTCGGCTCATGTCCAGGAATTCCACGACCTGGCCATGCGCCATCGCGATCCCGACACCTGCCAGACCCGTCGACTCGTCCTGGCCTACACGATCGATTCCTTGGGCACGGCCCAAAGGATGCGGGTGCTTCGCTCCGACACCCGCAACCCGCGCCTCGACTCCGCCATGGGGCATCGGCTGGGCGCGCTCGACTTTCCCCAGGAACTGCAGGGACCCGATTCCTGCCTGTTCCTCCTGCCTCGCGGCAAGCATCCCCTGCTCGTGGCTTCCACCAGCCACGACACCCTGCCTTGGAACGCCCAACAGATCGATGCGAACCTGTTCATGCAGCATCCGTCGCTGCAAAGGCTGTATGCGAAGGCTCTGGAAAACGACCCCGAGATCGCCGGGAACCTGCGTCTGCGCTTTTCCGTAGCCCCCGACGGCAAGGTGCTCTCCGATACCGTCACCGGCTCCTCCACCGGCAATGCGGCCTTCGACCAGTCGGTCGCGGACCTGCTCGCCGCCACCCGATTCGATTCCACGTTCCGTCCCCAGAGCATCGAACGCACCTACGCCTTCGAACCGCACCGGCTTTCCGGGCGCGATGCCCACCCCGGCTGGCTGGTCGCAGCAAGCCTTTCCAACTCCATATCCCACGACAGCACGATTGCCGTCGGATACGAACTGAGCCTGTTCCGCACCGGACACCATTGGCGGCTGGGCGCGACATTCGGGCAGGAAAACGCCTTCCGGGGCAGCGTCGACGCCTCCATAGGCGCATTTTCCCGTACCTACCTGCTTCCCCAAACCGAAGCGTTCACAGCAGTCAACCCCAACCAGGCGCTGTCGATGGGACTGGCAATCGGTCCCGCCTGGATGAGCTCTCCATCGCAGGTCAACAGAGGTTATCCAGCAACCGCGAACAACCCTGCCTTCATGGCCCGCTTGGTCGCCGGCTGGGACATCCTCCTCGCCCCGTTCCATGCGCGGTTGGCGATGGGCATCGACCGCCAAGCCTATTCACTGACCGATGCATCCGGGCGCACCCGCAGCCCCGGAGGCTACGGATTCTTCAGCCAGATGCGCATGGGCTTCCATTTCCGCGATGCGCGCCCCAACCCAAGCTTCGGGCAGGAAAGCGCATGCCCCTTGCCTTGGCGAAGAGTCCTGCCCCAAGCCTCGTCGGCCCATCCTGAAGCGGCAGCAGGCACCATGGTCCGAAGCTCCCAGGCGCCAGCTCCCGCAATCGCACCCCACGACACCTCCGCCGGCAGCCGCACTCCGGAATCGATCCTTCGCGTGATCCGCGCGCATGTCGGCGGATTCCGCTACACCTACGAGAAGTACCTGCGACAGAACCCCAACCTTGGGGGCAAGATCTCGCTCAAGTTCGTGATCGCCCCTTCGGGCGAGATCATCGCCATGAGCCTGGCAAGCTCCAGTTCCGGTGACGACGCTCTGGATCAGGAGATCATGGACAAGGCGCGCCAGATGCGATTCGACCCCATCCCGCGCGGCAACGTCACCGTCACATACGCCTTCGTGCTGAGTCGCGAGTGATTCGGCCGGCATCCCTGGCGCGGGATACCACAGCTTTGTATCTGTGTCAAGTCCCCTTCCGTGGGGTGTCTCGCATTCTGCAACTGCTCAAAAAATCAATTGCCCCTTTGAGCAAGTCTTGTGTATCTTCATTTCCATGATCCGAGACACGGGTCCTCGCCGGCCACCGCTGGCCGCAGACTAAGAACCAAGACCATCCATACACGCCAGACACGACAGAGCGGAGCACCACCATGGCCGTCCCAACCAAGAAGAAGAACGCCGATCGCGAGCCCATGATCATTCCCGGTCTGGACAAGGACAAGGAACGCGCCCTCCAGACGGCCCTGGCTCAGATCGAGAAGAACCACGGCAAGGGCAGCATCATGACCCTTGGCATGAACAACGTGCAGGAAGTGGCCACCATCCCCACCGGCTGCATCCAGCTCGACGCCATCCTGGGCGTGGGCGGCTGGCCCAAGGGCCGCATCATCGAGATCTACGGACCCGAATCCTCGGGCAAGACCACCTTGGCCATCCACGCCATGGCCCAGTGCCAGAAGGCCGGCGGCGTGGCCGCCTTCATCGACGCCGAGCACGCCTTCGACGCCCAGTACGCCAAAAAGCTGGGCGTGGACCTCGACAACCTGCTCGTGTCCCAGCCCGACACCGGCGAGCAAGCCCTGGACATCGCCGAAGCCCTGGTCCGCTCCGGCGCCGTGGACATCCTCGTCATCGACTCGGTCGCCGCCTTGGTGCCCCAAGCCGAAATCAACGGCGAAATGGGCGACAGCCACGTGGGTCTGCAAGCCCGCCTCATGAGCCAGGCTCTGCGCAAGCTCACCGGCGTCCTGAGCAAGAGCAACACCTGCATGATCTTCATCAACCAGCTGCGCATGAAGATCGGCGTGATGTTCGGCAACCCCGAGACCACCACCGGCGGCAACGCCCTCAAGTTCTACGCCTCGGTGCGCGTGGACATCCGCCGCGTCACCTCCATCAAGTCCGGCGACGAGGTCATCGGCAACCGCACCCGCGTGAAGGTGGTCAAGAACAAGGTCTCGGCCCCGTTCAAGCAGTGCGAGTTCGACATTCTCTACGGCGAGGGCATCTCGCGCTTCTCCTCGCTGCTCGATTTGGGCGTGGAGATGGAGTTCGTGCAGAAGAGCGGCTCGTGGTTCTCCTACGGACCCGAGCGCATCGGCCAGGGCCGCGACTCCGCCTTGGAGTTCCTCAAGCACAACCCCAAGGTCTGCGACGAGCTGGAAACCCGCATCCGCGAGACCATGCGCGGCGACGACTTTGCCGGAACTCCCATCAGCGACATCACCGACGAGATCGAAGCCGAAGCCTGAGATCTCATCAAAGCCCCCTCTGATCCTGGGGGCTTTTTTTATTGTTTGGTGCGATGCCAGATTTTTTCCATCCTCTTCCAAAGACGGCCATTGCCGAAATGAAGCAGCCTTCTTACTTTAGCTCGTCTTGGATGAATAGCCCGAGTGGTGAAATTGGTAGACGCGTCGGACTCAAAATCCGATGGGGGTTGACCCCGTGACGGTTCGATTCCGTCCTTGGGCATATGTCTTCGCCGCAGTCGTGGGAGTTTCGGCTCCCGCGACCGCTGCGACGGACGGCATGAGATATCTCGATCATTGGAAGAGCTTAGGCATCTCGTCCCAGGACATCAACCTGATCGACCGGTACGACATCGACAAGGACGTCGTCGAACGCTTGGCCAACGACGGTGTCAGTGTCCGCGAGTACGTGCGCAAGCCGTGGCTCGAGATGGGACTTTCCGAGAGCGATTGGTTCGATGTTCTGGAGATGGGCAGCGACATCGCTTCGCTGGAACGCACCTACGATCGCGAGGAGGAAGGCAACGAGCGTCCCAACCTGGCCGTCGCTTTCCTGCTTCCAGGATACCAGCAGATCAAGGAAGACCGCATCGTCAGCGGTGGCGCCTTGGCCGTGGCTGGCGTCGGTTTTGCCGCCCTCACGTTTCTGGACCGCGACGACCACACCGGTGGCGGCATCAAGTTCACTTGGCCCGTACTTTGGGGACTCACCTCCTTGATCTCGGCCACTGACATCTGGAACCGGTACTATCGGGAGCAGTCGCTCTCGGGCTTCACGCTGGACTGGCAGCCGAACGGGCGCACAGGCTTGAGCTGGAGACATTCTCTATGAGGCAGCATGTTGCGTGAAATGGCATTCGCCAAAATCCATCGAGCCACGGTCACCCAGGCGGAGCTCCAATACGAGGGCAGCATCACCGTGGACGCCGATCTCCTGGAGCTGGCCGGCATCCTGCCGTCCGAGCGCGTCCAGGTTCTGGACGTCCAGAACGGCTCCCGCTTCGAGACCTACACCATTGCAGGCCCGCGCGGTTCGGGCGTGATCTGCGTCAACGGCCCGGCAGCCCGGCTGTGCCAGGTCGGAGACACGGTGGTCATCATCAGCTACGGCCTGATGACCGACGAGGAGGCGCGTGCCCACTCGATCCGTGTCGTCCATGTGGACGCATCCAATCGCCCTCTTCCCTGAGCGGGGGTCGGAGAGGTATCTTGGAGAGATGCGTCACGCTCTTTGTCTGATGAGCTTCCTGTCGGGGTTGGCCTGCGCCCAGCTCGGGCCTCTGGCTGCCGCACCCTCCAGCATCCCCTCTTTGGGAATGGGCAGCCCGACTCCGGTCGTGGCACCCAAGGCCTTCCAGATGCGCCAGAGCTACAGCCTTTCCTACGCCTCCAGCGGCAACGCCTCGTACTCGCAAGGTCTCTACCTGAACCAGATGAGCTACCGACTGGCAGACCCGCTGACCTTGAACCTGGACATCGGCATCGCCAACCCTCTCCACAGCTCGGGACTCAACAGCAACGACATGCAGAAGGCCCAGCTCCTACTGCCTCGGGTCGGCCTGGACTACCGTCCCACCGAGAGCACGCTGCTGTCGCTCAACTACAGCCGCCTCCCGGCCTCTTCGTTCTACTCCCCGTACGGGCCATGGGGAGAGCGCAACTGGCCCTGAAACACATCGTCCTTGTTCTCTCTCTTCTCTGGCTGGGCGCCTGCCAGAAGCAGGCCGAGCCTCCGGTGCCCAAGGTCGGCGACGACCACCGCGTACTTCCTTCCACCCCGCTGGGCGTGATCGAGGTGCTCAACGGCAGCGGCGTCAAGGGAGCTGCCAATCTGGTGGCCCGCAAGCTGCAGGACAAGGGCTTCGACGTCGTCAAGACGGGCAACGCCCCCGACAAGAACTACACCCACACCCTGGTCGCCGTCCGGCGTCCGGGCACCGCCGTAGGGGACCGCGTCGCCGCCGCACTGGGCGTCCAGCGCGTCCTCCCCTACCTCAACGAAACCCTCCTGGTCGACGCCACTGTCTTTGTGGGCCAGGATTACCAGGAGATTCTGAAACCATGAGCGAACAAAAATCCCTTCCCGAAGACGCGCTGGTCGAAGTCGCCGTCAAGGAACTCTTCAACCGCAAGGCCACCGACGTCACCGTCCTGGACCTGCGCGGCCTCTCGAACCTCACCGAGTGGATCGTCATCGCCACCTGCCAGTCCGAAGTGCAGCTGTCGTCCGCCCTGGGCGGCGTCCGCCGCGCCCTGCGCAACCAGGCCACACCCGCTCTGGGCGCCGAGGCCGGTCCCAAGGCCCGCTGGGGCGTGCTGGACTACGGCACCGTGATCGTGCACGTGTTTATGCAGGAAGCCCGCGAATTCTACCAGCTGGAGCGCCTGTGGCGCGACGCCCCCCGCCGCGAGTGCCTGGCCGAGGACTACCCCACTCCTGTCTACGAAGCGACCGAGTCCTTCGAAGCCGAAGAGGACCAGTGGTGAACGATTCGCTGCGCTCGGCCTTTGCCCAGGCCATCGCCACCTGCCTGAACCGCCCCGTCGAGGACATCCTCGCCGGCATCGGCGTACCTGCCGACGTGAAGCACGGTCACCTCTCGTTCCCGTGCTTCGGCCTTTCCAAGGAGCTCCGCAAGGCTCCTGTCGCCATCGCCCTCCAGCTGCTCGAAGGCGTCGTGGCCCCCGAGGGCTGCGAGATCCTGGCCACCGGCCCCTACCTCAACCTCAAGGTGCTGACATCGAGCCTGGCCAAGGCCATTGTCGCCCAGGCCTTCCGGGACGGCACGGTCAGCACGTCGGGCCAGAGCAAGACCGCGTTGGTGGACTATTCCTCGCCCAACATCGGCAAGGAACTGGTCTACCACCACATCCGCTCCACCGTGATCGGCGCGAGCCTCTGCCGCCTCTACAAGGCTGCCGGCTGGAACGTGGTCGCGGTGAACCATCTGGGCGACTGGGGCACCCAGTTCGGCAAGCTCACGCTCATGTTCCTGCGCGAGCACGGCATGGACGAAGCCGCAGCCCGTGCCGCATTGCCTTCAGTGAACCTCCAGACGCTCAACCGCCTCTACGTGGGCTTCAAGCCCGCCGCCGAGAAGGAACCGGAGCTCGAGGACCAGGCCCGCGAGTGGTTCCGCAAGATCGAAGCGAATGATGCGCTTGCGCGCGCCTGCTGGGAGCGCTTCGTCGAGGCCACCCGCGAGGAGCTCACGCGCCTCTACGTGGATCTCGACGCCCATTTCGACCACTACCTGGGCGAGTCCTTCTACGAGGACAAGCTCACCGCCCTGGTGGAACGGCTCGACAAGGCCGGAATCCTCGAGGAAAGCGAAGGCGCGCAGGTGGTGAAGGTCGGCGACGACGTACCGCCTTGCCTCATCCGCAAGAAGGACGGCTCGACGCTGTACGCCACCCGGGATCTTGCGGCCGCCACCTGGCGCCACGAGAAATTCGGCTTCGACCGCTGCCTCTACGTGGTGGACGCCGGCCAGTCGCTGCACTTCCGCCAGGTCTTCCGCGTGCTGGAGCGTTTGCAGGACGCGTCCGCCAGCAAGTGCGTGCACATCCCCTTCGGACTCGTGCTGGGCCGCACCGACGACGGCGGCTGGGCCAAGACCAGCACCCGCATGGGCGGCGGCACGCCGCTGCGCGACGTGATGAACGCCGCGATCGACAGAATCCGTCAAATCGTGGCGGAGCGAAATCCCGACGTCCCGGACGCCGAAGGCCTTTCCAAGGCACTTGGCCTGGGGGCGCTGGTGTTCAACGAGCTCAAGAGCCGCCGCACCAGCGATTCCAAGTTCGACCTCGACCTGGTGCTGTCCTTCGAGGGTGACACCGGCCCCTACGTCCAGTACGCCTACGTGCGCCTGTGCGGCATCCTCCGCAAAGCCGGTGCGGTCATCGCCCCCGAAGCTGCCCGCTGGGAACTCCTGTGCGAACCCGAGACGGAAAAGCTCCTGGTCACCCTGGGCAAGCTCCCCGAACGCGTGGACCTGGCCGTCGAGCAGAACGAGCCGTCGGTGCTGGCCCAATACTGCCTGGAGATCGCCGAGGCCTTCCACCACTTCTACTCCAAGCACCGGGTGCTGGAACACGAGGCATCGCCCGAACGGCTGCTGCTGGTCGAGGCCACGCGCCGCATCCTGGGTCGGGCAATGAAGCTGGTGGGCCTGACTCCAGTGGAGCGCATGTAACGGGCGCCTCCCGCTATGACGACGAAGGGCGCTCCGTAGGGGCGCCCTTTCATTTTGACAGAAATTGTCTGACAGATCCTGTCAAATCCTCAGGCAAGCCTCCAGGGCAGGATCTGCCCGGCGCGGTAGGGCACGGCGCCGTCCACCAGATCGGCCACCCGGGTGTTCTCGCGCACCAGCGCAACGGTACCGGGGTTGCGGGGCAGGCCGTAGAAGTCCGCCCCGAAGGACGACACGAAATCCTCCAAGCGATCGAGCTTGCCGTGCCGCTCGAAGAGCGTCGCGAGGCATTCCAAGGCGTTGGGCATGGTGTACACACCGGCGCATCCGGCCGCGCACTCCTTGCGATCCTTGCGGTGCGGGGCACTGTCGGAGCCGAAGAAGAACTTGGGATCTCCCGAGAAGGCCGCGGCCAGCAGGGCGTCGCGGTCTTCCGGGCGCTTGGCCACCGGCTTGCAGAACAGGTGCGGACGCAGCATGCCGCCCATCACGTCATCCAGGGTGATCTCCAGGTGATGGAGCGTGAGGGTGGCCGCCACGTTGGCGGGCAGGCTCCTCACGGCTTCCACCGCCGCAGCCGCGCTCACGTGTTCCAGCACGATCCGCAGGCGCGGGAAGTTGCTTGCGATCCAGCGCAGGTCACCCAGGAACTCGCTCTCGCGGTCCAGCACGAAGGCGCCGGGCTTCTCGCCGTGCAGGCAGAGCACGAGGCCCGCGTCCTGCATGGCTTCCAGGAACGGGGCCAGTTGCGCCAGTTCCTTCACGCCGTCCTCGGCGTTGGTGGTCACGCCTTCGGGGTAGATCTTGCCCGCCACCGCCCCGGCCGCACGCAGGCCGGCGATGTCTTGGGGCTTGTGGCTCCCGAGGATCTTGAAGGCCATCAGCGGCGAAAGGCCCGTGCCCACGGCCCGGATCTGGTCGCGGTAGCGCAGCACGTCCTCGCCGCTGGCCACCGGGGGCAGCAGGTTGGGCATCACCAGGCACCGGGCGAACTGCCGGGCAGTGGTCCGCACGAAGGCGGGCAGGTCGTCGTCCTGACGCAGGTGCACATGGAAATCGTCAGGGCTTCGCAGCTGCAGTTCCTTGGTCATGGACGCTAAAGGTAACGTCACCCCATCGCCCTTTCACCCACAAGAATGCCCTCCCTCCTAAACCAAGACCGCACCCGGAATCCCCTCCGCCAGACTCACCAGCAGCCACGCGCCTTGTTAGCTTATGAGGCATGAAGCACAAGATCCTCTATACCTTGACCGACGAATCCCCGATGCTTGCGACCCAGTCGCTGCTGCCGATCGTGCAGGCCTTCGCGGCCCCAGCGGGGATCGACGTGGAATTGCGGGACATCTCCTTGGCCGGACGCATCCTGGCAGCCTTCCCCGAGTTCCTGCAGGAATCGCAGCGCCAGTCCGACGACCTGGCCTACCTTGGCGCCCTGACACAGGATCCGATGGCCAACATCATCAAGCTGCCCAACATCTCCGCGTCCATTCCCCAGCTCAAGGGAGCCATCAAGGAACTCCAGGCCAAGGGCTATGCCCTGCCGGACTACCCGGACGCCCCGGTGAATGAGGCTGAGAAGGACATCAAGACCCGCTACGACAAGATCAAGGGATCGGCCGTGAATCCGGTCCTGCGCGAGGGCAACTCCGACCGTCGCGCCCCGCGCGCCGTCAAGAACTTCGCCAAGAAGAACCCCCACAGCATGGGGGCCTGGAGCACCGACTCGCTCACCCACGTCTCCTCCATGCAGTCCGGCGATTTCTACGGCACCGAAAAGTCCATCACCTTGGCACAGGCCACGAGCTTTGCCATCGAGTTCGTGGACGGAGCGGGCCAGGTCAGCCTCCTGCGCAAGGCTGCTCCTCTAGAAGTCGGCGAAATCCTCGACGCCTCGGTGATCTCGATGTCCGCTCTCGAGGCTTTCCTCGCGGAGCAGATCCAGGACGCCAAGGAGAAGGGCGTGCTCTTCTCGGTGCACCTCAAGGCCACCATGATGAAGGTCTCGGACCCCATCCTGTTCGGGGCCGTGGTGCGCGTGTTCTTCCGCGACGTGTTTATTCAGTACGGGGAGCTCTTCAAGGAACTTGGGATCGACGCCAACAACGGTTTGGGCGACCTCTACGCCCGGATTGCCGGCCACGCCAAGGAAGCCGAGATCAAGGCCGCCCTGGACAAGGCGCTGGCCGAGGGCCCGGCCCTTGCCATGGTCAATTCCGACAAGGGCATCACCAACCTGCACGTGCCTTCGGACGTCATCATCGACGCCTCGATGCCGGCCATGATCCGCACCTCGGGCCGCATGTGGAACAAGGAAGGCAAAGCCCAGGACGCCAAGTGCGTGATCCCGGACCGCTGCTACGCCGGCGTGTACGCCGCCACCATCGACTTCTGCAGGAAGAACGGCGCCTTCGACCCGCGCACCATGGGCTCGGTTCCCAACGTGGGTCTGATGGCCCGCAGCGCCGAGGAGTACGGTTCCCACGACAAGACCTTCCAGGCTTCCGCGAAGGGGGTGATCCGCGCCGTGGATGCTTCGGGAAATACCCTCCTGGAGCAGGCCGTGGAGGCGGGGGACGTCTTCCGCATGTGCCAGGCCAAAGACGCTCCCATCCGCGACTGGGTGAAGCTGGCCGTGAACCGCGCCCGTCTTTCCGGCCTTCCCGCCGTCTTCTGGCTGGACCCGGTGCGTGCCCACGACCGCGAGATCCTGAAAAAGGTCGAGTCCTACTTGAAGGAGCACGACACCAACGGGTTGGACATCCAGATCCTCGACCCGGTCGCCGCCTGTTCCTTGAGCCTGCAGCGCGCCAAGGACGGCCGGGACACCATCTCGGTGACAGGAAATGTCCTGCGCGACTACCTGACCGATCTGTTCCCGATCCTGGAACTGGGCACCTCGGCCAAGATGCTCTCGATCGTCCCGCTAATGAACGGCGGCGGTCTGTTCGAGACCGGCGCAGGTGGATCTGCCCCCAAGCAGGTGGAGCAGCTCATCGAAGAGAACTGCCTGCGCTGGGATTCGCTGGGCGAGTTCCTGGCCCTGGCCGTCTCCTTCGAGCACCTCTCGCAGGTCACGGGCAACGCCAAGGTGAAGGTCCTGGCCGACACCCTGGACGAGGCCAACGGCAAGGTGCTGGAGTTCAATCGTTCCCCGGCACGCAAAGTGGGCGAGCTCGACAACCGCGGCTCCCACTTCTACCTGGCTCTCTACTGGGCGCAAGCCTTGGCCGCCCAGACGGCCGACGCAGAGCTTGCGGCACATTTCACGAAGCTTGCTGCGGAGCTTACCGCCAAGGAAGCCCAGATCGTGGTCGAGCTCAACGGAGCCCAAGGCGTCAAGGTGGATGTCGGTGGCTACTACCGCCCCGACGCCACAAAGCTTGCCCAGGTCATGCGTCCGAGCCAGACCTTCAACGATGCCTTGGCGGGACTAAAGGCCTAAAAGCCCCTTTGCGAAAAAGGGCTCTCGCAAGAGAGCCCTTTCTATCGACTGCGGACAAGATCCAAAGCCGATACGAATGCACAGAAGAATCACACATCATTCCACTGCCGACGGCGGATTGTGTCCTTTCTCCAGCAACCGCAGCTGAGCTTGCAGCTTCAGATGACGCTCAGCCTTGACCATCTGGGCGTTCAGGTCGTTGATGGTGTACGGCTTGGGCAGAAAGTCGCTCGCTCCCATTTCCAGGGCACGCAGGCACTCTCCTCCGTCCTCGATGCTGGTCATCAGGATCAGATGCACCGGCTGCTCGGTCGAGATCTTGCCCATGCTCTGGCAGATCGCCCCGCCCTCGAAATCGGGCATGAACCAGTCCAAGAGGCCGATGGTGGGGACCGGAGACGAGCAGAGCATCTCCAGGCACTCCATGCCGTCCTTCGCCGAAACCACGTCGTAGCCCCATTTGCGCAGCACTGCATGCAGCATCACCCGGGAGATCTGGTCGTCTTCCGCCACGACCACTCGAAGCGACGTGTTGATGATGTTGTTGAGCTTGATCATGCATCCCCCCTTCGCGCAGCACTCTCCTGGCATGCGACAAGCGCCGCCGTCGCGACCTGCGGCAAGGGCAACACCTCGACGGCAGCTCCCCGCTTCACTGCTTCTCCCGGCATGCCCCAGACCACGGAGGTCTTCTCGTCCTGGGCAATGGTGTGCGCACCGGCTTCCCGCATCTTGAGAAGTCCCTCGGCACCGTCGGCACCCATCCCGGTGAGGATGGCTCCCACCGCATTGCGGCCGGCGTATTCGGCCACCGACTCGAACAGTTCGTCCACGGCCGGACGCTGGAAATGGCGCCGTTCCGTCTGGGTCAGTTCGACATAGTAGCGGGCTCCGCTGCGGGAAAGCCGCATGTGGTAGTTGCCCGGCGCCACCAAGGCCACACCCGGCACCACGGAATCGCCGTCCTTGGCTTCCCGGACCTCCATGGCACAGATCCTGTCCAGTCGCTGCGAGAAGGACTGGGTGAACCCGGCCGGCATGTGCTGGGCGATCACAATGGCCGGGCAGTTGGCCGGCATGCTCATCAGCATGTCCTCGATGGCTCGGGTGCCGCCAGTGGACGCTCCGATCGCCAGGATCTTGTTGGTCGTCTGCAGAAGCGCCTTGGTCGCGGGTGCCGACGGACGCGCCGAGGCCGATCCGGCCAAGCGCATCTTCGCGATGTCCACCTGCGCGGCGGCTCGGATCTGCTGGGCCAGAACCGGAACCAGATCGCCCACCGTGTAAGCGGCTCCGGGCTTGCAGAGCACGTCCACGGCACCGGCAGCGAGCGCCTCCATGGCCATCTCGCCACCTTTCGGGGTGAGGGAACTGAGCATGATGGTCCGCACCGGATGGTGCTGCATGATCTTGCGCAGGAAGGTGATGCCGTCCATGCGTGGCATCTCCACGTCCAGCGTCATGACGTCGGGATCGAGCTGCAGGATCTTGTCGCGGGCGATGTAGGGATCGGGTGCGGTACCCACTACCTCGATGCCGGGCTGCCGGGAGAGTTCCCGCGTCAGGACTTCTCGCACCACCGCCGAATCGTCGACGATCAGCACCTTGACCGCAGCGGCGGCGGTCACGATTCCTCCAACAGGAAGAACGGATGTCCCTCCACCGAGAACCACAGACCGGACTTGTCCACATCCTCCATCCAACCGGCGGCGTCCAGCTTGACAGGGATGTCCAGATGAAAGACCAGGGCGTTTCCCCAGGCGTCGGTGAGAACATTTCCGGCAATGGTGTTCAGCAGCTCCGCCAGCGCATCTCCAATCTGGATCGCCCCGCTCTCGTCGTCCTCCTCGAGCCCGAGCATGTTGGCCGCCAGCGTCCGGACCATTCCGACGCCCGCCCACACCCGCAGGATCCCCTTGCGACCTTCACCGGCGTACTGGATCTGCGCCCCGATCGGCTTCCATTTCGCATCGGGGTACTCCTCCAGCGGCAGGTCGTCCGAGAAGAGGAAGGCCGCTTCCTCCAGGATCCTGGGTGCCGTCGACTTCAGCGCATCCATCAGTTCGGCGTTCATTTCCATTCCCCCAAGGTCTTGTGGAGCAGGTCCCTGATGTCTTCCGGCTTGCAGGGCTTGCGCAGGTACCCGGCGATGCCCTTGGCCTTGAGCTCCTGGATCCTGGCATCGCTACCTTCCGTGGAGATCACCGCGACAGGGATGTCGGAAAGCTCCGAGTCGCCCTTCATCGCCGCCACCAGCTCCATGCCGCCCATGTTGGGCATGTTGATGTCGGTGAGAACCATGTCCACCCACCGTTCCCGGAGGACCTCCATGGCCCTTAGCCCGTCGGAAGCCTGGATGACCTCGTCCATGGGGAGCTTTGCCATCGTGAAGGCACGGATCATGGCCATGCGGATCGTCTCGCTGTCGTCCACAAGTAGCACGGTGTAGGCCATCAGGCACCTCCTTCGAATGCTGTCGGATCGGATTCACAGTTCATGCGTCTCTCCTCGGGAGGTGTACCAGCAGTGTCCCGTCTTCATCTCGAGGAACATGGTCCTTGGAATCGTCCCCTCGACGTCCTCCGACGCGATCAGCACCGCATTCTTCCAGAACAGCTTGCGGGCGATCACCACGTTGCGGCTTCCGATGTCGAAGCGGTTGTCGGTCTCGATCACGCGCGCACCGCCGGCCATGGACACCCGCAGGAACTCCTTCTTGGCACCGGCCTTGTAGGCGGCCTGGAAGAACGCCGGGATCCCCGTATCCCCGAACATATAGGGATTTTTGGCGGCCTTCTCGGGATCGATCGAGGACATCGGGAGCATGTAGTGCAGGATGCCTCCGACGCAGGCCACCGGATCGAAGATGGCCACGCCGACACAGGAACCCAAAGCATGCGTGATGATCGTGTCCTCCGGGTCGCGCGAGATCTTCATCTCCGATATGCCCACCACCTGGCGCATCACGCCGACTCCTTCTTGTAGACGGAAGGGTGGATGCCCTTGAACTGGGTCCGGATCCCGCTGAGGCTCTCGGAAGTCCCCACGAACAGGTATCCTCCCGGCTTGAGCAGTCGATCCGCCTGATCCACAAATTTCTGGCGCCCCGCTGCATCGAAGTAGATCATGACGTTGCGGCAGAAGATGATGTCGAACGGACCCTTCATCGGATAAGGCGCCTCCGCGAGGTTCAGGCGTGCGAAGGACATCGGACGGCGCAGCCCCTCGGAGACCTCCCAGGCGTCCTCTCCTCGCTTGACGAACCATTTCTGGCGCAGTGCAGACGGGATCGCGCCGACGCGCTCGCCGGAATAGACCCCGGTCTTGCAGGCGGTCAGCACGCGGGTGGAGATGTCGGTGGAAAGGATCTTGAGGTCGAAGGTCGCTCCCAGCGCCTCCTGGAGGACTATGGAGTGGGTGTACGGCTCCTCGCCCGTGGACGCCGCCGCGCACCACAGCTTCATGGAATGCATCCCTGCCGTCTTCCAATCCTTGACGATTTCCGTCATGATGTCGAAGTGGCGCGGCTCGCGAAAAAATGCCGTGTGGTTGGTCGACAAGGCATCCAGCAGTTGGACCAGTTCCTCCCCGGATGTGTCCGCCTTGAGATAGGCCAGGTATTCCTTGGGGGACTCGAGGCTCAAGGCGCGCAAGCGCTTCCCAATCCGCGCCTGCACCAGGGCCTGCTTGCCTTCCCCCATCGCCATGCCGGCCTTCTCGTAAGCCAACGTGCGGATTGCATCGTACACGGAATTATCAGTCGAGTTCATCATGCGGTCCAATCCGATTCGCGCAGCGTGTGCACCTTGACCACTGCGACATGTCCAAGACGGCTGTCAAAGACCAGCTTCCGTCCCTTGCTCCCCCCCACATCCCTTGAAGCGATCTGGATGCCCAGTTCAGTCAGGATCGCCTCTGCCATCGCCACGTTCCTCTCGCCCATCCCGATGCTGGATCCCTGCTCAGCCCCCCCGTAGATCTGGGCTTCGCAGTTCACCCCAGGCGTCCAGCGACGCAGCAGCGAGACCAGATACGGAACCGCCACGTTCCCGAAGCGGGGCGTCGCCTGGGCACGATCGGTCGTGGCCGGGTACAGAAAGTGCGCCAGGCCCGCGACCTTGCGGGAAGGCTCCCACAAACAAACGGCCACCCCCACGCTCACGATTGTCATCAGCATCGTTCCATCCTCCACGAGGGCAAGTTCTCCCGGGCGGACCAGAAGCCCGTCCAGATCCCTCCCATTGTTGCGCCTTTCCTGCTCGAACGCCATCAGAATTCCTCAGGGGGGGTCCCATCGGGATCGCCTCCCCGCTTCGCTGCCGACTTGGCAGGGAGCCGGAACCTCGACACCATGGTCCGGAGCTCGGTGGCCTGGCTAGAAAGCTCCTCGGCAGCACTCGCAGACTCCTCCGCATTGGCCGCATTCTGCTGGGTGACCTTGTCCATCTGACCCACCGCGTCGCCCACCTGGCGAATTCCCAGCGCCTGTTCCTGCGATGCCGTCGCGATCTCGGCGATCAGCTCGTTGACCTTCCTCGCCCCCTCGGCGATCCTGGCAAAGGACGCCGTCGCCTCCCGCGAGATGGCCACTCCGTCCTCCGAATTCCGGACCGCCTCGCCGATCAAGTCCGCCGTGGTCCTCGCAGCCTGGGCACTGCGACTGGCGAGGTTGCGCACTTCCTCCGCCACCACGGCGAAGCCGCGCCCGGCCTCTCCGGCGCGGGCCGCCTCCACGGCGGCATTCAATGCCAGCAGGTTGGTCTGCATGGCGATCTCGTCAATGGTCCTGACGATCTTGGCCGTCCGGTCCGAGGACTCCTTGATCCTCTCGATACTTGCGCCCATACGCTCCATCGCCTGCCCTCCCTGGAGCGCATCGCGATCGGCGCCATCGGACAGCACCCTTGCCGCGCCCGCGTTCTCCGCGCTGCGGCGCGTCTTGGCGGCCATGTCTTCCAGCGACGCGAAGATCTCCTCCAGGGAACTTGCCTGTTCATTGGCTCCCTGGGCCAGGTGCTGGCTCCCCGATGAGATCTGACCGGAGGCAGACGCCACCTGTTCCGTGGCTTCGGAGACGTTGCGGAGCGTCTCGGACAGGTTCGCGACAGCCACGTTCATGGCCCGCTTGATCCGTTCCAGATCTCCGGCGTACTCCCCGCGCACCGAGGTAGTCAAGTCCCGCGCAGCCACACGCTCCAGCACGTCAGCCGCCTCCTCGATCGGGCAGATCACGGCATCCAAGGTGTCGTTCACGCCCTGGACGATCTTGCGGAAGTCGCCGGCGTGACGATCGGAGTCCGCACGCACCGACAGGCGCCCATCCCTGGCGGAATCAGCCAGCAGGCAAGCGTCCTCGACCAGCGCATTCACCGCGTCGATGCACTGGTCGAGATGTTCCTTCAAGGCCGCGAAGTCCCCGCGATAGGATGCGTCGATCTTCTCGGGAATCTCCCCGAGCGAGATCTTCCGAACGCATTCCGCCGCCACTCCCAACGGTCCCGTCACGGCGTCCAAGGTGTCGTTCACGCCCTGGACGATCCGTCCGAAGCCACCTGGGTGCCGGGACGCATCCGCCCGCACCGACAGCCGACCATCCACTCCGGCCTGAATCAGCATCCCGACATCGGAGATCAGCGCCTTGAGGTTCGACCGGACAGCTTCGACCGTATCGTTGATGAACGACAAACGACCCGGGAACGCCTCCAGCGGCGCTTCGAAGTCGCCCTCGCCGAACTGGGCCACGCAAAGCAGGCTCCGATCCAGCACCGACAGATGCTCCATCATCATGGCGTTGGTGTGCTCGGCCATCTCTCGGTACACGCCGCTCAATTCCCCAGCGTCCATGCGACAGTAAATGTCACCCTCCTGATGCGCCTTGGCCATCCGGATCAGCTGTCCCATCAGGCTATTGATGCTCTCCACCATGATGCGGTTCGCTTGCAACACCTGATCCAACTCGTCCACCGGATCTGCGGCCACGATCACGGGGAAGTCGCCCTTGGCGACAGCCTCGGAAACCTCCTTGAGCTTGCGGATCCGCAGCACCAGGGCCCTGCTGATGCTCCAGACGGTCCATTGGAGAACGGCAAGAAAGGCGATGCTTCCCAGCACCGACCAGATAAGATTGGCCTGGACCGCATCGCGCTGCTTCCGCAGGAAGCTCTCCGTCCGCTCCTGCTCGTGCCAGAGCAAAGCCGCCAGTTCATCGATCCTCTGGCTGAAGACGGCAAAGCAGACCTTGCCGTCCAGCCCATACGCTCCTTCTCCGGAGCGGTCCAGCAACTGCCAGAAGATCCTCTCCACATCGGCACCCACGGGACTTGCCAGCACCATCTCCATCTCCAACTTGCCATCCTTGCCCAATGCGACGCCGGGAGAGCGAAGGTAGCCGTCCATCTTGGCGTGCAAATCCAGCAACTGCTTGACCTGTTCCTTTTCCAGCGGCCGGTCCAAGGCGGCCAAGGAGGATACTGTGGCGCGCATCTGCCCGCAGGCCTCCTTCGAATCTTCCAGGATCGCCAGGGTCGTGAAGACCTTCCCGATCCCCTTGGTGGTCGGACCGGCGATCGCCGCCCGATAGAGCTGTAGCTGCTGCCGAACCATCCATCCGTAGGCCTTCCTGATGCCCGCCGCATCTCCCCCGGAGTCCACTCGACGGCGCAGCGCAGGAAGCGAATCCAGGCTCGCCAAGGAGGCGCGTAGCAACGTGGTATCCAGACGCGCATCCTTCAGCCGTTGCTGCGCCTGCGTGCGCGCAGAATCAGTCCGTGCGCGCTGAGCCTCGACATCCCGCTTCCCGGCCCCCTTGCTGACGAACAGCAACGAGATTCCCCGCTCCTTCTGCAGCTGGTGAACCAGCTTTGATGCACTCCCCAAGGCCTGCAGGTTCCGTTCCAACGCCTCCATCGCCCGATGTTCCTCGACGGCACCCCACACCAACCGTCCCGACTGAAAAACAAAGGCCAGCATGGGAAGAAGGGTCAGCAGCAGTATCCGGGTTCTCAGCGTCATGGAGGCCTCCTCGCCAGGTCAGAATTGCGTCAGCGATTCGTCGTCCATCGGGATCGATCCATGCGCGGCCAAAAGGCCCCGCGTGCGCGCCATGGGGATGGATGCGATGTTCTCGATAGCCGCGCTCGCCATCCTCCTGGGCGGAGCACTGGCCTGGATAGAGAACTGATCGACCATGGCCTTGAGCTCCGCAGTCTGGCTGGACAGTTCCTCCGCAGCGCTCGCGGATTCCTCCGCATTGGCCGCATTTTGCTGCGTCACCTTGTCCATCTGGCTCACGGCATCATTGACCTGGACGATACCCAAGGACTGTTCCTTGCTGGCCGTGGCGATCTCGGCGATCAGCTCGTTAACCGCCCTCACGCTGGTCGTGATCCGCTCGAAGGAACGCGCCACGTCGTGGGAGATCTTCACGCCCTCGTCGGCGTTCTTGACCGAATCGGCGATCATGTCCGCCGTGTTTTTCGCGGCTTGGGCGCTGCGTTGCGCCAGGTTACGCACCTCCTCCGCCACCACGGCGAAGCCGCGTCCGGCCTCTCCTGCCCGTGCCGCCTCCACGGCGGCATTGAGCGCCAGCAGATTGGTCTGCATGGCGATCTCGTCGATGGTCTTGACGATCTTGGCCGTCTGGTCCGACGAGGCCTTGATCTTTTCGATGCTTTCGCTCATCCGCTCCATGGCCACAGAACCTTCCTTCGCCTGCTGGTCCGCATCCTGGGAAACCACCCTAGCGCGATTGGCGTTTTCCGCATTCTGCCGCGTCGTCGAGGACATCTCCTCAAGCGAAGCCGACACCTCCTCGAGGGAACTGGCCTGCTCGTTGGCGCCGGCCGCCAGGCTTTGGCTGCCGGAAGAGATTTGGCCCGTGGCCGACGCCACCTGTTGCGTCGATGAAGCAACCTGGCCCAACGCCTTGTCGAGGTTCTCGACCGCCGTATTCAAGGCGTGCTTGATCTTGGCCAGATCGCCCTGGTAATGACCTTCCATGCGTGCGGTCAGGTTGCGTGCCGCCACCTTCTCCAGGACGGAAGCGGCCTCGTTGACAGGGCCGATCACGGCATCCAGCGTGTCGTTGACCCCCTTGACGATGCTGCGGAACTCCCCTTGATGGCGCGTCTCGTCGGCACGGACGGACAACCGCCCTTCCGATGCGGACTGCGCCAGTCTATTGGCGTCCTCGACCAAGGTGCTCACTGCAACGATGCACTGGTTGAGGCCGGACTGGAGAATCTTGAAGTCCCCCTTGACCTCCTTCGTGCGCCGTTCGGGAACCTCCCCGCGCGAGAGCCTGCCCACGAACTCGCTGGTCACGTTGAGGTGCGTGGTGAGGACGTTAACGGTCTCGTTGAGCAGCACCATCACCTCCCCGTAAGCCCCCTTGTGCTTCGAGATGTCCACCCGATGCTTCGTGTGTCCTTCATGGGCGACCTGCTGACCAAGTGTCTTGGCATCGTCGACCAGCGCCTTGATCGACTCCATCGCCTGGACGTAGGAGGGAATGAGGGCGTCCTGTTCGGAGCGCTTTCCGACGGCGCGCAAGGAATCGAGCTCCTTCTCGAAGTCGCCTTCGGCGATCTTCCACATGATCTCGACGGCGCGGATCATGCGGATCTGGGCGGTATTGGTCGCTTCCCCGACCTTGGCGAAGATGCCCTGATAGGCGCCCTCGACACGGATCGAGTAGTCATTCACGGCCATCCGTTGCATGACCTTCTCAGCTTCCACGAGTCCCTGCAGCCCCACGACGCAGTTGTTGAGGCTGGATCTAATGTCCTCAAGCTCTCCCCAAAACGGCTGTTCGATCGGCGACGGCACCTCTCCTCGGGAGATCCGATCCAGCTGGGCGACGCACAAGTCCAAAGGCTGCTTGATGCTTCGAGCCAGTCCTCTGGCCACGAGGACGCAGGCCAGTACCAGCACCAGCGTGAGCGCAATCAGAACGTAGACGAGCTTCTTGGCGGAATGCGCTGCGGCCAAGCCATCGGATTTTGCCAGAGAATCCTGGTAGGCGATCAGCGAATCGACCGCCTTCATGTACTTCGCCTGCCTCTCGCGAAAGGATCCGAACAGCTGGTCCGTCGCGGCATCCTTCCGGCCTTGCGCAACATCCTCGAGGAGGACCTTGCGCCCTTCCATGTATTCCTGCCGCGCGGCCTTGATCCTGGCAATCAGCGCCAAGCCCTCCTTGCCGACGGCCCCGTCGTCCAGACTATCCAGCAACCCGCTCATGGTCGCGCCAGCACCGTCCATGCGCGCCGCTTCCTTGGCCGCCTCCTGGGGATTCCGGGCCAGCAGAACATTGCGGATGCAGCGCGCTGCGAGATTGATCTGCTCCACCATCGCATGCGACTGGCGGGTCTTGACCATGCGATCGCTCACCACGAGTTCCATCCTGCCGTTGATGGAAGCGATCTCGACAACAACAAACGCACACTGGGCAATCACCAGGACGAAGACCAATGCAAATCCCAGCGCCAAGCGCCTACCAATCGTCATGTTTCCCATGATCCTACGTCCTCCTTTTCGAGCAGTGTGCGTACGGATGGCCTCCACCGAACCTTCAGAAATCCTTGAGGACCTCTTCGTTCATCGGGATCAGTTCGTCAGCCGAGACCACCTTGGGCTTGCGGGGCGCATCCAATGCCGGTTTCGGGGGCGACAGACGTTTCGGGGATGCGTGCGCCATGGTCATTCCCTGCGGGGCCACCTTGGCAAGCCGGAACTGGTTCACCATCGCCTGCAGTTCCGCCGCTTGGCTGGACAGTTCCTCCGAAGCGCTGGCCGACTCCTCCGCGTTCGCGGCATTCTGCTGCGTCACCTTGTCCATCTGGCTGACCGCGTCGTTCACCTGCTTGATGCCTACGGCCTGCTCCTTGCTCGCGGCCGCGATCTCCGCGATCAGGTCGTTCACCTTGCGACTGCTGGTGGTGATCTGCTCGAACGAACGGGCCACGTCCCGCGAGATCTTCACGCCGTCGTCGGCGTTCTTCACCGATTCGCCGATCATGTCCGCTGTGTTTTTCGCGGCCTGGGCGCTGCGCTGCGCCAGGTTGCGCACCTCCTCCGCCACCACGGCGAATCCGCGCCCCGCCTCCCCGGCCCGCGCGGCCTCCACGGCGGCATTCAATGCCAGTAGGTTGGTCTGCATGGCGATCTCATCAATGGTCTTGACGATCTTGGCCGTCTGGTCCGACGACTCCTTGATCTTCAGGATGCTGCTGCTCATGCGCTCCATCGCCTCGGTGCCTTGCTTTGCGTTCTGGTCCGCCTCGCCTGAAAGGTTCTTGGCCTGGATGGCATTCTCTGCGTTCTGCCGAGTCATGGAAGACATTTCTTCCAACGAGGCCGAGACCTCCTCAAGGGAGCTTGCCTGCTCGTTGGCCCCAGCGGCCAAGCTCTGGCTGCCCGACGAGATCTGACCGGAAGCCGAGGCCACCTGCTGGCTGGATCCGGCCACCTGCGAAAGGGCCTGTTCGAGGTTGTCGACCGCCAGGTTCAGAGAATTCTTGATCTTGGCCAGATCGCCGTTGTAGCTGCCTTGCATGCGCGCCGTCATGTCGCGCGCCGCAACCTTGTCGAGCGTTTCCGCAGCTTCGTTGACCGGACCGATCACGGCATCCAGCGTGTCGTTCACGCCCTGCACGATCTTGCGGAAGTCGCCTTGATGACGCGATGCGTCGGCACGGGTGGCAAGCCGCCCGTCCAATGCCGCCTGAACCAGCAAGTCAGCATCCTTCACGAGGCTATTCACCGCATCGATGCAGATGTTGAGGTTGTTCTTGATCTGGTTGAAGTCGCCGTTGTAGCTGTCGGTGATCTTCGCCGGGATGTTCCCCTTGGAGATGTCGTCCACATAGCGCGCCGCCACGTTGAGAGGGCCGATGACCGAGTCCAGCGTATTATTGACACCCTCGACGACCTTGCGGAAGTCGCCCTGGTGCTTGCCCGCATCGGCACGAACCGAGAGTTTTCCTTCCACTGCAGCCTGAGCGAGCACACCAGCATCCTTGACCAAGGCGTTCACCGCATCGATGCAGGTATTGAGGTTGTTCTTGATCTGGTTGAAGTCGCCGTTGTAGCTATCGGTGATCTTCGCCGGGATGTTCCCCTTCGAAATATCGTCCACGTAACGCGCCGCCATATTGAGAGGACCGATGACCGAATCGAGCGTATTGTTGACGCCCTCAATGATCTTGCGAAAATCGCCTTCGTGCTTGTTCGCATCGGCACGAACAGAAAGTCTGCCCTCCTTGGCCGCGACAGCCAACTGATTTGCATCGTGGGTCATGAGCTGGATCGCATCGACCATCTGCCGCATGGCACCCATGAGCTTGCCGGTCTCGTCGGTGGAGTTGACCTGGATGTCCATGTCCGTTTCACCGCGCGCGACCTTCCCGGCGATATCGATACACTGGCCAATGGGCTTCACAATGCTGCGGGTCAGGATCCATGCCACGAAGATGCCGAACAGCACCAGCGCACCGATCACGACCAGGAGGACCCGTTCGAGCGTGGCGGCGTCCAGTGCAGCAGCCTTGCCGTCGTCCTGGGCCAGGTTCGTCTGGTAGGCGATGAGTTCCTCGATCGCCTTGAGGTAGGCCGCCTGGGTGATCCGCAGTTCACCGAACAGCAATGCAGTGGCTTCACTCTTCTGGCTCTGCAGGATCAGTTCGATGGTCTTCTTGCGGGCATCTGCATAGTTTTTACGCGCTTCCGAGGCTGTCGCCAGGAGCTTCTTGCCATCGCTATCCGTGACAGTAGCTTCCAAACTGTCATAGGTCTTCGTGTTCGCGGCGGAGACCTCGTCCAGCCGAACCTGTTCCTCCTTGATCTTAGCGGGATCCTCCAGCAGGATCATGTTGCGCATGGTACGGGCGGCGATGTTGGTGTTGTTGATCAAGACATTGCTCTGGCGCACCTTGACCATGCGGTCCGAGACGACCACTTCGATCGCTGCGTTCAGTGAGGATACGCGACTGATGGCATAGGCGCCGACGGCGGCCAAGGCGGCCAGGATCAAGCCGAAGCTCAATCCCAATCGCAAGCCGATCTTCATGTTCTTCAACATTGCTGTTTCTCCTGTTTTCGCGGGTTTGGTGATTGCGAGGCGTTCAGGCCGTCGCGGCCTGCAAGTGTTGCAGCTCCTGCACCGATAGGACCTTGTCGATGTCCAGCAGGATCTTGACGGTCTGACCGATCTTGCCCATCCCCAGGATGAACTCGGTGTCGATGCTGGAACCGAATGCCGGCGCATCCTCGATGCTGGCTTCGGGGATGTCCAGCACCTCGCGCACCTCGTCGATGATCACGCCCATGATCAGCACATGGTCATGGGAACGGATCTGCACCACGATGATGCAGGTGCGTTCGGTGTCCTCGATCGAGTCGATGCTGAACTTGCGCCGCAGGTCCACCACGGGGATCACCTTGCCACGCAGGTTGATTACCCCTCGGACGAATTCCGGGGTGCGCGGAATGCGGGTGATGGCCTGCATCTGAATGATCTCCTGGACCTTCAGGATCTCCAAGCCATACTCCTCCGCCGCCAACTTGAAGGTCAGGTACTTCCCGGCCTTAGTCCGAGTCTCCCCGGAGATCACCGCATGTGCTGCTTCCATTTTCGCTCCTTGATTTCTGATGAACTGCGAGGAACCGATTATACCGCTGCCGCCTTGACGACGCCGCCGACATCCACGATCAGGCTCACCGAGCCGTCGTTCATGATGGCGCCTCCGGAAACGCCCTGCACATCTCCCAGTGCGCCGCCGAGATTCTTGATAACCACCTGCTGCTGGTCCAGGATCTCGTCCACCAAGATGCCGGCCTTGCGTCCCACCGTATCCTCCACGACCAGCACCACCTGGAACTCGTTCTCCAGGAAGCCGTAGCCGTTGCGTCGGGCTTCGCCGAAGACCTCGGAAAGCCGTATGAGGCGGATGAGCTCCCCGCGCAGGTTGAGGAGTTCCCCCTTGCCCACCACGGTCTGGATCTGTGCCTGCTCGGGACGCACCGTGGCCAGGATCGAAAGGGTGGGGACGATGTAGCGTTCCTCCCGCACCCGCACCACCATCCCGTTGATGATGGCAAGCGTCAGCGGCAAACGGATCACGAAGCAGCTTCCCTTGCCCTTTTCAGAACGAATCTCGACGGTTCCCCGCAGGGCCTCGATGTTCTTCTTCACCACGTCCATGCCGACGCCGCGCCCGGAGATGTCCGTAACGGCCTTGGCCGTGGACAGTCCCGGCGAGAAGACCATCTGGAACACCTCGCTGTCGGTGTAGTGCTGCTCGGCGCGCGCCAGGCCGTTGGCCACCGCCTTGGCCAGGATGGCCTCGCGATCCAGTCCCTTGCCGTCGTCCTCGATCTCGATGTAGACGTTCCCGGCCTTGTGGTAGGCGCGCAACGAGATCTTTCCGGTGGGACTCTTCCCCTTGGCGGCCCGGTCTGCAGGCATCTCGATGCCGTGGTCCAGGGAGTTGCGCACCATGTGGATCAACGGATCGCCAATATTCTCCACCACCGTCTTGTCCAGTTCCGTGTCCTCGCCTTCCAGCACCAGGTCGATCTGCTTGTCGAGCTTGCGGGAAAGGTCGCGGACCAGGCGCGACATCTTCTGGAAGGTGCCTCGGATGCTCACCATCCGAAGCGACATGGAAAGCTCCTGGATCTGGCGCATCATCAGCGCGGCCTGCGCGATCTTCTTCTCCAGCGAAAGGTCCTTGACCTCGCGCAGGGCCGGGTCGGCCCAGGCCATGGACTGGGCAATCACCGCCTCGCCGATGGCGTCGATCAAGAGGTCCAGGCGTTGCACCGGAACCCGGATGTTCTCCTCGACACTTGCCTTGTTCCCGTGCTCTTGCAGGGCGGCCGGCGACTTGCGTGCCTCGATCTGGGCCCCGAGCACCTGCGCAACGTCCCGGGCACTGACATCGTTGGATTGCAGTAGGATCTCTCCCAGTGGCCTTGGGTCGCCCTGCCTCTGCGCATCCAAAGCCTCCTCGACCGAGACCGACGAAGCCATGCCGTGTTCGATCAGCACCTCACCGATCCGGCTGTTGCCCTTGTCCGCCGCGATGCTGTTCAGGCGAGGCAGGTCATGGGGCGCCTTGAGCCGTTCCACCAGCGCATCCACATCCGTAGCTGGATGGAACTCCCCGCCGGCCAGCACGATCTCTAGGCCGTTCACCAGCTCCTTGAAGCAGTCGGTGACTTCCAGCAGCAGGTCCACATGCTCCGGACACAGCGTGAGCTGGTGGTTGCGTGCCTGATCCATAAGGCTTTCGGCCGCATGCGCCAGCCCCTGGATCTCGGGAAGGTCCAGGAAGCCGGCCAGTCCTTTCAGGGTGTGGCAGGAGCGGAAGACCAGGTTCAGCGCCTCGTCGTCGGTCGGTGCCGTCTCCAGGCGCAGCAGGCTCTTCTCGATGACATGGATGTGGTCGCCTCCCTCGGCGATGAAGTCCACCAGGAAGGCGGTGTCCTGCATCATCGTCTCCGGAGACTTCGGTTCCGCGTCGTCGGATCCCTGGTCGGCCGGTGTCCCAGTCGGCAGCAGAGACCGTGCGACAGGCGACTCGGGTTCCTGGACGTTCTCCTCAGCCACGCCCAGAATCTCCGCGAGCTCCCGACGGTGCAGCATCTCGTTGCCCGAGGCGATGTCCGGCAGGCGCGCATCCAGCAGGTCTTTCAGCCGCAGCAGTCCTTCCACGCCCAGTCGCTGCTCCTCCAGCGCGGTCTCCACATGATGGATCAGGTCCGACCACGCGGGCATGTCCAGCACGCCGAACTCTCCCTTGAGCGTGTGCAAATGCCTCTTGACAAATTCCGTCCCGGCCGGGTTCCCCTTCTCCTGCTCCAGCACGGCGACCTCGAAGTCCTCCAGCTGGGCCTGCTGGTTCTCGGCGAAGCGCCGACGAAGCTGCAGGCTCTCCTCGTCGATCGCAGCCACGGGAGAGGAGGATATGACCTCGACCACCGGTGGCGGCGGCGGTGGCGGCGAGGGGATCTTAACAGGCTCAGGAACCGTCTCGTGCACCTCGTCCAGGGCTCCGCCTTCCGGCATCTCCTGGAAGGAGCGAACCATCTTCTCGATGCCCTCGCGGATCTTCGCGATGGCGGACTCCACGTTGATCTCCCCCATGACGCCCTTTTCAAGCATCCCGAAAAGACGCCCGGAGAGGGTGCGCATGGCATCCGGAACCCCTTGGATCCTGTCGATTCCCTGGAAGTCCGCGACCAGAGCCCCCAACGTGGCCAGGTTGCGCGGATCCAGCCTTGTGGCCTTGGTGGTCAGCTGTTCCAGGTGCCGGTGCACATGAGTACGGCGAGTCGGCGCCGAAGGCGCAGCGATCTGGACCGGGGCATCCAGGGAGCCACCGGCAGGGACACCATCGAATGCTCTTGTCATCTTGGTCAGACCTTCCTGAAGCTTCGGAATCGCAGCGACGGCGTCCGCATCCCCGACAAGCACCTTCTCACCCAAACCCGCCAGTCGCTGCACCTGCGTGGACATCGCGTCGGGAAGTTCCGGGACATCCTGTAGGGAGCGCAGCAGTGCGACCAGTTCCGAGAGGCGCTGGTGATCCCCCGCCTCAAGTCCCGAGGAGACGCGAGACAGTGAGTCGAGGGTGGATTGGATGCTTGCGCGGAGTGTTGTCATTGATAAGCCCGACACTCACTTTCCCACACCCATAACGACTTGTCAAGTCCGGTTATCTGCCAATCGCAAGGAGCTACACTCCGGCATCCTGCCCCGGGCAAGTACGAAAAAGCCCCGAAGCGCAGGCTCCGGGGCTCAAATGACAAATCCTGTCAATCACATCCCGTCGATCTTCCTGAGCCAAGCGAAGAACTCGAGTCCCCAGCGGGATTCCAGACGCACCACCTCCAGGTCAAGCTCCCCCACAAGCCGCAGCTCCCGCAGGAGCCGGGAAAAAGACGTGGGCGTAAAGCACCAGACATGGCCATCAATGTATTCGTCCGAAGCCAGGGCGCGACGATAGATCCCAATGGCCTCGTCGAACTCGTCGGCAGGGCACGTCTTCCCGAGCTGCCACGGACGCCAGGAAAGGCGGCCGCCCTTGCGCACACTGCGCAGGTGCAGTTCGACCAGAGTGCCTGGGGAAGGCTTCCGGTCGCCGCGAAGATGGGCATCGATCACCTGGGCAAGGCCCGTGGACGGTCGGTGCAGGTCGAAGGTGTAGCGTTGGTCGGGAATGGCCAGGGCCACGATGCCGCCGGGCTTGAGGACGCTGGAGCAGTCCTTAAGGAAGCCGATCAGGTCGGGGGCGTGTTCGATCATGTGCGAGGCCACGATCCATGCGTAGCGTTCCTGCTGACCGATCAAGTCGGCATACGGGCGTCCGTCCCACACGTGATCGACCTCCTCGATCCGGGACGTATCGACTCCATCCGTACCGACATACTTCTCGACGAGGTGTTCCCGATCGAGATGGTCCAGCGTCTCGACCAGGAATCCCTTGGAACGGGGAGCCACCGGCTGGAAGCTCCCTCCGATCTCGAGCCCGAGCTGCGAGAAATCGCAGGGAGCCAGGAGACGTGCGGCTCGCCGTGACTTCAAGGCCCCACGCAGGACGTTCAGAATATCCATGTCCGCTCAAGTTAGTACCGGGCCGCAGATCCCGGAAACGAAAATGCCTTCCGGATTCCCGGAAGGCATTGATTTGACAGGATCTGTCTTGTCAGAAGCTCAAGCGAGTTCCTGGACGGACACCTCGTGGCGCTTGCCGTTGACGGTGAGCGCCAGGCGGGAGGCGTTGCCCACGACTTTAGCGTTCGGGTCGATGGCCGGAGCTGCCGAGGCGGCAGGAGCCGAGGAGACGACCACCGGAGCGGCCTTCTTCTTGGGCTCCTCGGGCTTAGCTGTTCCCTTGTAGACAGCTTCGGTCTGCTGGGGGAACATGGCGTACAGCACGGCGGCCTCGTCGGTGGCGGGCAGGCCCTTCGAGGTCAGCTCGGCCTTGAGCTTGTCCATGCCGGGTTCCAGCAGGTCGGCGGCGCGGCACTCGATCACCTGGGCCTTACTCTTCTCCAGCACCAGCTTGAGCACGTCCGGATCGATGGGGCCGGGAGTGCGTCCGTACTTGCCCAGGGCGATGTCCATGGCCTGGTTCGAAAGCATCTTCCAGCGGCCGAACTTGCAGTTGAGCATGGCCTGGGTTCCGACGATCTGGGAGGTCGGGGTGACCAGCGGGATCCAGCCCAGGCACTGGCGCACGTAGGGGATCTCCTTCATCACTTCCTCGATGCGATCTCCCATGCCCTGCTCCTTGAGCTGGTTGCGGAAGTTCGACATCATGCCGCCGGGGACCTGCCAGCGCAGGATGCCCACGTCGACGCGGTCGTTGTTGGGGCTGGTGAAGTCGGAGAGCTCGTTGAACACGCCGGTGAAGTACTCAGAAAGCTTGAACAGGCGTTCGCGGTCGTAGCTGGGCGAGCGGCCGGTGGCGTCCAGGATCTCCATCATCAGGTTGGAGTCGGGTTGTCCGGTGCCGTTGGCAAACGGGGCAATCGAGGTGTCGAGGATGTCGATGCCGGCCTCGGATGCCGCGTAGTAGGAGGCATTGGCCAGGCCCACGGTGCTGTGGGAGTGCAGGGCGACCGGGATCTTCACCTTGGCCTTGATCTGCTTGACCAGGTCGTGGGCGATGGGCGGGGTCAGAAGACCGGCCATGTCCTTGAGACAGATGGATTGGCAGCCCATCTCCTCGATCTCGATGGCCATCTTGACGTAGCTATCAATGGTGTGGACCGGGCTGATGGTGTAGCTGATGGCGCCCTGGGGGTGGCCACCGGCTTCCAGCGTGGCCTGGACGGCGGTGCGCATGTTGCGCGTGTCGTTTAGGGCGTCGAAGATGCGCAGGATGTTCATGCCGGCGCCGATCGAGCTCTTCACGAAGGCAGAGACGACGTCGTCCGGGAAAGCGGTGTACTGCACGATGTTCTGGCCACGCATGAGCATCATGTGCGGGGTCTTCGGGGTCTTGGCCTTGAGGGCGCGCAGACGGTCGAAGGGATTCTCGGCCAGGTAGCGCAGGCAGGAGTCGATGATGGCTCCACCCCAGGTTTCAAGAGCATTGAAGCCCAAGTCGTCCAGCTCGGCTGCTACGGGCAGCATCTGGGACGTCTTCATGCGGGTGGCGGCAAGGGACTGGTGGCCGTCTCGAAGCACGTTCTGGTTGAACTTGACAGGTGTCTTGGACATGCTGAACTCCTTGTTGTTCGACGTTCAATATACATATCAGGAGTCCTTTATCCGCAGAAAATGCGGAGCTGGGCGCCCCCTGCCTCCCCCGTCGACTCGGCAGGGGCGGGCTGCCTGCCAAGCCTCCGCCTCACCCCGCCAGCCTCCGGCTGGCTGCCCCTCTCCAAAAATTGGAGAAGGGCGGGCGAGTACGGGGTCTTGGGCCAAAGGCCGGCATCCCTGGCGCGATTGCCACCTCCCAAGCCATGAAGATTCCTAGCTTGCCGAACCTATGACCAGCTCCATCGCACCGTTGCTTTCCTCCCGGGCCCAAGGCCTTTTCCTCGGCTTGGCCAGCGGCAACGCGCTGGGACTCCCCTGGGAGAACACCTGGCCCAAGCAGGAGATCGCCAAGCTTTCCGGCGGCACCATCCGCGAGATCGCCGCCACCGAGCGCGACCTGCCTTGGGACGACGACCTGGCCCAGGCCGTGATCCTGTCTCAGGCCCTGCTTGAGAAGGGTGAACTGGAACTGGAAGACCTCGGCCAGCGCTTCCTCGCGTGGATGAAGGAAAATGGCCGCGGCATCGGCAACCTCACCCAGCGCGTGCTGGAGGACATCGCTCAGGGCACGCCGGTGGCCGAGGCTTCGGCCTACGCCCAGGAAAGCCTGGGGCGCAATTGGAGCGCCGGCAACGGGGCCGTGATGCGCTGCGCCCCCCTTGCCATCGCCCTCTGGAACAACCGCGAGGAACTGGTCAAGCAGACCGTCCTGTCGGCACAGGTGACTCATTGGAATCCCTTGTGCGTCTGGTCCGCCGTGGCCTTCAACCTGGCCCTGGCCGGCGTCTTTGCTGGCAAGCCTCTGGACTGCATCGCCCTGGCCGACGAGCTCCAGGCCTTGGGCGCCCCCAGCGCCGTGTCCGACGCCATCAACGGCGCCAAGGCCCCCCTGGAACGCTTTCAGCTGGACGGCAAGAACAAGGGCTTCACCCTCAAGGCCATGCAGGTGGGCCTGTGGGCCCTGCGCGTGCACGGCACCCCCGAGGACATCCTCGAGGCGCTCATCCTGGAAGGCGGCGACACCGACACCAACGCCGCCATCGCAGGTGCCGCCCTGGGCGCGCGCTTTGGCCTGGAATCCCTGCCCGAGCGCTGGATCGCGACCCTAGCCCGTCCCGATGAGATCCGCTCCCTGGCCGACGCCCTGCTTGCCCGCGCCAAGGCCTGAACGAGAAAAACCCCGCAGGCAAGCCTTGCGGGGTTTTAATGATCCAGACGTAGAGCCCATCAGCTCCCTGAAAACTCACGCCTCTTCGTGAAACTTGGCCTGGAATAGCTTGTCCAGTGCCTCGGCAGCATCCGCCGCCTGCGGGCCCGCAGCCTCCAAGCGGATCTCACTGCCGGGCTCGGCGGCCAGGAGCATCACGCTCATGATGGATCGTGCATCTGCACGCACTCCGTCCTTGACCAGCGACACGTCCGCGTCGTACTTGCTGGCCATCTCCACCACCATGGCTGATGGCCGGGCGTGCAGACCGAAGCGGTTCACCACCTTCAGGGTCTTTGTGATCTTTTCCATCTCGTCACTCCTCAAAGCGGCCGATCGGCCTTGGATTGGGTCAGGTCCAGTCGCAGCGTCCAGGCCTGCTTGCCACCGGCGGGAATCTCCACCGTCCGCAGCACAAGCACCGAGGTTCCCTGATAGACGGTCTCGTAACCGCCCACGCTCTGGTTCACCGTACGGATTCCCTGCCACAGCACGCGCTGTGCACTGTCGCTTGCGAGCCGCGCAGCCAGCTCCAGCCAGCCGTCGCGCAGCGACACCGTCGAACCCACTACGTCTCCCAGTGTGTCCAAGCGGTGCTCGACACCGGCGGGATCGGTGAGGATGCGGTCGTGGGCATCCCCGGCCAGCAGGCAGAACAGCCATTGGCTGCCGTGTGATCCGGTCACCGCGCGATCGCTGCGGTTGTGCACCTCGATCTCCACCTCCACGCCACCTTTGGGCAACAGGCGCAACGTGCGGGAGACCAGCAGGTCACCGCCATCGCGCACCAGCTGCACGAAAGGAATCTCCTTCTTGACACCGCTGGTCTTGACCTCCCAGGTGCCGCCCAGCCAATGCTCCGCAGCCTTGCCTTCCTGCCACACAGAGGCATCGACGCCTTGGGGGAACCAGAAGTCCAGACCCGACAGGTTGGGAACCTCGTCGTAGCGCAGCAGACGCGCCAACTCGGGATTGGCCCCGTCGAACTGATCGGCGAGCTTGGTGCCGTCGCCCTTGCCCTCCACACCGGCAATGCGGGCGTGGTAGGTCTCTTCCTGACGCGTCATGGAATCGGCCAGGTTCAATCCGGCGCGATCCAGCCACCAGACGGGAATGCCCGCCCCTTGGCCCGGATGGACCGACACGAACTGCTCCGCATCGCGCAGCTCCACTTCCTCGTGGCCGTCCAGATCCCAGTCGCGGTGCACGACAGAGGCCGCCTTGCCTTCCAACAAACGCTCAGCGCGGGCCAAGTTGCCGTGCAAGGCACGACGCAGGTGAGGCAGGTAGAGCCCGCCGAACACGCCGTGCCAGTAGCCGCAGTTGCACTGGCCTTGCCACACGTGGTCGCGCGCCTTGAGGAGCGCCTTCTTGCGGGCGGGAGTCGGGCTGGCCGCAAGCTCGGCGTGGATGCGCCCCGACAGGGACTGCGCCAGCTTGTGCATGCGGTTGGATTCGGGATATCGGATCAGGAAGTTGCGCCACGAGACGCCGCGCACGAAGGGCTGGATGGTCTCCCACACCCCGGCCGCCTTGACCGCGTCGCGTCCCTTGCGCAGGGCCGTCTGGCGAGGTGCCGTCTCGGCCCATTCCATCATCTCGAAGTAGGAGGCTGCGGGCAGGTACACCAGGCCCTGGGAACGGGTGTCGCCGTAGGCTTCGCTGACCGGGCGGACGGACAAGGCCGGGTCGCGCTCGATTTCCGTGAAGAAGCGATCCAGCCAGCCCTGCTCGTAGCACAGCGAATGGGTGCCCGGCCAGTCGCCGAACTTCTCACCGTCGTCGCCAAAGACCACGTCGCGCCCACCGGACACGGCAAGCTTGCGAAGCGCCGCGACGGCCTCTTCGACCGAGGCGAAAGGGATCAGGTCGCGAACGCCGTCGTGGATCGGGAATACGGAGATGGCCTTGCCCTCGGACTCCGTGGTCCAACGTCCGAACATGGTCTCCTCACCGAAGCCCACCTGCTTGAAGTGGGTGCCATCCAGCAAGGTGAACTCGATGCCGGCATCGGCGATGGCAGCGGGGAGCCCCGGCTCCCACACGCGTTCGGCCAGCCACATGCCCTTGGGGGCAAAGCCGAAGCGCTTCTTGAGGCGCGCCACCAAGGCCTGGATCTGCCCGACCTGGTCCTGGTAGGGAATCGGCGGTAGGATGGGTTCGTAATAGGCGCCCGCGAGGATCCCCGCCTGGCCCTTGCTGGCCAGCACGGCCACGCGCTCCAGGTACTCGGGATGCGACGCTTCGAGCCAATCGAACAAAGGACCGGAGAAATGGAAATCCACACCGATGGACGGGTGGCGCTCCAGCACCTCCACGAAGGGAAGGTAGGCGTGCTGGTAGGCGTGTTCGAACACGAAGCCGAAGTTTCCCACCGGCTGGTGGTTGTGTACGGCCCAAAGCAGGCGGGTCGTGGCAGGAGCGCTCATCAGAAGAGGTCCACGTTCACGTCCAGACCCTTTTTGTTGATGCGCTGGATGAGGCTGTCGGCGTTCTTCATGGTCTTGTTCAAGTCGGTATAGAAGCCGTCGTCGTTGAGCAGCTTGCCTGCGGTCCCTTGGCCGCTGCGCACTTTCTCGGAGATCGCCTTGAGGTCGGTGGAGATCTTCTTGAGATCCTGGACCAGCGCCTGGCCGTCGTCGGCCACCTTGTCAGCCTTGCCGGTGAGGCGTTCCAGAGCCGGACCGGTCTTTTCGGCGATCTGGCGGGTGCTCTTACCTGTAGCTTGGAGATCGTCCATGGTGCCGCGCACCTTGGGATCCACGTCCTTCACGACCTTGTCGATGCGCACCGTGATGTCGTCCACCCGGTGGATGATGCCGTTCACGTTGCGCGAGAAGTCCTTGCGGCCCACCGTACTGTCCATCACGGCCTGCAACTGATCGACCATGCCCTTGGCCTGTTCCACCAGCTTGCCGGCGGCGCCCATGGTCTCGGCGATGCCGTAGTCGTACCCGGCATCCAAGGTGGATCCCGGCGGAAGGGGCTTGCCGTTGGGGTTCACGGCGATGTTGACCATGCGTTCGCCCATCAGGCCCACGTTCTGGATCTGCACGCGGCTACCCTCGCGGATGGGAAAGCCGGTCTTGACCTGAACCTCCACCTTCACGCGCGAGTCGTCCAGGAGCGTGATCGAGACGACCTTGCCCTGCTTGACTCCGTTGAACTTCACCGGATCGTCGCTGGTGAGCAAGCCCACCTGATTCGCCACGAAGTAGTAGTGGTCGACTTTCTGGCCCGGACTGAACTCGTTCAGAAAGGCCATGCCGAACACCAGCAGAAAGAGGGCCACCAGCACGACGGCCCCCACGATCAGATTCTGGTAATTCTTCCGCTCCATGTCACTCCCACCTGGCAATGCGTCGCTGCCGCTCGTCTCTGCGCTCGTTCATCAGGGCGATCAACCGCTCGTTGAAATCCTTGGCGGTGTCCTTCCCGTGCATCTTGAGCAAAGTGTTCATGGCAACGACTTCTGAGATCACCGTGATGTTCTTGCCAGGACTGACCGGTATGACCGTCCTTGGCACTTCCACACCCATGAGGTTGCAAGAGTAGGAATTCAAACCGGTGCGTTCGTAGGTTTCGCCTTCCTTCCACAGCCGCAGTTCGACCACCATCTCGATGCGTTTGGAGTGGCGGATGGCTCGGATGCCGAACAGGCTGGCGACATCGATGATGCCGATGCCGCGAATTTCCATGTGCTGCCCCAGCAGCTGGTTGCCGGTGCCCACTACCGCATCGCCCCGGCGAGTGAGGTAGACCACGTCGTCGGCCACCAACCGGTGACCGCGTTCGACCAGATCCAGCACGCATTCGCTCTTGCCCACGCCGCTGCGGCCGGTATACAGCAAACCGATGCCGTACACATCCACCAAGCTCCCATGCACGGTGGCAAAGGACGCGAAATGTTCCTGCAGGATCTCCGTGAGGGACTGGGCAAGTTCCAGCGTGGGAAGCGGCGTCCAGGCCACGCAGGCGTTCTGGGCGATGGCAGCTTCCAGAACTTCCGGATGCGGGCGGTTGCCGTGGGTGAAGATCCACAGCGGAGACGGCAGCCCGTCCAGGCGCCGCATCACGGTGGAGCGCTCCGGAGGCGTCAGGCTGTCGAGATAAAAGTATTCCGTGTTTCCCACCAGCTGCACGCGCTGATGAGAAAAGACCTGCAGGAAACCAGTCAAAGCCAACCCCGGACGATGGAGGTCGGCTTCGATGATCTTCTGCCCGAAGAACGGCGTCAGGAACTCAAGTTGAAGAGCCTGCCCCCATCGTTTCTGCAGCATCTCGATGTCCAGGGACTCGCGCCGCTGGACATCGCCATGGTCGATGAGGGTCGTCTGAAACGGAGTGGTCAGGGAATCACCACCTGGTCCACCGCCGGCGCACGGTGTTCCTTGGCCTTTTCGTTGTCCTTCTTGAGCAATCGCTCCAACTTGTCGAGCATGAGATCGACGGCCTTGTGCATCGTTTCGGCTTCTGCGGAAGCGGCGACCACGCCGTGATTGGCGATGGAGACCTGCACGCTTGCGATGCGCAGTCCGTTGGGAGCCATGTCGAGCACGACCTTCGCGTCCTGGGCCTGGTCGTTGAAGCGCACCATGGATGCGAGGCTCTCCTCGATGTTGCCCTGGAGGTTCTCGGATGCGTCGAAATGGCGACCAGTGAACTGAACTTTCATGGTATGTCCCGTTGTTGAAGGTAGGATGGGTGCCCTCCGACTGCGGAAGCCCCATGGACTATAGTCTACCGTCAAACCCTCGATCAAACCAGCATCTTCTTCCGATGCACAAACATCTTACAGAAGGTTCGGACCGGCTCATCCAAGGGCTCGTGACCGAAAGATGCTTTCTGTGGGCTCGCCCTGGTGACGGGAAGTTGGATCAGGAGCGCAGCAGTTGCGCCAAGGCTTCCTGCAACTGCGCGGAACGCACGGGCTTGGCCAGGTAGGCCGTCGCCCCGGCCGCCAGACAACGTTCCTTGTCCCCGACCAGGGCATTGGCGGTGAGTGCCACGATGGGAATGTTGCGGACCGCCAAGCCGGCTTCGCCGGAGCGGATCCGTCGCATGGCCTCGATCCCGTCCATCACCGGCATCTGGATGTCCATCAGGACCGCGTCGAAACGCTGCCGACGGAGCGTTTCCAGGGCCTGCGCGCCATCCTCGGCCGAGACCGATGCCACCCCGAACTTTCGCAGCATGCCCAGCACCACGGTGCGATTCACGGCATTGTCCTCGGTCAGGAGCACCCGCATCCCTTCAATGGAGCGCACGACAGGAAGTACGCTGGCCGTATCGAACGACGACCGGGAAGGCTGAAAAGCCAGTGTAAAACTGAAGCACGCCCCCCGTCCTGGGGCTCCGGAGACCTCGATGTCTCCGCCCAGGATCTCCACCAGCGCCTTGGAGATCGAGAGACCAAGCCCGGTCCCTCCGAAGCGGCGTGTGATGGTGCCGTCCTCCTGTCGGAACGGCTCGAAGATTCGGCTGGCGGCATCAGGATCCAGACCGATCCCGGTGTCCTGCACGGAAAAGAGCAGATCAATGCCGTCGGCTTTGTGCTCCTGCAGCACCACCCGGATCGTCACCTGACCTCGGCTGGTGAACTTGACGGCATTGCCCACCAAGTTCGTCAGAATCTGTCGCAAGCGCCCCGGATCGCCGGTCAGGGCGCACGGAACCTGCAGATCGCACTCGACCACAAGGGCGATTCCCTTCAGCTGCACCAGCCCCGTGAAGAGCACCGTCACGTCCCCCAACAGGGACGGAAGGTCGAACTCAACCAGTTCCGGCTCCACCTTGCCAGCCTCCAGGCGGCTGTAGTCGAGGATGTCGTTGAGGAGGGTCAGCAGGGAATCCGCCGAGCGCTTGAGGATCCCGACCTGCTCCCGCTGCTCGAGGGGAAGGTCCACGTCCAGGAGCAGTTCGGCCATGCCCACGATGCCGTTCATGGGGGTGCGGATCTCGTGGCTCATGTTGGCCAGGAACTGGCTCCGAGCGCGCAGGGCGTCCTCGGCCCGTACCCGAGCATGCTCCAGCTCCGCTTCCTTGCGCTTGCGCTCGGACATCAGGTCGTCGAAGTCGTTCTTCACGATCAGGAGCGCATCCACCACCGGCTGCAGCGGGTGGCCGACCGGATACGGATTGACGAATCCCTCCTGGCGGTCCCAGGGAATCGAGGTGACCACCCCCATCAGCTCGCGGGCATTGGCCTCGAGTCGCACGCCGCCCTTGTCCGTGAGCATGCCCAAGCCCGATGCCGCCCCGACGGGATCGCCATCTAGACGTGAAAGGAGTTCCAGCGCTTGGTCCAAGTTGTCTGCGGACCAGGCTCCGCGCATCCGTCGTCGCAGTTGGCGTTTCAACCAGCGCCAAGGGGTCCGCCTCTCGATGAAGACGCTCCTGCGAATCGGGAAGAGACGCATCAGACGCTCCATCTCGCTCGTCACCATCGCCTTGGCGCCAGGAGCCACGCCCAGGAAGGCCGTGTGATCGAAGACGACATCGAAGCCATCGTTCTGCCGCACCATGCCGGTCAGGAAACGCTCCAGGGAATCGAACAGCTCGCGGGCATCCTGGAAGTCCAGACGCCCCCGTTCCTGGCAGAGATGGACCCGGCTCGACAGCACCTTGAGGTCCATCGAGTAGTGGATGCCCTTGAACTGAAGCTCCCTGGGCAATGGCCTGGGGGGCGGCAGGAATTCCGTCGTAGCCTCCCCAGGAGCACTCCCCACCAGACGCATCCCGAACTCGAGGCTTTCCTGATAGGACTCCCTCACCACCACCGGAAAGACCGGAGCCGCAAAGCGCTGTGACAGCTTGACATAGAGACGAATCAAAGGATGCAGGCCGAAGAAGACCAGGGCGCCGACCCGCTCGTGCTGAAGACTGAAATACTCGGTGTAGCGGTCCCGCGAGAGGTTTTCCACTTTACCCAGGTGCGTGTAGTCCTCCAGAATGATGGCCGGAGCCGAGGGACTGGCGAACTCATTCAGCACCCCGTCGATGATGTCGCAGAACCGGTTGGTGTCGGCCAGGTTCACCCGGCCGAACGCCCGCGCCACGAACAGGCGCCCGTCGGGGGTGCTGATGCGCAGCAGGTAATGGTCATTGGCGCAGTTCCACTCGGGACGCGTCCAGAACACCCTGCCCGTGACCGGGCACGGCGCATCCTCGGGGACCATTCCCGCCCGCAGCGGCGCAATTTCGGCGTTCCTGGGTTGCAAGCCTATTCCTCCGATCGCAGAGTCTAGCGCATCTGCGATGGTCGCGCCACGCATTCCCGAGCGATCCGTTGAACATCAACGAGCACCGCGCGGGTCGCTGGCTCGGAAGGCCAGGGCTTCCGCCAGGTGATCTTCCCTCACCGCCGGAGCCGTCGCCAGATCGGCCACCGTGCGAGCCACCCGCAGCACCCGCTCATGAGCCCGGGCGGAAAGTCCCAATCGGCGCGAAGCCTGGATCAGGAAGTCGCGCGAGGCGCCGTCCAAGGCGCAAGCGTCGCGCAACGCCGCCCCCGCCAGGCGGGAGTTGAGGATCCCTGGGTGACGTGCAAACGAGCGGCTGCGCGCCCGAGTGGTGTCACCCAGCATCTCCTGGGTACCGCATTCGTGCCCTCGGGACTGTTCCAGGTCCTCGGGCAGGATCGAAGGAATTTCCAGGTGCAGGTCGAAGCGGTCCATCAACGGACCGGAAAGCCTGGCCCGGTAGCGCCCCACCTCGTTCTCGCTGCAGGTGCAGCTGCGGGTGCGCGCCCCCAGGTAACCGCAAGGGCAGGGGTTCATCGCCGCCACCACTAGGCAGCGGCAAGGAAACTTGACCGCCTGCTGCGCCCGGCTGATGCTGACCTCGCCATCCTCCAACGGTTGTCGGAGCGCTTCCAGGACATGCCTGGGAAATTCGGCGATCTCGTCCAGGAACAGGACGCCATGGTGCGCCAGCGAGACCTCTCCCGGCCGGGGAATGGACCCGCCGCCCACCAGGGAGACCATCGACGACGAATGGTGCGGGGACCGGAACGGACGCTGTCCCAATAGTCCGGAGCCCGGCTCTAACAAGCCTGCCACCGAATGGATGCGGGTCGCCTCCAGCACTTCCTCTTCCGAGAGCGGCGGCAAGATGCCGGGAAGGCGACGGGCCAGCAAGGTCTTGCCCGAACCCGGCGGCCCCCAGAGGAGCACATTGTGCCCTCCGGCGGCAGCGATCGACAAGGCCCGCTTGGCGGTTTCCTGGCCGCGCACGTCGGAAAAATCCGGCACGCAGGCCAACGACGACGGGGACGCCTGCACGGCGCGCTCCGGCGGCAGTTCCCCGCTCTGCACTAGGTTGGCGGCTTCGGAAAGCGTGGCCACCCCGATCACTTCCATGCCGGGAACCAACCGCGCCTCGGCCAGGTTCTGCCATGGGACCACCAGACGCGTGTGTCCGTTCTCGCGCAAGCCCATCACCAAGGCCAGGCATCCTCGAACCGGCCGAACCTGCCCGTCCAACCCAAGTTCCCCCAGGAACACCCGCCCCAATTCCTCTTCCCGAGGCTGACACTGGTCCGAGGCGATGAGCACACCCAAGGCCACGGGCAGATCGAATCCCGTCCCCTCCTTGCGCAGGTCGCCCGGTGCCAGGTTGATCACGATGCGCCGGTTAGGCACCGAGAAGCCGCTGTTGCGCAGGGCCGACAGCACCCGATCACGGCTTTCCCGCACAGCTCCGTCGGGAAGCCCCACCAGCGAGAAGCCCGGCAAGCCCAGACCGGCTTCGCATTCGATGCGCACCGGCAGCGCCGACAATCCCACCAGCGTGGCGGAAGACAAGGTCGCGATCATGGTTCTGTCCTTTCAGAAAAGATCGCGGCCATTCCACCATTGGCGGAATGGCCGACGGATCCGCGAAGATTGGCGGTTCAAGCGGCCTTGGCAGCCATCACTTGGTGGAAGCGCTCCAACACCTCCTCCTGGATGGAGTTGGCCAGCTCGCGGCGGGTGGGAAAGATGAAATTGAAGAACTGGTCGGTCCCAGTGCGTTTCTCCCCCGGATATCCCAGGAACAGTCCGTTCTTGCCTTCGATGATGCGAAGCCCCGACAGGCGGAGGGATTCGTTGATGGTGACCGTGGCCATGGCCTTCACACGGCTTTCGCCGTTGTGGGTGGGCCAGACCTGGATGTCGGTGACGCAGATTTCGTGCTTGCTCATGGTGTATCTCCTGTGTGGACGGATGGATGTTGGTGACCGGAACTGGATGCGCTCAAGCTGCCGCCGCCATGTTTCGGGGCGCTCCCGAACTCAGCTTGCGGTAGGCTTCCAGGATCTCTTCCTTGAGAGCTCCCAGCGCATGGGCTCCCAGGGGACGGAAGAAGGCGTGGTGCCCCTCGTCTTCTCCGGGCAGGAGGACCAGCCAGCCCTTGGCATCCGGCATCACCCGCACTCCGTCCAGACGGAAGCGTCGTTCCAGCACCACCGAAAGCTCGATGAAGGGGCTTTCCCGTTCCACATGCAGACTTGTGACAGCGATCGGATTCATGGCATTCTCCAGTTTCCTGACCGGGTCGAACCGCCGACCCTCTGGACCTTTACCTATTCGAATGTCGTGCCAAACCTCACGTACGTATGCGCGGGTTCATCTTCAGATGAACGACCCCTCTCCGACGGTCCCGGTGCATGTTCCGAGCTGCAGGAAATTCAGATTCCCAAATAGGAAGCGCTATTTCTCATCAAGGCCATCCACACCTCCCCAAAGCGCTGACCAATGTCATTTCTTCGGTTTGCATGCTATCTTGAAGCCATGCAGCTCACAGCCGAAGTCGTTCGCAAGCTCGCCTTGCTCTCGCGTCTCCACATTCCCGAGGATCGCCTGGAGGAAGTCGCCGCCGGTCTCCAGCCCATCCTGGGCCACTTGGAAGAACTCGCCGCGCTCGACCTTTCCGACATCGAACCGATGATGCACCCGGACGATTCCCCTCGCCCGCTGCGCCCCGACGTGCCGCACGAATCGCTGCCGCGCGAGGTGGCGCTGGCCAACTCGCCGCACGCCCGCGACGGCTTCTTCACCGTGCCCAAGGTGATGGGCGCCGCCTGATTTGATCGCTGCGGACTGCATCTTGCCGGCGCGTCTGGGTTCCAGCCGCTTCCCCGGCAAGCCGTTGATCCCCATCGCCGGAATCCCGCTGGTCGTGAGAGCCGCTCGCTGTGCGCAGGCGGCTCGTTGTTTTTCGCGCGTGCTGGTCGCCTGTGAGGACGAGGCAATCGCCGCGACCTGCCGCACCTGGGGCATCGAGGCCTTGGTCACGCCCCCCTTCCCCACCGGCACCGACCGCGTCGCCTGGGCGGCCGGGCAGATCGGCTCGGAGTGGGTGGTGAACCTGCAAGGGGACGAACCGGTCTTCCCGTTGCGGATCCTGACCGAGATCGTCCGCCTCCTGCCCAGCGCACCCGAGGCCCTGTGGACCTGCGCCGAGGCCGCACCGCCGAGCTCAGCGGATTTGACAGATCCTGACATCGTGAAGATCTGCCTGAAGGCTCTCGACCGCGACACAAGCTGCGCCACCGATTTCCACCGCGACCTGCCACCCGATCTGGTCCCGACAGCCAGGGTCCATGTGGGGCTCTACGCCGGACGCCGCGAGGTGCTGGAGCGCTTTGCGGGCCTGCCCCAGCCCCCGAGCGAACAGGAGCGCCGGATCGAACCACTGCGTGCCTTGGCCAACGGGATCGAAGTGCGCGCCCTGGTGCGGAATATGCCCCGCGTCGCCGTAGATCGGCCCGAGCACGTGGCACAAGTAGAAGCCGCCCTGCAGCAAGAAGACTGAAACCGCCTTGACGAGAAAAAGGTGGACTCCGACCTCCTCATTTCCTTTCTTTGCGGCGGCAATGGATGCAGGAGCCTGATTCCGGAACGGATCGGAAGGAGTGCACGGTGGGCGAATCCAGTTGGGATCTGAGGATCTGCGGCGTGGCAAAGAGCTTCGAGGACAAGCGCGTTCTGGAGGACATCACCCTGGAGATCCCGGACGGTCAGTTCGTGACGCTGCTGGGCCCCTCGGGCTGCGGCAAGACCACACTGCTACGCATCCTGGCCGGTTTCGAGACCGCCGACGCGGGATCGGTGCAATTGGGCGAGCTCGACCTGCTGGCGCTGCCGCCCCACAAGCGCCCGGTGAACACCGTGTTCCAGAACTACGCCATCTTCCCGCATCTCACGGTGTTCGAAAACGTCGCATTTGGTCTGCGCTCGCGCACGATCGCGGAACCTGAGATCAAGGCCAAGGTCGAGGAGGTTCTGGCGATGGCGCGCATCGCCGACCTGGCCGCACGCCACCCCGGTGAGCTCTCGGGCGGCCAGAGGCAGCGCGTGGCCCTGGCCCGCGCCTTGGTGGTCGAGCCCGAGGTGCTGCTCCTGGACGAGCCGATGTCTGCGCTGGACGCCCACCTGCGCCACGACCTCCAGATGGAGCTGCGCCGCATCCAGCACGAGACCGGCATCACCTTCGTGCTGGTGACCCACGACCAGGACGAGGCCATCGCCGTGTCGGACCGGATCCTGGTGATGAACGGCGGACGGATCGAGCAGGACGGCACCGCCGAGGAAGTCTACGAGCGTCCCGTGTCGCGCTTCGTGGCAGGCTTCATCGGACGCGCCAATCTCTTCGACGCCAAATTGGTGGGGCCACGCGAAGCGGAGACCTCGATCGGGCGCTTCCGCATCGGCACCGATCCGGTATGGACGAGCGGCTCGCTTGCCATCCGGCCCGAGGACATCGAGATCCGCACCGAGGCGCCAGCGGTCAACGGGGTGCGCGGCCGCATCGCCGAGCGGCTCTTCCGCGGTGACCACTGGGAGCTTTCCGTGCAGACCCCGACGATGGAGCTGCGGGTGCTGGCCGAACCGGACGAGTACCACGAGGAGGGCCAGGAGGTCTGGCTCGAGATGCCCGTCGACGACCTGCTGGTGCTGCGCGACTGATGGCCGCGCCGCAGCTCATCCACGAAGGCCAGGCGACCACCCGCGCGCGGGTGATCCGGTCGGGCCTCTTCCTCTCGCTGCCGGGCCTGGGGTGGCTCTCCGCCTTCCTCGCCCTTCCCTGCGCGGCCCTGGCGGTCCTTGCCCTGGCACGGCGCGGCGGCTACGGGGCGATCGACTGGACGCTGTCGTTTGACAATTTCCGTCGTCTGCTGGGATTCGGCCTCTTCGGCTGGTCCTCCGACAACCTGCTCATCCTGGCTCGCTCCGCAAGCTTTGCTGCCGTCACCACGGCGCTGTGCCTGGGAATCGCGCTCCCCATGGCCTTCTGGATCGTCGACCGCCCCAAACGCAGCCGCATGGTCCTGATGTCGCTGGTGATCGCCCCCTCGTGCATCAACCTGGTGATCCGCACCTACGCATGGATGCTCCTGTTGGGCTCGCAGTCGGTGCCGGTGCGCATGCTGCGCTTCATCGGGCTGGTGGGGCCCGACGCCTCGCTCTATCCTGGTGCCGTGGCGGTGCAGATCGGCATGCTTTCGTGCATGCTCCCGTTCACCGTGTTGCCGCTGTTCGCCTCGGTCGAACGCATGGACTGGAGCCTGGTGGAGGCCGCCCGCGACCTCTATGCCGGAAGCTGGCGCACCTTCCGCCACGGCATCCTGCCGCAGATCCTGCCGGGACTGGTGGCGGCCTTGGTGATGACGGCAGTGCCGTCCTTGGGCATGTTCGTGGTCTCGGACCTTCTGGGCGGTGCCCGCACCATGCTGGTTGGCAACCTCGTGCAGCAGCAGTTCGGCAGCGCCAGCGACTGGCCCTTCGGGGCGATGGCGGGGCTGGTGCTGGTGGCCGGGAGCCTGGTGTCGCTGCTTGCCCTAGTGCGCTGGGGCTCGGAGTCGGTGGGGGTCAAGCGATGAGCCGCCGCACGCCTCTGTGGGCGCGTCTGCTTTCCTGGCTGGGCATGGCCCTTCTCTTTGCGCCGCTTCTGGCGGTGGCCGTGCAGTCCTTCAACGTCAGCCGCGTGGGCGAGGTGTGGGGCGGATTCACCTGCGGGTGGTACGCGAAGCTCGTCTCCGACCAGGCCATCCTCGAGGCGACCTGGAACACCCTGCTGGTGGCGGGAATTTCCACGCTCCTTTCCACCGTGCTGGGCACCTTGCTTGCCGTGGGCCTGCAACGCACCCCGTGGCCGCGCTGGATGCGAAACAGCTTCGAGACGGGACTGCTGCTGCCGGTGGTCACGCCCGACATCCTGTTCGCGGTGGCGCTGGTGGCGGCCTTCGGCCTCTTGAAGATGGTGTCCCCGGCCTTCGAACCGGGCTACCTGACGCTGGTGATCGGGCACGTCACCTTCCAGATCACCTTCGTGACGCTGGTGGTGCGGGCGCGGCTGGCGGCCATCGGCCCCGAGCAGATGGAGGCCGCGCGCGATCTCTACGCGACCACCTGGGGCGCCTGGCGCCGGGTGATCCTGCCGCAGATCGGTTCGGCCATCGCGGCCGGGGCGATGCTTGCCTTCACCCTTTCGCTCGACGACTTCGTCATCAGCTTCTTCACCTCGGGACCGGGCTCGGCAACGCTCCCGCTCTTCATCTACGCCTCGGTGCGGCGCGGCGTGACCCCGGAAGTCCATGCGCTGTCCACCGTGATCCTGTGCGTGACCCTGCTTGCCGTGCTGGGCACGGCCTTGCACGGATCGGTGGAGCATGACCGCCGCCGCCGGTCCCGCTTCCTGCGCCGCTCCTTGGAAGTCACAGGGGCGGTCCTGGGGATCCTGATCCTGGGCATCGTCTGGAAGGGTTGGGAGGCCCGCCACACGCCGCCGGTCCTCCATGGCGAGAAGCCAGTCGTGGTGCTGATGTACTCCGAGTACATCGACCCGGCCATGCTCGAGGAGTTCCGCCGCCGCACCGGAATGCCGCTGCGCATCGAAGTGTACGAGGCGCAGGAGGAGATGATCGGCAAGCTCCAGGCCGGAGGCGACGCCTTGTATGACGTGGTGGTGGCCTCGGACGTGATCGTGCGCCAGCTCGCGGGCCTGCACCTGCTCCAGCCGTTGGACCACAAGCTGGTCCCCAACCTCGTGAACGTCTCGGAGCGCTTCGCCTCGCCGCCCTTCGATCCGGGCAACGTCTGGTCGGCGCCCTACCTGTGGGGCACGACGGGCATCGTCTACCGCGACACCACGATCTCGACAGATTCTGTCACGTGGGCGATGGTGCTGGGAAAGCAGCCACGTCTGTCCCCGTACGTGCTGATGGACGAGAGCCGCACCATGCTGGGGCTGGCGCTCCAGGCCGGTGGCCACGATCTCAACAGCCCGGTTCCCGCTCAGATCCGCGAGGCGGCGCTTCGTCTCCAGGCCGCGAAAGGGCGCAAGGAATGCCAGGGCTTCGACGGCTCGGTGGGCGGGCGCAACAAGGTGGCCGGCAAGCAGGCCCGGGCTGCGGTGGTCTTCAACGGCGACGCGATGCCGGCGCTGGCGGCCGACCCGACCCTGCGCTACGCCATCCCCCGCGAGGGCTCGATGGTGTGGCTCGACAACATGCTGATCACCGCGCGGGCCCCGAACGCCAAGGGTGCGCACGCCTTCGTGAACTTCATCCTCGATGCGAAGATGGGTGCGCAGCTCGCGAACTTCGTGAGCTACCCGACGCCCAACCGCGCCTCCCTGCCCTTCATCGATTCGGCGGCGCTGGCGAATCCGGTGATCTACCCCGACTCGGCGGCCATGGCACGCATGAAGTTCCTGACCGATGCCGGCAGCGGAACGCGCCTCTTGGACGAGGCTTGGACTGCGGTGAAGTCGCGGTGAAAATCATCGAGGTCGATGCCGGGAACCTGGCCGTCTACCTGAACCTGGTGCAGGCCTACGAGGCGGAGTTCTCGCCGCTCACGGGAAAAAAGCCGAGAAGCGACGGCCGCTTCGCGCTCGACACGCACCTTGGCGGAAACGTCAGGGGCTTTCTCCTGTACCTGGGCGAGAGCCCGGCGGGCCTGGCGGCCATCGAGTCGAACCGTGACGAGCACGAGGTGCGCGAGTTCTACGTGGTGCCCCTGTTCCGGGGCAAGCTCACCGGCTCTCGCTTCGCGCAGGCCTTGTGGCGGCGCTTTCCGGGCGCTTGGGAGATCAAGCAGATCGCCGGGGCTTCGAAAGCCACGGAATTCTGGCGCCGCGCCGTGGGGGAATACACGCAGGGGCGGTTCGAGGAGGACCATCACGACGACCCGATGTGGGGGCGGGTGGTGCGGCAGAGGTTCGTGACCGGGGCGTAGAACGGGGCGGAGGCATTTTTGATTTTGCTTGTAAATCACTAAGTACACATTGTAATTTTCAAGCATGATAAGAGCGATTCAGGCGGAGCTTGTCCAGGATCTGAGCGAGTCGCCCGCGGTGGCTCTGCTTGGGCCTCGCCAGTGCGGAAAGACCACCTTGGCGCGGCTCCTGTCGAAGGCGTTTCCCGGTGCCGTCTATCTGGACCTCGAACGGCCTTCCGACCTGCGCAAGCTGACCGATCCCGAACTGTACCTGGGCCCGTTGGCCGATCGCCTGGTCGTGATGGACGAGATTCAACGGGTCCCCGAGCTGTTTCCGGTGCTTCGAGCCCTGATCGACGAAGGGCGTCGGCCCGGTCGTTTTCTGCTCCTGGGATCGGCTTCCAGGGATCTCCTGAGGCAGTCCTCGGAGAGCCTGGCCGGTCGGATCCGCTACCGTGAGCTCACGCCCTTCCGGCTTACGGAGGTCGTCACCGAGGACTACGGGATGGACCGGCATTGGGCGCGCGGGGGATTTCCCGTCAGCTTTCTCGACGGCAGCCAGTCGCAGAGCCTGCGCTGGCGCCGCGATTTCCTGCGCACCTTTCTGGAGCGCGACGTGCCTTCCTTCGGGATCGAGGTGCGTCTGCCGCTTTTCGAGCGTTTCGTCTCCATGCTCGCGCATCTCCACGGGCAGCTGCTCAACTGGAGTCGTCTGGCCGAGTCGGCGGCCATCAGCGTCCCCACGGCCAAGCACTACACGGAGCTGCTGGAGAAGTCCTTCCTGGTGCGGCTCCTTCCTCCTCACGAGGCCAACCTCTCCAAGCGGCTGGTGAAGTCCCCCAAGCTCTGGTGGCGGGACAGCGGGCTCCTGCATGCGCTCCTGGACATCGCGGACTTCGATGCGTTGCAAGGGCATCCGGTCGTGGGTGCTTCCTGGGAAGGCTACGCGATCGAGGAGATCCTCCGAGCGGCACCCGAAGCTCAGGCGACCTTCTACCGGACCCAGGCCGGTACCGAGCTTGATCTGGTGCTGGTCAAGGGCGAGAGGCGCATGGCCTTCGAGTTCAAGCGATCCAGCGCCCCCAGTCCGACCCGCGGTTTCTGGCAGGGCCTGGAGGATCTCGGCCTGGAGGAGGCGAGGATCGTTGCGCCGGTCGATTCGCCGTGGCCTCTGCGCAAAGGAGTGCAGGTGGTGCCGCTACGGGATGCGGTGGCGGAAGTCGCGGCCTGGTAGGTTGCGTCCGCGCCAGGGATGCCGGCTTTGCCCAAGACCCCGCACCCTCGGCTTGACCGGGGTGAGGAGGCTTGGCAGGCAGCCCGGTCCTCCGGCTTGACCGGAGGAAGGCGCTCAGACGGAATCCGTCAAAAGAAAAGGGACGCCCCGATGCGAGGCGTCCCTGATGTGACAAATCCTGTCCTACCGGATCACACGTTCTCGGCGTACTCCGCGATCTTGTCGAAGTTCATGTACTGGTAGATGGTGTCGGCGTGCTTGGCGACGATGGCCGTCTCGGCGAGGTACTCCTGCGCGGTCGGGATGCGACCGAGCTTGGAGGCCACCGCGGAGAGCTCGGCCGAGGCCAGGTACACGTTGGTGTTCTTGCCCAGGCGGTTGGGGAAGTTGCGCGTGCTCGTGGAAACGACCGTGGCACCTTCCTTGACCTGCGCTTGGTTGCCCATGCACAACGAGCAGCCCGGCATCTCCATGCGGGCACCGGCTCCGCCCAGGACGGAGTAGTGGCCTTCCTTGGTCAGCTCGGCGGCGTCCATCTTGGTCGGCGGAGCCACCCACAGACGGGTCGCGATGTCCTTCTTGCCCTCGAGGAGCTTGGAGGCGGCGCGGAAGTGCCCGATGTTGGTCATGCAGGAGCCGATGAAGACCTCGTCTATGGCGACGCCGGCCACCTCGGAGAGGGTCTTGGCGTCGTCCGGATCGTTGGGGCAGCACAGGATGGGCTCGGCGATGTCGGCCAGGTCGATCTCGATCACTTCGGCATACTCGGCCTCGGCATCCGGCTGAAGCAGCTCAGGGCTAGCGAGCCACTTCTTCATGGCGTCGATGCGGCGGCTCAGCGTCTTGGCGTCGGCGTAGCCGTCCTTGATTAGGTTCTGCAGGAGCACGATGTTCGAGTTCATGTACTCGATGATCGGCTCCTTGGAGAGGCGCACGGCGCAACCGGCGGCGGAGCGCTCGGCCGAGGCGTCGGTCAGCTCGAAGGCCTGCTCCACCTTGAGGTCGGGAAGCCCCTCGATCTCGAGGATCCTTCCCGAGAACACGTTCTTCTTGCCGGCCTTGGCGACCGTCAAGAGACCGGCCTTGATGGCGTACAGCGGGATGGCGTGCACCAGGTCGCGCAGGGTGATGCCGCGGCTTTGGGCCGCCTCGAAGGAGCCCTTGAAACGCACCAGGACAGATTCCGGCATATCCAGCGGCATGACGCCGGTGGCGGCCGCGAAGGCCACCAGGCCCGAACCGGCCGGGAAGGAGATGCCGATGGGGAAGCGGGTGTGGGAGTCGCCGCCGGTACCGACCGTGTCGGGGAGCAGCATGCGGTTGAGCCAGGAGTGGATCACGCCATCACCCGGACGCAAGGCGACACCCCCGCGGCTGGAGATGAAGGCGGGAAGCTCACGGTGGGTCTTGACGTCCACGGGCTTGGGGTAGGCGGCGGTGTGGCAGAAGGACTGCATCACGAGGTCCGCCGAGAAGCCCAGGCATGCGAGGTCCTTGAGCTCGTCGCGGGTCATGGGACCGGTGGTGTCCTGCGATCCGACCGAGGTCATCTTGGGCTCGCAGTAGGTGCCGGGCAGCACGCCTTCGCCCTCGGGCAGGCCCACGGCGCGACCGACCATCTTCTGGGCCAGGGTGTAGCCCTTGACCTTGTTCTGCGGGGTCATGGGCAGACGGAACAGGGTGCTGGCGGGCAGACCGAGAAATTCGCGGGCGCGTCCAGTGAGGCCGCGTCCGATGATCAGATTGATGCGGCCGCCGGCGCGCACTTCGTCCAGGATCACTAGGGTCTTGAGGAGGGAGGATCCGACGACATCATTGCCCTTGAGGATCGCCACGTTGCCGTTGGTGTGATCGACGGTCAGCTCGATGGTGTCGCCCATGTCCACGCGGGTCACGTCGATCTCGATGGGCAGTGCGCCGGCATCTTCCTGGGTGTTGAAGAAGATGGGAGCGATCTTGCCGCCCAGGCACACGCCGCCGAACTTCTTGTTGGGCACGAACGGGATGTCCTCGCCGGTCCACCACAGGACAGAATTTGTCGCCGACTTGCGCGAGCTGCCGGTACCCACCACGTCGCCCACGTAAGCGACCGCATGGCCCTTGGCGGCCAAGTCCTGGATCATCTGGATGGGGCCGCGCTTGCCGTCCTCCTCGGGGGTGATGCCGGGGCGGGTGTTCTTGAGCATCGCCAGGGCGTGCAGCGGGATGTCGGGGCGGCTCCAGGCGTCGGGGGCCGGGGAGAGGTCGTCGGTGTTGGTCTCGCCGGTGACCTTGAAGACGGTGAGGGTCTGCTTGGCCGGGACCTCGGGGCGGACGGTGAACCACTGGCCTTCGGCCCAAGACGCGATGACAGCCTTGGCATGGGCGTTTCCGGCCTTGGCCTTCGCGGCCACGTCGGTGAAGTAATCAAAGATGAGAATGGTCTTCTTGAGACCTTCGGCGGCGATCGGGGCCAAGGCGGCGATGTCGAGGATCTCGATCAGGGCGCCCACATTATATCCGCCGACCATGGTTCCCAAAAGCTCTGTGGCCTTCTCGGGAGTGATCAGCGGGCTCTTGGCCTCACCGTGCGCCACGGCGGCCAAGAAGGAGGCCTTCACCTTGGCGGCATCGTCCACGCCGGGCGGCACGCGGTGGGTGATCAGCTCGACCAGGGTCGCCTCTTCGCCTGCCGGAGGAGCCTTCAGCAGCTCGACGAGATCCGCAGTCTGCTTGGCATCCAACGGCAGCGGCGGAATGCCAAGGGCGGCTCGTTCGGCGACGTGTTGGCGATAGGCAGCAAGCATTGGAATCCCCCTGAAAAGTCTGACTGAAACCGGTCCCGCAACAATCTGCAAATTGTTCGCAATCCCGTCCCGCTTGCGTCACGTCAAAATGAGGATTCGGGCGCCTCCCCTATCGGGGGCGGGCTGCCTGCCAAGCCTCCTCGCCCGTTTTCCTGAGACGCCCCGGCGGGGCGTCTGTACCTAGGGCTGCGGGGTCTTGGGCCTTCGGCCGGCATCCCTGGCGCAAGGGCGGGCATCGTCACAGCGAAAGGGCGACTCCGGCGAACAGGCTCGGCCACAGGCTCACATCGCTCGAAGGCCGGAAATCCTTCACGGGATCCGTGAAGGCGCCCGCATGATTTTCAGAGGAGTTCAGGATGTTTGCCGAGATGCCTACAAAGATCCAGGCGCTTCCCAACTTGCGTTGCACATCCGCCGAAACGCTGTTCCAGTTGGCGCTTGCGATCTCCCCGTGTTCAGGATTGTTCCAAACCGACCGGGCCAGGAGATCGGCATCGAGTCGCCAAGCCTGGGCAGGCAGCCAATGTGCACCAAATCCGAATCCTGCGCCCAGTCGCCGGGCAGGATCAGAGACCCCGGCCAGGGCAGCCAAGCGGCTGTGGAACCTCTCGCCATCCAAGCGCAAAGCAAATGCACCCCATCCCGAGGCGTCCACCCAGGTCTCCAGTTGCGGATGCATGTTCCAGCCTCCGCTCATCAAGCCGACGGGAAGGGCCTTCAGGTCGCGGGCAAGGTTGACCACACCGACCACTGCGCCCTCCGACAGGCCAGCGAGATTGACCACGCCCACTTGTGCGCCTTTGACCTTGGAAGCCACGTTGACCACACCGATCTGGGTGCCGTGCACCGTTCCACCGAGGTTGATCACGCCGATCTGGGCACCCGTGACGGAGCCGCCGATGCTGAGCACGGTGATCTGAGCACCCGTGACATCTCGCGCCTGCCCATAGACACCAGTTTGGAGTCCATGAAAATCACCTCCGTTCCATCCCACCACACCTGCTTGAAGGCCTGAGAAGTCCCCGGCGGACCCACCGATCACGGACGCCTGGAGTCCTCGGAAGTCGCCTCCGTTCCATGCCGCCACGCCGGTCTGGAGTCCCTGGAATTCCTTGCCGTTCCAGTCCAGCACGCTGGTCTGGAGCCCTTGGAACCCGCCGCCGTTCTTGGCCACCAGGGCTGCGACCTGAAGGCCGCACACCTGTCCCGCATCGGCATAGAGCGAACCAATCTGCAGGCCGTTGACGGTCCTTGCGAAGGTCGCTGCCGTGGCCAGCTGCAGGCCGTCGATCCGAGCGGCCTTGCCTTGGGCCAAGTCCAGGGAGAAGACGTTCCGTGCCCGTGCCGCCTGCTCGCCGTTGACCGACCACGGCGTGAAGATGCCGATGTTCACTGGACGCCACGCCAGGGAATCGGCTCGGGGTGCAGGAGCGTCGGCCGCAACCGGAACGGGCGGAATCACAGGCGCGACAGAATCCGTCACGGCAGGATCGAAGGTCCGGCGGACACCGGCGACCAGCTGCAGGTGGCTGATGCGGCGCACGGAATCGCCAAGACACTCGATGCGGTAGGAACCGGCGGGCAGTCCCAGGGACAGGGAGCGTCCGACGCTCTTGCGCAGGCCCGCCACTTGGACGCCGTTCGAATCCGAGATCGTCAGGCTTCCCCCGGCGCTGTCGGGGATCTCCAGCACGCTCCCGGCCTCGCGCAGGTCGGTGAGCACCACGTCCCCCGATCCCGAAAGGTCGAGGTCGAATTCGGGGTGCTGCGCTCCCGTGCGTGTGGAGGCCGTACTGGCCACGGTCTCCTCGTACGCGTAGCGGTACGCTTCGAGCAGGGTGATGCGCCCGTCCGCATCCCGATCCGCCGCCCCCAGCAATCCGGTCAGGAAGGCCTGAGTGAAGAAGGATCCTCCGATGCGATCGGATTCAAGGGAGCTTTCCTCGGCACGCGAGGAGGTGAGAAAGGCTTGGCCGCGCAGCCGTTCGGCGCCGTCGATGTGGAACGCCTGTCGCCGCATGCCGCCCTTGGTTCGCAAGGCCGCTCCCGATGCGCAGGCATCCAGCACCGCCAAGCGCACATCGGCCGGGGCCGTCTCCAGGGTGCGCCGCAACCGCGCATAGGAAAGCCGGGTGGATCCCAGCAGCAGCCCGCTCTCGTCGGAGTGGCCGGAGTAGTAGACCATGAGCTCGACGCGGTAGCCCGAGTCGCGAGCGTTCTCCATCCGTCGCGAGAGGTCCTGGAACTCCGACAGGAAGCGCGCCGTGTCGGCCTCCCGGAGCACGACGACCCGGGAGGATGCGATTCCTCCCATGCGCTCCATCACCGTCGCCACGCTGCGGGCATCGGTGTGGCTGTAGCGCAGCCTGGCCTTTTCCTGGCCGCCGAATTCGTTGGCCGTGGCCAGCAGGAAGCGCCGCAGCGGATGGGCGGATGCCTCCGGTGCCGCAGAAAGGAGCGCGAGCAGAAACGTGAGGATGATCATGGGCGAGACTCCGGCTTGACGATGCGCAGCGACTGGAAAGACCATCCGGTGCGGAGAGGAACGCCTCGCTCGCCGACATGGCGCAGGACCGTCTCCGCTTCGCGCAAGGCAAAAGGACGGGAAGAGGTCACCAAAAGGAACCGCTCGGATCCGGGGGACGCATCGAGCTGAAAGGAATGGGGAGCATCAAGCTCCTCCCGCACCGCCACCGAGGAATCCCCCTGTTCGGGCACATGGCGCGTCACGCCGCCCTTGCCGTCGATGGAAAGCAAGGCCGCATAGCTCTGCTCGCCGGGAAGCAGCGTCGCCTGCAACAGCGCGCCCGGAGAGGCCGTGTCGTCGTCGCGCAAGGCGATGGCTGTCTTGGAGCCTTCGATGCGATGGATCCGCAAGCGCAACGTCCCGCCCTTGGTGCGCATTCCATCGTCCGGCGATTCCAACTGGGCCACGACAGTTTCCGGCATTCTTGCCGCACGGGACTGCCCATCCGCTTGTGCAAGAGCTGGCACAGCAGGAACGGACGGAATCGCACTCGCGCTAGAAGCGGCCGCTGCGTGCCGTGCTTCTGCGGATGCAGACGGCATTTCGGACGGCGGGATCGCGAAGAAGCCCATCGCCAAGCACCCCAAGGCAAGGACGGAACCTGGAACGCCCCAGCGAGACCAGCCCCCTGCGGGGCGGGAACGATCCTTGGCAGGGGCCTTGAGCCGCTGTCCCAGCGTCCGGGCCAGGAAGGCGGGCGGAATGCGCGCAAGGAGTTCTGCATCGTCCTCCGCTAAGGCCTTCAAGGCGGATGGCGTATCGGCCTGGGCTCGGCGACCATCGGCTCGTGCCGCCAGGCAAGGCGGGACCTCGTCCAGGTGGAGCAGCTCCAACAGCAAATCGGATCCGTGAGCGGCCATCAGATGTCCTCCAGTTCCTTGACGCGTTCCTTGAGGGCGCGCAGACGTTTGCGGACCCCCGAGACGGAGAGCCCGACGAGGCCTGCCACTTCCTGCAGGGTGAAGCCGTCCAGAAGATGCAAGACCGCGATGGTGCGCGTGGATTCCTGCTCGCGCCGGAACAGGCGATCGAGGACCGACTGCGCCGAGAGCCTCTCGCCGTGGTCCTCGGAATCGGCGATGCGCTGGAGCAGCTCCTCGGAAGGCGTCTCCGGATGGCGATGTCGAGTCCGCAGCAGGTTCAGGCACACGTTGGTCGCCGCCCGATAAAGATATGCGGCCGGGAAGTCCGGCATCGCAGTCCCGTTGCGCAGGATCTTCAGGAAGACCTCCTGCAGGGCATCGCTGGCTAGGTCGTCGTCGTGGAGCATCCAGCGACAGCGTCGCAACACCATCGGCCCGTAGCGGCGGAAAAGTTCCTCGGTGTCCAGCGGCATCTCCTTGTTCCCGGCGACCAATCGCAAGGAAACGGCCGATGTCCCCGGATGCGAATCCCAGGAAAGGTAGACCGGAAATGTCTCGACGGCGGCATGGGATGCCATGGCGTGTTCTCCTTTGCAGGAAAGGACACCGCAAAGGAGATGAAGTGTCACCCCTTTCGCAAGGAATGCGACGCCGCGCCGTTGCGCAGGCCTGCGCCCTTACCGGTTCACGACCAGCGCCCGGGTCCATGCACGGCACTTCCCCACCGCATCCTGGCTTCCCTCCCGCGTCCGCCGGATCGGTGCTAGATTGATCGGCTCAACACTTAGGAAACCATCCCCATGATGAAGATCCCGTCCCTCCTGTTTGTCCTGATCGGTTCCGCGCTCGCCGGAATGCACGGCTACAACACGTGCTACATCGCCACCGGCCCGGGAGAGGAGAACCTCAACACGAGCTCGGTCGGCTTCCACATCGACTCCACCCGCGACCTCGCGAAGGATTCCATCACCAACCGCAACGTCTTCGCGGACGGATACCTGTCGTCCAACGACTGGGACGGCGGAAGCGCGTTCTCCCGCCGGGGCGACAGCCTGTTCTACGTCGTCCAGGGAACCGTCATCCCGTACGGACTGGTGGTGCAGGACGGCAAGGTGGTCGCGAAGTTCGGCGCGGGCATGAGGAGCCGGGTGGAGTACCATGCCGATTCCATCGTGGACCGCGACACCACGGGCACGGCGGATCCCGAGATCAGCTGGACGCGGGACCGCTTCACGGCGGACTCCCTCCACAGCAGCTACTGGACGCCGACCTCGAACGGATGGGTCGACAACGTCCGCTGCCGTGCCGTCGCCGATTCCTGCACCTGCAACTTCGGCCGCACCTTCGTCTACGGACCGGGGACCATCACGGAGTTCTATCAGGGCGTCGCGACCGCGCTCCACTACACCTCGGTCGGCCCAGCCCTGGGGATCCTGCGCCGCCCGGCGGCCAGGGCCTCCGCAGGCAGGGGCCCCTGGCGCGTCGATGGATCGAAGCGCCAGCCGACTCGCGACTGGATGCCGGCTTTCGGACCGTGAGCAGCCGATCCATTGCCTCTCCCGACAGATTCCGTCAGCGGACCACGAAGGCCTTGACGCCTTGGCTCGAGCACGCCAGATAGACACCCGGATGCGGGGCCTGCCAGCGCGACACCTGTCCATCCGACAGCACCAGATCGCCCGCCTTGCGGCCGTCCAGGGCGACGATCTCCAAGGCCATGCGGTCCGATCCGCTCCAGACAAAGCTCGCCCCGCGACCGTCCGAGATCACGCCAAGCCCGGTCAACTCGCGGCTACGCGAGGTCAGCGAGGTGGTGGCGTTCTCCTGCCAATCGAAGCGGAAGCTGTAGAGCGCAGTGGCGGTGCCCACCCACACGAGCGAGTCGGAAGCCGTCACGGCCTGGACTGCGCCCGCCCCAGGCAAAGGGATCTGTTTGACGAACTTGGCTCCGGCCGGGGTCCATTTCAGCAGCACCAGCGAGGAATCCATGCCGAAGACGACCAACGAATCCTTGTGCGCCACCTGGGAACAGAAATGGGCTCCACCAAGCAGCTCTGGCACATTGGCCGAATCGAAGCGCATCGAATTGCGGTCCTTGCTCATCAGCGTCCGGGACTTCGGATTGTAGGTCAGCCAGAGGCTGTCCCAACCGGCCACCACCCAGGGCAAATCCGCACCGAATAACATCGTATCCGCCGGGAGCGTGTGCAGCAGTCCCTTGACCTCGCCTCGGATGATCCGATGGCGACCGTCGGGTATGCGCCACATCGCGACGCCCCGGCCCGCACCTTGGTCCACGTCGCACAGCAGGTTGGATGCAGTCGGCAGGCTCATGCTGTCGTGCGCTCCCCACCCGATGGATCCGGCAACCTCAATTGCCTTGTTCTCCGTGCACCCCAGGACACGCCAACTCCATTGCATCAAGCCGTCGCCCCAATCGGACAGTTCCCGCACGACGCCCCCCTGCGGATAGCCGTTCCCCAGGTCGAACGACAAGAAGCCGCGCATGATGCCCCATTTCTTCTCATGCTTGAGGAAATCCGTCCTCGCGAACACGAAATGGGCGGTGTCGAACAAGTTGATGAAACGGGGCCGCTCGCTGTTGATGTCACTGGAGACGGCGGAATCCCCGCGGACGATGCCGGCATCCTCTCGGGTGAAGAAGTCGATGCGCCCCAGCCGGGAGACGACGGCGGAATCCTTCCAGGCCGTGAGCGAGGTGCCCGCCGCGACCTGGTAAGCTCTCGGCTCGGAAAGGACGGGGAGCTTCTCGGCGGCGGCGATGGTTGCGGCCAGGAGCGCGCATTGGAGGAGTTTCATGGGAATTTCCTTTCGGGGACGGATCGTGTCTTTCCAAGTTCGCACCGCCGACAGGATTTGTCCATTGCAGAGGACAGCAAAACGTAGACATGGTGTCCCGGCCCGGACAGCGATCGTGGACACAATGTCCACAGTCGTTTTTCCCGCAGACGTCCCTGCCGACCGGAAAATGGCATGTTGGAGATACGGACCGCACCAACACGGAGATCGCCTTGGACTCACTCTGGACCAGCACCGACTACCGGACCTTCCTGCGCGACTGGCTGGAGGCGCAGCGCAAGGCGCGCCCGTCGGCGTCGCTGCGCTGGATGGCCCAGAGCCTAGTCATGGACCCGAGCCTCCTCTCGAAGGTCTTCGCGCAGGAACGGCACATCTCCCACTCGCGCGTCCAGCCGGTCTGCGACCTCCTGAAGCTGGAGGGCACCGAGGCGGAGTATTTCCGGCTGATGGTGCACTACGCCAAGGCGAAGGGCCACCGCGAAGCCCAGACCTGCTTCGCGCGCATGGCCGAACTGCGGCGCGTGTCGCCCGTGCCTCTGGACGACGTGCAGGTGGCCTACTGGGAGAGCTGGATCCATGTGGCGCTGCGTTCGTTGCTGGCCTGCGGCGAGTTCCGCGACGACTGGACGCGGCTGGGCGCACGGCTGCGTCCGCGGCAATCGGCGCGCAAGGCGCGGGAAGGCGTGCTGCTGCTGGAACGGATCGGCTTGGCCTGTCGGGACGAATCAGGCATCTGGCGGGTGCGCGATGCCTTCCTGAAGGACGGCTCATCGGCCCAGGCCCCCATGGTCAGGCACTTCCACCGCCAATCGCTGCTGCTTGCCATGGAAGCCATCGAGAGCCTCCCGAAAGAGCTGCGCGATCTATCTTCCCTGACTGTGTCGATCCCACCTGACGGATACCCTCGCTTGGTCGAGATGATTCGCGAGTTCCGCGCCAAGCTGCTGGCCACGGTGGCCGGCATGCAGGATCCCGACCGCGTCTACCAGCTGAACCTGCAGCTCATCCCCCTTGCGCTGCCCGAGTCGCCCGATGCGCCTTGACATCCGTCCGTTTCGACAGATTCTGTCCTTTGCGGCGCTTACCCTGCTGGGAGCCTGCGGCTCCTCCGGCGACGTGGCGGGAGGAACCGTCGGGACCGAGGCAGGCAACGCCGTCGTCTTCCAACTGCGCCTGGAAGACGGCTCACCGGCCACCGGCGCCCTGGCGATCCTGCGGCCCGCTGATGCCATCGATTCCTCGACCGCACCGTCGTGGCAGGTCCGCGAGGCGGATGCCGCCGGTCGGGTCCAATTGTCCATCCCCAGCGGATCATGGACACTGGAAACCCGGTCGGGGAAATGCGCCCGCCGCCGAAATCTCACGGGAGACGGCCCCCTTGCCTTCCTAGACACATTGAAGCCGCTCCGGAGCCTGGATGGCCAGTTTCCCGGTGCACCGGCCGGAACCTGGATCGCCTTGCCCGGCCTGGCCCGCCGGACGCAGATCGACGCGACCGGGAAATGGCACTTCGACGAGGTTCCCGAAGGCGACGGGAGTCTTTCCTATGCGCAACGCCGTTGGCCGCTTCCCGACTCTTCCCGCACAGGCCTGGTGCTGGCCGACAGCGGCAAGGTCCTGACCCAAGGCCACCAGCTCGCCATTGCCGCATCCGCCCGGCTGTCCCGGATCTGGCTGCCGGACTCCCTCGCACCGGATTCCGCCAGATTCCTGGACGCTCAAGGGAACGTCGTCCCCGCCAGCGTGGGAACGACAAGCAACGGCATGCGCTCCGTCTGGGCGGCAGCATTCAAGGACATCCAAACCGTGGGTCGCTCCACAAGCCCGAGTCCCTCGCCCTTCCAGGCCGATCCGTCCCTGCAGCTGGCCTGGATCCCCGACCTGGGCGAAGGGAACTTGATCCCAGGCGCGTCCTCTCTACAATTGACCGGGCAGCATCCCGCCACCACGGCCTCGGAAGGCCATATCCAGACCGTTCCGCTGGGGCTTTCCCTGGGCACCCTGGATGCCGGACTCCTTCCCGACACGGGCGCCTTCTCGATCCTGTTGCGCAACCGCCTCGCGGCAACGGGCCTGGGATCGCTCTGGCTCCTGAGCTGGGCAGACACAAGCAGCGACGGTCGCCTGGAAATCGGCATTGGAAGCCAACGCCTGGTGGTCCGCACGCCCGGATGGGACACTTCGATCACGATGTCCGACAGCGGCGCCTGGACCTCCTGGGCCGTCAGCTGGGACGGCAAGGCCCTGACCATCGGCGTGGACGGATCACAAGTCCTGCTCCGAATGGACGCGCGCCTGCAGGACCGCAGGAATTGGAACCGCCGACAGATCGGGCTCGGAGGAGGCATGGAGTTCAGTGCCATCCTGAGTTGGAACCGGTCCCAGGACGTCGCCGCGCTTTCCCGATCGATCTCCGCAAGGCCCTGAAGACCCGCTGCCGGATTTCCCGCCCGGCTCCGCTCCCAAATGCTAAATAAGCGCCGAACAATCACTTCCACGGGGAGCCCAAGCCATGAAACTCGGAACGCCACTTTCGCCCTCCGCCGTCCGTGTCCTGATGCTGGGATCCGGAGAACTGGGCAAGGAAGTGATCATCGCCCTGCAGCGCCTGGGTTGCGAGGTGGTCGCCGCCGACCGCTATCCCAATGCCCCGGGCCACCAGGTGGCGCACCGCGCCCACGCCTTGGACATGACCGACGCCAAGGCCGTCCGCGCCTTGATCCTCTCAGAAAAACCTCACTTCGTGGTGCCCGAGATCGAAGCCATCGCCACCCAGGAGCTGGAGCGCATCGAGGCCGAAGGTCTGGCCACCGTCATTCCCACGGCCCGCGCCGCCCGCCTGACCATGAACCGCGAAGGCATCCGCCGCCTGGCCGCCGAGGAGCTGGGCCTGGCCACTTCCCCCTACGCATTCGCCGACTCCCTGGAGGAACTGCAGGCCGGCATCGACGCCGGCATCAGCTATCCCTGCGTAGTGAAGCCCGTCATGTCGTCCTCGGGCAAGGGGCAGTCGGTACTGCGCGGACCGCAGGACGTCAAGAAGGCATGGGACTACGCCGCATCCGCCGGCCGCGTGAACTCGGGCCGCGTGATCGTGGAAGGCTTCATCGACTTCGAGTACGAGATCACCCTGCTCACCGTGCGCGCCCGCAGCGCCTCGGGCCAGGACGAAACATCCTTCTGCGAACCGGTGGGGCATGTGCAGGTGGACGGCGACTACGTGGAAAGCTGGCAGCCCCAGCCCATGAGCCCGCGCGCCCTGCAAGCCGCCCGCGACATGGCCCACAAGGTCACCACCGCGCTGGGTGGACGCGGTCTCTTCGGCGTGGAGCTCTTCGTGAAGGGCGACCAGGTCTGGTTCTCGGAAGTCAGCCCGCGTCCGCACGACACGGGCCTGGTGACCCTGGGCACCCAGCGGCTGTCGGAGTTCGAGCTGCACGCCCGCGCCATCCTCGGACTTCCCGTGGACACCACACTGTCCCGCCCCGGCGCCAGCGCCGTGATCTACGGCGGCATGGACGCCGCCGGCATCGCCTTCGAAGGCGTGGCCGAGGCCTTGCTGGTGCCCGAATCCGACCTGCGCCTCTTCGGAAAGCCCGAAGCCTTCCGCAAGCGCCGCATGGGCGTGGCCGTGGCCACCGCCGACGACATCGCCACCGCCCGCAGCCGCGCCAAGGAGTGCGCCGGACGCGTGAAGCCGGTGGCGAATTGACCCAAGCGCCTCAGGATCTGATCGATCGTCTCGGATTGGCGCCGCACCCCGAAGGGGGCTGGTACCGCGAGACGCACCGCAGCGCCACTGTGGATGCCACCGGACGCGGCCTCTGCACCTCCATCCTGTTCCTGCTGGAACATCCCCACGTCTCGCACCTGCACCGCCTGGATGCCGAGGAACTGTGGTACTGGCACGCCGGTCAGGCCCTGGATGTGCAGGTGATCCTTCCCGACGGTCGCCACGAGACCCGACATCTGGGTCCGGGAGGCGATTTCCAGACCGTGATCCCCGTCGGGGCTTGGTTCGGTGCCGAACTTCCCGCGCCAGGATCCTGGGCATTGGTCGGCTGTGCCGTGGCCCCGGCCTTCGAATTTTCCGGCTTTGAAATGGCCGATGCCGCCGAAATGACCGCTCGTTTCCCGCACCTGCGCGAGACGATCCAGCGACTGACCTGATCGCAAAAAAGGCATATACCACTTTTCAGATCTCTCATGTATGTTTAGTGCATGAAGATCTCGCACAAGACGGTTTATGCCATCCATCTGCTCGTTGCCCTGACGGAACAAGCCCGCATCAGCCGCTCTCCGCTGCAGCTGCGCGAGATCGCCGAAAGCCGCAACCTGCCCTTCAAGTTCCTGGAACAGATCGCCATCACGCTCAAGGGTGCCGGGTGGATCCGTGGACAGCGCGGCAAGGAAGGCGGGTATTCCTTGTCGGTGGCCCCCACGCAACTGAGCCTGGGGGAGATCGTCCGCCGCTTGGAAGGCACCTCGGCCCTTCTGGATTCGGAAGAGGATACCGGCGTGCAGGACGTGCTGGGAGATATCCTGCACCGCTGCCAGACATCCGTGGACGCCATCCTCAACAGCATCACGCTGTCCGACCTGGCGCTGGAAATCCGCGACCGCAAGCTGCCCGGATCCGACTACGTGATCTGATCCGGTCGTCCCACCGGCTGAGGCGTGTCTTCATCCAGATACAACAGGTTGTGGATAACCCGTGCACAGCCAGATTTCACGCAATCGCTTCAATTCAAGTGTGTTTCGGATGTCCAGATCCGTTTGCAGTGACCTTGCATTTGCGTGCCCATTTTTTGCGTTGGCAAGAAAATCGCTTGCCCCTGCAGATCAGAGAAACGGCTGAATTGACTAGATTTGGGGCTTCCCATCCTCCAATTTATCCATATATTGTGTCAAGCAAGATTCGCCGGCCCTGAACCCGATCGGGCCACAACAACAGAATTTCAAGTCCAGCAAAGATGGCCCGCACAGAGGCCATGAGGCGTTCCGTGCGCCTGAATTGGACCGTCATCGTTCAGCCGATACTATCAGAGGACACTAGATGCAGACCCAGGAAAAGAGCCGCCGCATGGACAAGATCCAGACCGTCTCCCCTCTTCTCAACGAGCTGGGCGAAAAGATCTTCCTGGACCGCTACGCACTGAAGGACATGACCAAGAAGTCCCTGGTGGTGGGTGACACCGTGATTGCCTGCGTGAACCAGAAGACCCGCCAGCGCGAGATCGGCAAGGTCGTGTCCATCGCCGGAGACCGCATCGACATCGAACTGCGCGACGGCACCAAGACCACCCAGGGCATGGAAGACGTGGACAAGCCGTTGGAGCTGGTTCCGGAACAGATGATGGCCCGCGTGGCTCGCGGCATCTCCGACATCGAGAAGTCCCCCGAGAAGAAGGAAGAGTGGGAAGCCCGCTTCCGCTGGCTCCTGGACGACTGGCGCTTCGTGCCGGGCGGCCGCATCCTCAACGCCGCCGGCACCGATCAGGAACTGACCTTCTTCAACTGCTACGTGATCCCCTCGCCCGAGGACTCGCGCCGCGGCATCGTGGATACCCTCTCCCAGATGATGGAGATCATGTCGCGCGGCGGCGGTGTGGGCATCAACCTCTCGTCGTTGCGCCCGCGTCACGCCTACGTAAAGGGTGTGAACGGTCGTTCTTCCGGTTCCGTCTCCTGGGGCGGCCTCTATTCCTTCGTGACCGGCCTGATCGAGCAAGGCGGCAGCCGTCGCGGCGCCCTGATGCTGATTCTCAACATCTGGCACCCCGACGTCTTCGACTTCATCAACGCCAAGCGCGAAGCCGGCAAGATCACCAACGCCAACATTTCACTGGGCATCACCGACGACTTCATGGAAGCCGTCGAGAAGGACGCCGATTGGGAACTGCGCTTCCCCGATTCCAGCCACCCCGACTACGCGACCCAGTGGAACGGCGACCTCAACGCCTGGCTGGCCGGTGGCCGTCCAACCATCGTCTACAAGACCGTGAAGGCCCGCGACGTCTGGAACAGCATCACCGAGTCGGCCTGGGCCTCCGCCGAGCCCGGCGTCTTCTTCATTGACCGCGCCAACAAGGAATCGAACTCCCACTACTTCTCGCAGCTGGTTTGCACCAACCCCTGCGGCGAGCAGCCGCTCCCCCCTTGGGGCATCTGCAACCTCGGCGCCATCAACCTCTCCCGCTTCGTCACCCCGCAAGGGGACGTGGCCTGGGACGAACTGCGCAAGTGCGTGCGCTACGGCGTGCGGTTCCTGGACAACGTCATCGACGCGACCCCGTACTTCTTCGATGAGAACAAGCAGCAGCAGTCGGACGAGAGCCGCGTGGGCATGGGCATCATGGGCCTGGCCGAGATGCTCATCCGCTTGAAGATCCGCTACGGCTCCTCCGAATCCATCACCTTCATCGAGAAGCTGGGCGAGTTCATCGCCACCGAGGCCTACTTGGCATCCGCCGACTACGCCGCAGAGAAGGGTTCGTTCCCCAAGCTCGACACCGAGCTGCTGCTGCAGTCGGGCTTCATGAGCCGCATGAGCGACAAGGTCCGCTCCGCCATCCGCGAGAAGGGCCTGCGCAACGTCACGCTGCTGACGGTCGCCCCCACCGGCACCACCGGCACCATGGTGAACACCTCCACCGGTGTGGAGCCCTACTTTTCCTGGAGCTACTTCCGCACCTCCCGCCTGGGCGTGCACGAGGAGCGGGTGGACGTGGTGGAGGAATGGGAAACTTCCAATCCCGGACAACCCCTGCCCGACTACTTCGTGAGCTCCATGCAGCTGACTCCGCTGGAGCACGTGCGGGTGCAAGCAGCCCTGCAGAAGTTCATCGACTCAGCCATCTCCAAGACCTGCAACGCCCCCAATGACTACACCGTCGAGCAGACCCGCGAACTGTACACGCAGATGTACAAGCTGGGCTGCAAGGGCGGCACCATCTACCGCGACGGCAGCCGCAGCGAGCAGGTGCTCAACCTCAAGAAGGACGACGAGAAGAAGCCCGAGGCCAAGGAGATCAAGGTGGCCCCGGCTCCCGCCTGGATGAGCCTGCCCAAGATGCGTCCTCGCCCCAACCTCTCGCGCGGCATGACGGTCAAGAAGGACAGCCCCCTGGGTTCGGTCTTTGTGACCGTCAACGACGACGACCACGGCGAGCCGCTGGAGATCTTCATCACCTCCGGCAAGGCCGGCTCCGACATCACCGGCATGGCCGAGGCCATGGGTCGGCTGGCCTCACTGGTGCTGCGCGTGGCCTCCCCGGTCTCTCCCGACGAGCGCCTGCGCCTGATCGCAAGCCAGCTCACCGGCATCGGCGGTGCCCGCTCCATGGGATTCGGAAAGACCCGCGTGCGCTCCATGCCGGACGCCGTGGGAATGGCTCTGGAAGACGTACTCAAGGGTGCCGATGCCGTCGCGGCGGAGGAAAGCGCCACTCCGGAACTGGACCTGCGTCCGGCCTTCCATGCCGACCTGTGCCCCAGTTGCGGCGAAGCGGCCTTCATCCACGAGGAAGGCTGCCACCACTGCACCTCCTGCGGACACAGCCAGTGCTAATCTGACCGAAGCTTACAGTCGGCTCATTCGACGCCCGTTCCCCCAAAGGAGCGGGCGTTTGCATTTTGTACGGGCCGAAGTTCCTTTCAGAACTCCACATTAGGGCGCAGCGCCAGCATCCAACTGGCCGGTTCCAAATGAGCCAGAGCGCCTCGGTAGCCTGAGTTTTCCTGGCGAATCGCACCCAGATCCAGCGTGAAGGCCGCCTTTCCGGAGGCAAACGGAATCTTCTTCCCTACCACCAAGGAATACTTGAGCACGGTTGGACGCGGCAAGTCGTTCTGATCCAAGTCCATGCGGAATTCGAGGTAGCCGTTGCGCAGCAGGTGCAATCCGCTTTCCTGAAAATCCGTACGGCTGCGGCGAACCGCCAAGTACCACGTGCTGCGGATCTCTTCATTGGAGTGCTCCTTCACACCGGCGCGGAAGCTCCAGCCCAACTTGCGGGTCTTGCGCAAGTCGTCACCTTTGAGCTTGATCTCCAGCTCCAACCAATGGTCGTCTACCATCCGGTTGGCCAGGATGTGCTGGTTCCCGTACGAGGCCAGAAAGCCACTGTAGCCGATGCCGTGGGTCTTGCCCGAATCCTGACTGGAAACCAGGTTCACCACGTTGCCCAGGAAAAACGAGATCGCCCACGGCTCCGGGAAGCCTTGCGTGAGCGCCTGGATCAGATTCACGTCCCCCAGACGCGCCTTCTCGTAGACCCCGAACGCCTCCCGACGCATCACCACTCCGCCTACTGGCAGCGGATTCACAGAAGCCTCGATCAGAAAATCACGTGGAGAGGGAAGCGACTGGAGCAGCACGCCATAGAGATTTCTCTCCCCATCGGCATCGAGCCGAGCGATGGAATCGGACGTCAGCGGAAACGCATAGTTCACGGCGCTGTAATACGGATCCAGGTAGAGTTCGATCTGGGTCCGGCCTGCGGAATCCGGCGCCCAAGTGTGCGAGCCCGCCCACGCCCCTGCGGCGCACAGCAGGGCAATGGCCATACAGAGCTGGATCCTTGCGGTGTTCATCCTTTTCGCAAAGGTAACGGATGCGCAGCGATGTGATCCGGAACACAATCGGTCACCGCATGCAATCTCGGGATTGGCAATTCGCCTCCCGACCGCCTACATTCTGGGCATGAAGATCTTCAGCTCACGCCTGTTCAAGGTGCTTCCCCTCCTGGTCCTGTCCATGTCCCTCTCGCAATGCTCGTGCAGCGACGTCATGGGCTCCCTCTTTGTGAGCGAAGCCGACGAGCTCCGCCTGGGCCAACAGTTCGACGCGGACATCCACAACAAGAGCTCGAAGAACTACCAAGCCACCTACACAGCAGATGCAAGTGTCCAAGCTTATGTCCAGAGCGTCTTCGACCAAGTCAAGGCCCAGATCCCCTCATCGGAGATGCCGTCGTACCCGCTCCAGAAGGTGCAGATCATCGATGCCCCGAAGACCGTGAACGCCTTTGCCGTACCTGGCGGATACATCTACGTGTACACAGGACTTTTCACGGCACTCAGGAGCGAAAACGAGCTGGCAGCCGTGATGGCCCACGAAATCACCCACGTGGTCCACCACCACTACCGCAACCAACTGGCAGAGTCTTACGGAACCCAAATGCTGATCACGATGCTGACGGGGGATTCCGGTACTGTCTCCAAAGTCGTCACCAGCCTTTTTCAGCTCAAGTACAGCCGCGACGACGAATCCGATGCCGATGCCAACGGAACCACCTTGGCCGGGGCCGCAAGCTACAATCCACTCGGTGTAGCCACATTCTTCAGCCGCATGCAGACCGGCTTGAGCGTCGAAGTCCTGTCCGACCACCCAACCAATAGCGATCGCGTCAAGGCCGTCACCGCCCAGATCAATGGCAATGCGACCTTGAAGGCCCTTGCCTACGATGCCTACGGGAACACCGACATCAACCTCTACAAGGTCAGCCAGGCCGACTTCAACACCATCAAGGCGAAGTTCCCCTAAACTTCCGCGCCATGCAATCGTGACCTGAACGGGTGGCCCAGCGGTCACCCGTTTCGTTTTTTGGTCTTGCACCCATTCCTCCCCAGAGGCCCCCATGATCTCCTTGTTGCTTGCCCTTGCACTCCTGCCCCGCTCCGAACCGGTCTTCGAACTGGCCATCGCCCACGTGAACGACATCCACGCCCATCTCGACCCCGTGACCATACGCCTCAAGGACAAATCGGAACTGTCGGTTGGCGGAGCCCCGGCCCTGGTCGAAGCGTTCCACACCTTACGCGCCCAGAATCCGAACTTCCTGGCTCTGCACGCCGGGGACGAATTTTCCGGGACCTTGCATTTTTCGCTGCACTTGGGCTTGGCGGACGCGTGGTTCCTCAATCGCATGGGCCTGGACGCCTTCGTGCCGGGGAACCACGAATTCGACCGTGGCCCACGGGTGCTGAGCCGGTTCCTGGACTCCCTCAAGGTTCCCGCCGTCGGCGCCAACCTGTTCCCGACATCCGCCTCCCCGCTCCAAGGCAAGATCCGACCGTGGATCGTCAAGGACATCGGTGGGCACAGGATCGGCATCGTGGGCATCGTCACACCCCAGACGCCAACCATCTCAAGTCCTGGCCCAAGCCTCGGATTCCGCCAACCCGAAACGATCCTGCGCAAGGCGGTCGATTCGCTGAACGCCCAAGGTGTGCGCATCGTGATCGTACTCTCCCACTGCGGCTTGGAGGTGGACACAGTCCTGGCCAGAAAGGTACCGGGCATCGCAGCCATCGTGGGAGGCCATTCGCACACCTTGATGGGCAAGGAACTGGCCGGACTGGGATTGCGACCACAAACACCTTATCCCTGGATCCGGCCCTTGGATTCCGGACGCGTGGTGGTCGTGGCCCAGGCTTGGGAATGGGGAAAGGCGATCGGTGACCTGCATCTGTCCTTCGATGCCCGGGAACGGCTGGTGGCTGCACACGGCTCAAGCCTCTTCGTGACCACCGACTCCGTCGCAGGGCTTGCAAACCAACTGGTGGTACATCCCCATCGGGAGGAACTGGACACCCTTCGTTCCCTCTCTCGCCCCCTAGACAGCCTGCGGCGGAGTGTCGTCGCAAAGGCCAGCAAGGACCTGCCTCGGCACGGGGTGCGTGGCTCCGGACCGTTGGTCTGCCAAGCCATGCTCCACGCCACCGGCGGCATGAGCCGACCGGCCCAGGTCGCCATTGCCAATCCCGGCGGCATCCGCACCGACTTGAGTCAGGGCGACATCACCGTTGCAGCTGTCCACGAAGTGCTCCCCTTCGACAACACCTTGCACATCTTCGACCTCCCGGCACCGTTGCTGGTGCAGGTGCTGCTCCAAGGCTTGAATCATCCCAACGGCATGCATTCGGCCGGCATCGAAGGAATCCTGGATCGCAAGATTTCCAACGATTCCAACCTCACGCACCTACGTTTGCGACTTCCCGACGGCAGCACGCACAGCATCGCATCCACCGACACCGTGCGTCTGGTCACCTTCAGCTATCTGGCGGGAGGTGGCGACGGCTTCCACCTCTTGAAGAACTTTGCCGGGAACCACTTTGATACGGGCATCCCGGACCACCTGGCCTTCCTGGAATGGCTGAAGGAGATCCGCGCCGTCGAACCGATGCACGCGGCCTCGCTGACCTTGGCCAAAACGAAAGAAGCCCCGTAAGCTTCTGCTCACGGGGCATTCCTAGGCTTTGCCAGCAGATTCGAAACGATCCTCAGCGGACCAGTTGGATGGTCTGCCGGACCGTCTCGGTCTGTCCTTGCAGGGCAACGAAGTAGATTCCCGAAGGCAGTCCTTCCAAGGACACCTGCCCGATTTCCTTGGCCATTCCTTGCCACAACGGCATACGGCGACCGTGAACGTCGACAAGCTCCAGGCGTGTCGCCCCCATGCCCGAGGCATCGAACAGGAGCTTGCCTTGCGCCAATCCGATGCGCGCCCCTTGCGCCATGCGGGAAGCTATGGCAGTCGTCCCCGTGAACGTAGCTGTGACCGAATGGTTCTGCAACATCTGGATTCCCTTGAGCGTCAGGGTACCGGACACGTCCCCCCCCCACGAAATGAACGATTTGCCTGATGCCGGGACCGCTGTCATCTTCACTGTGATGCCGGAATCAAACAGGTATGTCCCCGACGTGCTCGTCGCCGTCCCTGCGGGATTGGTCGTGACGGTTCCAGCTCCGGAGGTACCGATGGTCAGCTTGTACTGTGGCAAGGGTCGCACAGCAAAGAGCGCAGTGACCGATGTGTTCTTTGTCAGCTTGATCGACAACGGATTGCTTGCACCGCTGGCATCCCCGGACCAGCCTGTGAAGATGTAACCGGGATTGGGCACGGCAGTCAACTGAACCGTCGTGCCACTTGCATAATCCACCTGATCCGGAGAAATCGCAACCTTGCCATTGACGCCAGCATCCACGCTCAGCGTGTATGCCGTGCCACCAGTCGACGATCCGTCGGAGCAGGTCTTGAGCTGGTTCAGTTGGGAACGCAACCCGGAGATGGTATTGCCCCATGAGGAGCCAGGAACAGCCTCCATCAAGGCGATCACCCCATCGTTGATGCGCGCGTTCAAGTTGGACACGTCAGACCAGCCGGAGTTTGGATTGGTGGGCTGACCATTCGTTCCATAGCCATCGTCAGCGATCATGCCTTTCTTGGTGATGCCCCAGACCGTGCTCCAAGTGGCTTCCCCGTTCTTGATGCTGGCACTGGGCTGCGACACTCCTCCCGAGGTGTTCATGAACTTGAACTTGGTCAGTGGCACAGCGCTGTTGAGCCAAGCCGACTGATCCTTCCACGGTGAGATGTCCATCGAGATCCAAGCGTTGGGCATCTTGGCCGTGATGGCGTCCGCGATGTCCGAAAGCAATTGTTTGGCATCGGCGGAAGACAAGCCACCACCATTCTGTGAACCTTCCGTGTACTGGACAAAGTCGGGCTCCAGAGCCCAGATCATGGGTTTAGTGCCCCAATTTGCAGCCGCAAATTGGGCATAGGCCGTGTATTGGGCTAGGATAGTGGACTTATTCCCCCGGATGTAGTTCGCGCCCTCGGTGCACAAGGTGCCCGAGCCACCTCCCACATTGCAATCCGTGAGATTCTTCGCCGTTTTGGCACCTTCAGCAATGATGTACGTGTACCAAACCGGTGTCGCCGACAAGGCCTTGGCATCGGTGATCATGCGCCCTTCCTTGTCGCTCTTGGGCGCAGGAGAGACCTTGGTCGAGCCATTCTGAGTCCAGCCCACAAAGGAGGCGATGAAGTCCACCCCTGCCGGGATTTGAAGCGCCGAGAGATCGCTACAATTGGGCCGATAGGAGGAACAGTTCTTGGCAACATGCTGAGACCAATCCACCCCGAAATTGAACTTGCAGAGCGAAAATTCGGCGTTGGCCAATCCTGCCAGCAGCAGCAGTCCAGCGCCAATCTTTCCCGTCATCTTCACATCGAACATCTCAACGACCTCCCGTAGTGCTGGAAGAAAGTAAGCTGCATCCGATCTTTTGGTCCCCTGTGCAACCCAAAAGTCGGTCTCAAGGCCAACAATCCGTTGCTACGCTTGTCATCACCACCCACCAGGAGCCACCACAATGAACGTGCTGTTCGTTTGTACCGGAAATATCTGTCGCTCCCCCACCGGGGAAGCCGTGCTGCGCGCCATGGCCCTCAAGGAAGGCATCGACCTGACGGTCGCTTCGGTCGGTACGTCCACCTGGCACGAAGGCGAAGGTGCCGACCAGAGATCTGCAGCGGCTGCCAAGGCACGTGGATACGACCTGTCCCGCCATCGTTCGCGGGCCCTGAAGCCCCAAGATTTCCAGGACCATGACCTGCTGCTGGCCATGGACACCTCACACCAGATGCACCTGCTGCAGATGGCTGCCGGTCACCCTGAACGCGCGCAAAAGATCCGCCTCTTCCTGCCGGAATACGCTCCGGCCTGCGGCCTGCGCGACGTTCCCGACCCCTACTACGGGGGTCCCAACGGCTTTGAAGAGGTGCTGGACCTGTTGGAAGCCGGTTGCAGAGGCCTTCTTCAGGAAGTTCGCGATCGCAGTGCCGCAAAATGAATTCCCGTGTAGTTTGACGAAGGATGAATCCCACTGTACCTTTGGACATTCCAGCGCTCGTGGCGCAATTGGATAGCGCGTCGCCCTCCGAAGGCGAAGGTTGTGGGTTCGACCCCCGCCGGGCGCATCGAGCTGGAGAATCATGAAGTTCGAAGCTAGAAGCCTCGGTATTTTTGAGATCCTGACCCCTCGGCAGGAATCCAATGAAGTGTTCGACGCCGACCGGTTCCGACAGACGGTGAATACTGTCCTGGAGAGGGACGTTCGCCATCTGGTCGTGGACTTGTCGGGAATCGATTATCTGTACAGCGATGCCATCAATGCGTTGGTGTCCATCAACCGCCGCATCCTGGAGCAAGCCGGTCGCATGAGCCTTTTGGCTCCGCAGCCCAAGGTGCGCGAGATCCTGTTGCGCTCGGGGCTGGATAGCCTGTTCCGGATCTACAAGGCCGAGATGGAGCTTTCGGCCGAATCCCAGGAAATCCTGCGCCAAAGCACCATCATGACCAAGGATGGCGGCAGCTCCACGGGATATGCGCTGGCCATCAAGACGCCGGCCCCGGTTCCTCAGGGTCCCAATGCCCGCAACGCCCGACGCCGCTCGGGCAGCCGCTGCGAACAGACACCTCGGCGTCCGGCAGGTCGCAAGAATTCCCATCCAGGCCCCATCGGAGACGTTGCAGAGAAGGATTCGGCCAACAGCCCATCCGGCTCCGCCGTCGGAAGCTCCTTCCCCGGCACGTTCTCGTGGGACGAACCGGCGCAACCTCCGACCAGTCCGCTCCTGCCCACCAAACCCTTGGAGATCGTGCATGGAATCCAGCTGCCCGAGGATTCCATCCCGCCGGTCCCGGTCGATCCCATGTTCTTCCCTCCTCCGCCCAGCTTGGGCGAGGACATGCCGACTCTTGAGTTCCGCATTCCCCGAGCGGAATGATGGAGGATCTCGGAACCCTGCTGCTGCGGATCCAGGAAGAGACCGGCTTCCGTGCCGAAGCCCTCGACCTGCTCCTGAAGCTGATCCGCCGCCTGTCGCTCCATTACGGCATCGGCGGCGTGGGAGTGCATCTGGAACCAATGGAAGTGGCAGAAGGCTTCTTCGGGCATTGTCGCGAACGGTTCGGACCGCTCGTACGCGACGTACTGCAGGACTGGGGCATCACGGTTCCCAGTGATCTCGGTACGGCTTTGGGAGCCTTGGCCGACGCGGGACTCCTGGTCTGGGGCGAGGAAGACAGCCCCGAGGACTACGCGGACCTGCCCGCCTTTCCTGACCACTGGCCACATCCTCTGGACCTTCCCGGTTTTCGCGAAGTCACCCGCTGGGAACCGGCCGCATGAACCTTGCGCTTCGGATCGGGTCCGTCCCCTATCTGAACGCGGAGCCGTTGCTGGAAGGTCTTGATGTGCACCTGCGCGTGGAGCCTTCCCGCCTGACCCGCTGCCTGCTGGAGGGCGAGGTGGACCTGGCCGTGCTTCCTGTGGGCGCAGCCCTGCGCCACGACCTGCGGGTCTTGCGCTCGTGCGGCGTGGCCAGCGACGGCCCCGTGAATTCGGTCTTCCTGCTCCATGAGATTCCGTTTCCCAAGGTCCGTGACGTGAGCCCGGATCCCGCTTCGGTCTCATCCAACCTGCTAGCACGGATCCTGGTGGAACGTGCTGGCTCCGGACAATGGCACGAGGTTTCGCCCGCAGCGAGCCAAGCACGGGTCTTGATCGGCGATCCCGCCCTGCGCCTGGAAGACTGGAAAGGCACCGATCTGGGCGCGGCTTGGAAGGCTTGGACCGGCCTGCCCTTCGTCTTCGCCGCCTGGGTGATTGGGCCGCACGTGCCCGAACAGGACTGGGAGACCGTGGACCGGCAGATGCTGGCGGCAGCCGAGAGGGGCGCCGCAGCACTGGAAGCCTGCGCCTGCGAGCAGCGCGTCGTGTCACCGGAACGCGCCCTGGAATATCTGAAAGGCCTGCGCTTCCGCCTCGATTCTTCCTACCATGGAGGAATGAATCGCTACGCTCAGGAAGCCCGTCGTCTCGGGATCGGAAGCGGCCAGGTTCGCTTCGCGTGCTGATCACCGCCGAGCGGCTCTGGCTCGGTCCGAAGACGATCCGTCACGGCTGGGCCCTGCGCCTGGAGGGCGATCGCATCGAGGCCGTCGGCGCCTTGCGGCAGTTGCGCGAAGGGCGCCCGTTGGGCGAGGAGATCGTGGACTACGGCGAGTGCTGCCTCATGCCCGGCCTGGTGAACGCCCACTGCCACCTGGAGCTGGGACATCTGCGCGAGCGCGTATCTCCCAAGGGAGGCTTCACGGCGTGGGTCCGTCGACTACGGCAGGAAGATCAGGCCTTTCTTGAGCAGGACGGCCCCGAACTGCACCAGCGCCGCATCCGCCAGGCCATCTCGCTGGGGGCCCGCGAACTGCTCTCGCACGGCACCACGGCGCTCTACGACATTTCCAACGGAGGCGTGCCCGCCGAGGTGGTCGCGAGCCTTCCCATGCGCAGCTTCTGCGCCCTGGAATGCATCGGGCTCGATCCCGCCCGCGGCCCGGGCTCCATCGAACGCGCCACGGCATACCTGACCGGCCCCGAGAGCGCCACGCTGCAACGTCTGGCCGTGCCGCATTCCCTCTACTCCTGTTCGGCCTGGCTGCTTTCGGAGCTGACCGGCAAGCAGTTCCACAAGGGGATCCCCTCCATCCATCTGGCCGAATCCCAGGAGGAGCGCGACCTGCTGGACCAGGGCATGGGCCCCTTGCGCAGCTTCGTGGACGGCATCTACCCCGATCACGACATCAACCCCGCCGAAGGCTTGTGGGGACGCTTGAGCACCTTCTATCCGCCGCGCGCCCGGATGCTTGCCGTGCACGGCTACACCCTGCAGGGCCGCGAGATCCAGGGCCTGGCCAAGGCCGGTGCCACCCTGGTGCTGTGCCCCCAGAGCCGCGAGTTCTTCGCCAACCCAACGCCCCTCTTCGACGAGATCCTGCGCCGCAAGCTGGCCGTAGCGCTGGGGACGGACAGCCTAGCCTCCTCGAACGCCCTGTCGATGTGGAGGGAGATGGCTTGCCTCAAGGCGCTCCATCCCCAGCTCCCGTCCGGACAGATTCTGTCCTGGGCCACCGAGGGCGGTGCCCGGGCTCTGGGCCTGGATGCCGGCAAGCTGGCACCGGGAAGGCTCGCTGACTGGATCGCCGCCGACACGGCCGACGTCCCCGACGAGGAGCTGGAAGATTATCTGGTCGAGCAGGAACCCGAGGTGCGCGCAGTGGGCATCGGCGGGGTGCAGGTGCTGTGAACCGATCGTGAAGAGGATGCCATGAACAAGAACCTTCCCATCCTGATCACCCTGGGCGACCCCAACGGAGTGGGTCCGCGCCTGAGCGTGCGCACCGCCAAGGCCGTCGGAGGCCGCCTGGTGCTGGTGGGAGATCCTGCCGTCGTGCGGCTGGCGGCACGGGCGGAAGGATTGGAGTCCGGTTCGATCCAGGAGCTGACCTCCCCCGGACAGGCAGTGGCACCGGGAAACGTCGGCGTCTGGGCTCCTGACGGCCTGGAGACCGGCAGCGTGGAGCCGGGACAGACCACCCGCTGGGCCGGCGCCCAGGCGCTGCGCTGCGTGGATGCCGCCACCGACCTCTGCCTGCAGGGCAGGGCCCGCGCCATGGTGACGGCGCCGCTCTCCAAGGAATCGGTCGCCCTGACGCTTCCCGGCTTCAGCGGCCACACCGGCCACATCGCCAGGCGCTGCGGCGTGGAAGCCCATTGTCTCTCGCTGAACCTGGGCCGCATGTGGGCTGCCTTCGTGACCACCCACATCGCCTTGGCCGACGTGCCCGCGCAATGCACCCGTCCCGCCATCGTGGCCACCGCTAGGCTTCTGCACGAGGCTCTGGTCCGAACAGGAATTGCCAAACCCCGCATCGGCTTGGCGGGGCTCAATCCCCACGCCGGGGAACATGGCCTGTTCGGACGCGAGGAGATCGAGACGATCGCCCCGGCCGCCGCCGCGCTGCGCCGGGAGGGCATGGACGTCTCGGACCCGCTGCCGGCCGACGTGGTGTACCCCTTCCTGAAAGCCGGGAAGTTCGACGGCGTGGTGAGCCTCTACCACGACCAGGGACACCCCGTCATGAAGACCTTGGGCTTCGACCTCAGGAAGGGCATCCTGCGCGGCGTGAACGTCACGCTGGGGCTTCCCATCGTGCGCACCAGCCCCGACCACGGCACGGGATTCGACATCGCCTGGAAGGAAGCAGGCAACGACGCCAGCCTACGCGACGCTCTGCGGCTGGCCAAGCGCCTCTCGCGGTGAGCTCGCGGCTGCGACAGATCCTGTCGGAGCTGCTGGCCGACGCTCCCGTGACCTGGGGCCTGGCGTCCCTGGAAGACGATCAGGCGGCGCGTTCGCGGGTGGAACGCATCGAGGAGTGGACGGACAGCGGCCACCACGGCACCATGGACTGGCTCGCGCGCAGCCGTGAGGTCCGGGCCGATCCCCGACGGGAATGGCCCTGGGCCAGGTCCGCGCTGGTCGTGCGCCTGCCGCACGCCCTGGAACCCCTCCCGAAAGACCGCTCCGCCCGGCCACGGATCGCCTGCTACGCACGGGGCCGCGACTACCACCGCGTCCTGGAGGACCTGCTGCGCAAGCTCGGAGCGCAGCTGAAGGAACGCCTGCCGGACCTGCGCACGCTCACCTGCGTGGACGTGATGCCCGTCCCCGAAGTGGACCTGGCCGTGCGGGCGGGCCTGGGGTGGCGCGGCAAGCACACCCTGCTCATCTCCCGCGAGGCCGGGTCGGCCGCCAACCTGGGCGTCATCCTCCTCTCCGAGCCGCTGCAGGAATTGACAGAAACTGTCCCCGACTTCTGCGGCAACTGCACCGCCTGCATCGACGCCTGCCCTCCGAAGGCACTGCTTGCTCCGGGAAGGCTCGATGCGGGCCTCTGCCTGTCGCACTGGAACATCGAGGACCGCGAGACCTCCGAAGGGCCTGCCGCCCAGGCCGCGCGCGGCGAGGTGCTGGGCTGCGACATCTGCCAGCAGGTGTGTCCCTGGAACCGCAGGCACCTAGCGGCGGTTCCTCAGCCCGAAGGCTGGCCCGACGACTGGGAAGGCTGGATCTCCGCCCTGCGCCCGGGCGGGGGCTCCGGACCGTTCACCAAGAAGACCCCGCTGGAGAGGGTGGGGCGGGCCAAGCTGCGCCACGTGCTGCTGCGCACGCTCATGAACATCGACCCCGAACGCGCCGCCGTCCAGAGGAACCTGGCTCGGCAGGACGAGACCCATCCCAGACTGCGCGCCTGGCTGGAAGGCGGCAGTCCCTAGAACTCCACCCCGGGCTGCGCCTTGATCCCGGACTTGTAGGGGTGCTTCACCGCCTCGCGTCCGCTCTCCTTGCGGGCCAGCTGGCCGCAAGCGGCCAGGATGTCCTTTCCTTTCGGCTTGCGGCGGAACACCGTCATTCCCGAGGCACGGATGATCTGGTCGAAGCCGTCCACCTCGTGCTCGGTGGGCGCGCGCAGGGCGAGGTCGTCGGAGGCGTTGAGGGGGATCAGGTTGAGCTTGCAGTTGCGGTGGCGCAGCAGTCCGATCACCTCGTGGGCGGCCTCGGGAGTGCAGGTCACGTCGCCGATCAGCACGTACTCGTAGGTCACGGGCCAGCCGGTCTTGCGGCTCCATTCGTCGCCTGCGGCCAGCAGTTCCTGGATGTCGTGCCGCTTGTTGACCGGCATGACCTCGTTGCGCATGGCGTTGTTCGAGCTGTTGAGCGAGATGGCCAGGTGGATCTGCGGGGCCTGGTCGCCCAGCTCGGCGATCCTTTCCACCAGGCCCGAGGTGGAGATGGTGATGCGGCGCGGCGCCATGCCCATCCCTTTGGGATTGGTCAGGATCCGGCAAGCGGACAGGACGCTCCCGAGGTTCTGCATCGGCTCGCCCATGCCCATGAACACGATGTTGGAAAGCGGCGGCTGGTCGGTGACGGCCAGGTAGCGGCGCACGTGGGCCACCTGCTGCGCGATCTCGCCGGCCGAGAGGTTGCGCACCAGTCCCATCTGACCGGTGCGGCAGAAGGTGCAACCCATGGCGCAGCCGACTTGGCTCGAGATGCAGGCCGTGCGGCGTTCGTCGTCGGGGATGAGGACCGCCTCAAACTTGAGGCCCTTGGCGTCCTGGAAGGCCCACTTGGCGGTACCGTCCACGCTCACCTGCTCGTCCACCACGTTCAACACGCCGACTTCGGCGTGTTCCGCCAGCACCCGGCGCAGGTCCTTGGAAAGGTTGGTCATGTCCTCAAGCGAAGTGGCCAGGTGGCGCCATAGCCACTCCTGGACCTGGGCGGCGCGAAACTTCGGCTGTCCGAGTTCCTGGAGCCAGGCCCCCAGCTCGTCTTGGGTCAGGTCGGAAAGGCTCTTCTTGGTCGTGGTCTGGGTCATTGCGGGACCAAGTTACTTCACAAGGAGCGCTCCGGCTTCCTGGGCGCCTTGTCCCGCCCTATGCCGAGGCGGCACGCAGCCTCCTCGCGGCTTCGCCCGCTGCGGGGTCTGCGCCCGGAACGGGTCACGGTCGGGGGCGCGACGGCCGAGCACCGGCAGCGCAACGCCCTTCCCGGGATCAGCCGATCTCGGCCAGGATGCCTTCCAGGATGGCGATCTTGGGATCCTCGGCGGGGCGCCAGGAGCGCAGGATCGCCACGGCGTCGGTGTAGGCGGCCTTGGCGTCGGCCAGCTTCCCCTGCTTGCGGAAGTGGTATCCCAAGAGCGAGATGCCCTCGGCCAGGCGCGGGGATCGAGGCCCAAACACCTGAGCGATCAGGTTGCACAGGTTCGTGAGTGCCTGCAGCGCCTCGTCATCGCTCATCTTCTCGATCACCAGAAGCAGATGCTGCTGCTGGACATCCACGATCGTCTCCGGATCTCCACCCTTGCTCAAGCCCTGCAAGCAGCGTTCCCAGAGTTCTCGCGCCTTCTCCTCGTTGTCCTCGTCCCGCTCCAGCTGGGCCAGCAGGTGCTCGCCCCGGATCACCAGTTCGTTAGTCTCCTGGGTCTGCTCCCGCACCTGTTCCAGCACGTTCTCGATGTGCTGGCGGGCCTCCGGATACTGCTCACCGGCCAGGAAGATCGATCCGGCCTGCAGGATCAGGTGGGCATGGGCCTCTCCCACCTTGCCCTGGAAGCGCTCGATGCCCTTGCCGCACAACTCCATGGCCTGCTGGTACTGCTGGGCGTCGCGGGCGACGTCGATCATCTGCATGATGCAGCGGAAGGAGTCGGGGTTGACCGGCCCCTGCAACTGGTCGATCAGGTCGAGGTTGGCCCCCAGCAGCCCGAAGGCCTCCTCCATCCGTCCCTGATACCGGCAGACAGTCGCCACCAGGTTGCGGGCATTGATGTGCACCGCCGGACGCGCCGGATCGTCCTCGGGCATGCCCTGCAACGGAGCCAGAACCTGTTCGGCCCGCTGCGGCTCGCCCAACAGGAGCGTCACGCGTCCCAACAGCAGCCGTGCGGAGACCAGCCGCTCGTGGTACATGCCTTCCACCGGCTCCTCGTCCACAATCATGGCCACCAGTTCGTTGTGTGCATCCTCCAGCTTGCCTTCTTCCAGGAGCTTGGTGATGCGCTGCTGGCGCTCGGTGAGGACGGGCTCGGTCTTGGGGGTTTCCTGGTCGGACATGGACGTGGATCCTCATTCGTCTGGATATTGGGTTCAAGGCAATCGGACAAGACCGGAGAAAGCTACGTGTTTTCATCCGCCATGCTGCCGATTCTCGCAACTTTGTTGCGCTTCCATGCCGCATGGAATCACTTTCCGCTACACAGCTCTTTCCTCATGGCCTCCGGATCTGCGCTACATTTGTCGCTGTGGACAAACTCCCCAAACCCTATAGAATCCTGGTCGCCGACGACGAACCGGCCCTGCTGTCCAGCATCGAGGACATCTTGACCGATTCGGGCTATCAGGTCCTCACCGCCCGCGACGGCCTCGAAGCGCTCCAGGTGCTTGAAACCCAACCCATCGACGTGATCCTCTCGGACATTTCCATGCCCCGCATGGATGGCCTGGAGCTCCTGCGCATCGCCCGGGAGCGGTGGCCTGCGATCCCCCGCATTCTCCTGACCGGAAACATGCTCGACGACTACATCGGCCGTTTCCTGTGCGAGAAGGTTTCATGCGTGCTGGTCAAGAATGTGCCGTTTCCCGTCAAGGAAATCCTCAATTCGCTCGATGCCTTGCTGCACCGCGACATGTCCTGGATCGATCAGACCTTCCGAAGCGCAAGCGAGCGCGGCATCAAGCGGCTGCTCCAGCCCGAGGACATCGGAATCGCCTTGGACGAAGTCGCCGAACGGCTTCCGGCCCACCGGAAGAAGCCTTTGCGGCTGGTCCTCCAGGAGCTCTTGACCAACGCCATGTTCTACGGCGCCCGCAACGAAAACGGCGCCCAAAAGGAGAACTGGGAACACCATTTCGTGCTGCCGGAAGAACAGGCCATCGAGCTGGAATGGATCGAAGACAGTGAGAAAGTGGGAATCTGTGTGCGCGACAAGGGCGGCAAGCTCGACGGCGACACCATTCTTCATTGGCTGGAGCGACAGACCCGCAAGGACGAACTGGGCATCCCCATCGGAGCCCTGGACATCCATGGCCGAGGCCTGTTCTTCTCCCGCATCTTCTCGGATCGTCTGATCGTCAACATCCGCAAAGGACTCCAGACGGAAGTGCTTTCCGTGAACTGGAAAGAGACGCCTCCGGTCGGGCAGAAGCCCTTGCTCATCTTCCAGACCTGAGAAACTGTGCCCTGAGCCCGAAAGCGGAACTCAGCTCATGGCAAATAGGGTCCGCATCCGCAGGTCTTCGATCAGGCTCATGACGTGCGTGCGGGCCTGACCGGCAGGGAAAAGCTCCAGGTGCCTAGCTGCCTCGTCTAGCTCCTGCTGGATGAGGTCCAAAGCACGACGCAGCACACCGGTGTCGCGCAGGTGGGCGAACAGTTCCATCGGCCCCTTGGCCAGCCACGTCCGCAGGTCGCCACCGTTCATCTCGCGCTCCAGGAGCGAAGGCAGCGAGAGCAGTCCGTTCTGCAAATCGATGTGGGCCGGCTTGTCCAACGTCCCGGTGAAGTCGAGGTCCAGCAGGTCGTCGCACATCTGGAACGCCATTCCAAAGGCCCCGCCCACGGCCGCCGCAGCGCTTACCTGTTCCTTCGACAGCTCAGAGAACAGGGCGCCTGCCTGGCAGCAGACCTCCAGCAGCACCGCCGTCTTGCTGTAGATGACCTGCCGGTAACCCGCCCAGGTCGGCTCGGGAACCAGCGCGAAGTCGAACTCCGCGATCTCTCCCGCGCACAGTTCGCACGAGGCGTGGTTGATCGCCCGCACCACTTCGCTGTGGCCCGATCCGATCGCAAGCTCCATCGAGCGGGCAAAGGCATAATCGCCCACCAGCACGGCCATCTTGTTGCCCCAACGCTCGGGAGCCGAAGGCTCACCGCGGCGCATGTGCGCCTCGTCGATCACGTCGTCGTGGGCCAGGCTTGCCGTGTGCAGGAGCTCCACAGCAGCGGCACCCAGGCAGGCATTCTCGGGCACCATCCGTTCGCCCATGCGCGCAAACAACAGGAGCAGGGTCGAACGGACCCGTTTGCCATGTCGCCCCATCAAAGCAGAAAGCCGCATGGGGATCTCTCCGGGCGCAGTAGCTGTAATCCGCTCCAGATGTCCGACGGCAGTCTTCAGGTCGTCCTGAACGAATTGTCGAGCAGCATCCAGTGCCGGACTCGTATTGCTGGCCGCCAGCGGCGGTTGATTCTGTGTGGTGATCACGCGTTGAGAAAAATACTCATCCTGCCGACCATCGCAACGTTTCGATCGCAAAAAGGAAAGACTCACTCACGCATTGATGCCAGCGGAAGGCCGAGCCACAGATTATTACCTTCGCTCTCGTGAAGTCCGTCATCCTCATCGGCATGCCCGGCTCGGGCAAGAGCACCGTCGGCGTCCTGTTGGCCAAGCGCTTGCGCCGCGGCTTTGTGGACACCGACCTCATTCTTCAGGAGAAGGACGGCAGGGCCCTCCAGGAGATCCTAGACACGGAAGGAGCAGAAGGCTTCATCGCCACCGAGGAGCGGATCCTCACGGACTTCGTGCCCACGGGGGAAGTCGTGGCCACCGGCGGCAGCGTCGTCTACAGCCAATCCCTGATGGAGCACTTCTCCCGGCACGGGATCCTGGTGTTCCTGGACGTGCACGCCGAAGTCCTACTGCCGCGCCTTTCCAACCTGGATACCCGCGGCGTGGTCCGTCGCGGCGGACAAACCGTGCAGGATCTCTGGAACGAGCGCGATCCGCTCTACCGCAAATGGGCGCAGGTGTGCGTGGACAACTCCATGGACAACCACGAATCGGTGATCGAAGCCATCGCCTCGCTCCCGGAACTGCACGCACGCAAAGGCTGAGGCTTTCAGGTAGGTCCAGGCTCCGATCCGTTGTCGTGCCGACGCAGGAAGGCCACGCGGCGGCCGCTGGGTCCGTAGGTCCAATGGATCTTGGAGGGGATCACCTGAGTGACATAGGAATCCGTATCCAATTCCAAAGGCTTGGCTCGCACCTCTTCGGTCGGCTTGCGCTCCAAGGTGAACTTGGGGATGCCACCGCCACCGGACGAATTCCCTTGCGCATCGGAATCCAGGGCAGCACGAGCCAAGGCTTGGGAGTCGCTCATTCCCAAGATCTTGCTTTCAGGCTTCCATTCGGGCGTGTCGGGGCCTTTGCTCGGAAAGTTCATCAGTACCGAAGATACCCGCGCCGAGTTGCGCCGTGTGAAGAAAAATGATAGACTGTATCGTTTCTGCTGCACTAGATCGGTTTTTCTTCCTCCTGCTCGCTACGGAATAGGCAATTTTACCCCCACCATGAAGCCTCGCTTCCAACTCCAGACCCACAGCATCGGCCCGTATCCACTGATCGAAGTCCGCCACCCGGATGGTCGCAGCGTCAGCGTGCTCCCCACCGTGGGCGCGGCCATTCACCAGATCCAGCTGACAGCAAACGGGAAACCACACAAGCTCCTAGTGCCGATGCGAACCCCCATCGAGATCGAACGCAACCGGTGGGCCAAAAGCGCCCACCTGATCCCGTTCCCCAATCGCATACACCGCGGACGCTATGCCTTCGCCGAGGAATCCCACCAGCTTCCGATCAACTTCAGGCCCAACGGGGGACATGCCATCCACGGTTTCTTGATGAACCGGACCTGGGAAATCGCCCGACAGGATCTTGCGGCCGACGAGGCCGTACTTTCCTTGAGCTGCCAAGCACCCGATGGCCATCCAGGTTTTCCCTTTGCCTACCACGCAACCATCACCCTGAGCTTGAACGAGCAGGGATTCCGGATGGAAACCCGCATCCGCAACGACGGAAGCTCCGACATGCCAGTCGGTTGGGGATGGCACCCGTACTTCCGTACCGGAAGCAAGATCGACACATTGGAGCTGGAGCTGCCATCCGACCGCAAGCTCACCGTGGACGAATGGATGATCCCCACCGGGGCCTACGAGGCCTTTCCCGGCTTCGAGCAGCCAGCCCCCATCGGTGAACGATTCCTCGACGCCTGCCTGGAACTGCCAACATCCTGCCAGAGGCACGAGACCCACCTGCTGGACCGAAACCAAGGACTGAAGCTTTCGATCTGGCAGGACGGCGTCCGCTACCTCCAGGTGTTCACCCACCCCCAGCGCCACGGCATCGCGTTGGAACCGATGAGTTGCGCTCCAGACGCTTTCAACAACAGGCTAGGGCTTCGGATCCTGCCAGCCGGTGACGACTTCGTCGCGAACTGCGGGCTTTCCCTTTCGTCGCTCTGAGACGTTTCTCTCCTCAAATGAACGGACGCTGAGGCTTTTCGCCCCAGCTGTCCGACGGCGCCTCAATTCCCGATTGTCAATCGTATGGGAACACCCTTGGCACCTCCCACACTTGCGTTGGCACGCGGATAGCAATAGAGTAAGGCAACTCTAACGTCTCGATCACCGGGGCCTAGACACGAAACCACACTCGCACCAACTGCTTTCGGGAGTCACAAATGAAGAAGATCATCGCATCCGTCCTCGTTGCCGGCATCAGCGCATTCGCAGCGGACAGCTCGGCTGTCGAAAAGCACCTGCCCAAGCTCGACTCCCTGGTCAAGTTTGAGCGCGTCGACTCCGTAAAGCTTGCCGACTACGCAGCCAAGCTCGAAGCCATCAAGGCCAAGGCTTCGGCCGATTCCGCCAAGTTCGCCGAGATCGCCAAGGAAGGCAAGAAGGATTCCGCCAAGTTCGCAGGTACCCTTCCGGATTCCATCAAGGCCAAGCTGGACGCCAAGAGGACCGAGATCGACCAGAAGCGCGACTCCCTGCGCGCCGACCTCGTGAAGCACCTCGACTCCGTCAAGGTCAAGGTCGAAGCCCTCAAGGCCGATGCCAAGGCAAAACGCGCCGAGTTCGTCAAGACCTTGAAGGCCGACGAGAAGGCCAAGATCGAGAAGAAGATCATCGACATCGAGAAGAAGAACGATGCCCGTCGCGAAGCCATCGAGAAGAAGATCGCCGACATCAAGGCCAAGATCGAAGCCAAGAAGGCCGGCAACTGATCCTTCCCTAGCCTTGGGAAAAGCAAGGGAAGCCATCTGGCTTCCCTTTTCTTTGACTATTCGACGGTCACGCTCTTGGCCAAGTTGCGAGGCTTGTCCACGTCATGCCCTCGCAGCACCGCCGCGTGGTAAGCCATCAACTGGAGCGCCACCGTGGTCACCAAGGGGCTGAAAACCTCGCTGCAGGCGGGCACCCGGATGATCTCGTCGGCATGCGGAACGATCTCCTCATCCCCTTCCGAGGCCACCACGATCACGCAACCGCCTCGCGCCCGCACTTCCTGCATGTTTCCCAGCACCTTGTCGTGCTGACTGCCCTTAGGGGCGACGAACACGCACGGCATCCCGTCGTGGATGAGGGCGATCGGACCGTGCTTCATCTCGGCAGCCGGCATGCCTTCCGCATGGATGTAGGAGATCTCCTTGATCTTGAGCGCACCTTCCAAGGCCACCGGGTAGTTGTACCCTCGCCCCAGAAACAGCCAGTTCTCCCGATCCACATACTTGGCCACCAGTGTCTTGATGGCCTCCGACTGCTCCAGCACCTTTTCGATCAGGGTCGGAATGCCTTCCAGCTCCTGCAGCAGATGCCGACTGGCCTCGATGGAAAGAATTCGCCGACGGCCCGCGTAGATGGCCATCAAGGCGCCCACTGCGACCTGTCCGGTAAAGGCCTTGGTGCTGGCCACACCGATCTCCGGCCCCACGCGCAGGTACACGCCGGCATCTGTGATGCGCGAAATCGAGGAGCCCACGACATTTACAATGCCCAGCGTCATGGCACCTCGCAGCTTAGCTTCCTCCAAGGCAGCCAAGGTATCTGCTGTCTCGCCCGATTGCGAGATCGCCACTAGAACAGTCCCTTCCTCGACGATCGGATTGCGGTATCGGAACTCGCTGGCATACTGCACGTCGCAAGGGATGCGGGCCAATTCCTCCAGCATGTACTCCGTCACCAAAGCCGCATGCCAAGCTGTGCCCTGACCGGTGAGGACAATCCGATGGGCCCGGGCGAAATCGCGCCCGACCTGTTGCAGTCCTCCCAGGATCACCTCGCCCAACTGCGTGTCGATGCGACCACGCAGCGTGTTGCGCAAGGCCTCGGGCTGCTCGAAGATCTCCTTGAGCATGAAGTGCGGAAACGACCCCAGCTCGATCTCCTCCAAGGCCATCTCAAGCTGCATCACCTTCGGCGTCACCGGAGCATTGTGCAGGTTGGAGGTCCGGTAGCCATGCATGGTGAGCCGACAGACGGTGAAGTCCTCGAGCGCGAAGGCCTGCTGGGTGTGGGCCACGATCGCCGAAGGATCGGAGGCCACGATGTACTCCTCGCGCCCCAGTCCGACCATCAAGGGCGAGCCCTTGCGGGCAGCCACCAGCACGCCCGGCTCATCGCGGGCGATCACAGCGATGGCGTACGCCCCGGTCACCTCCCTCAGGGCCGCCTGCACGGCCAATTCCAGGTCGCCTTCGTAAAGCTCACCGATAAGCATGGCCAGCACTTCGGTGTCGGTCTCGCTGACGAAGGTGTGGCCCTTTTGCTCCAGTGCCTTCTTGAGCGTCTGGTAGTTCTCGATGATCCCGTTGTGGACAACCGCAATGCCTGCCCGATCGTCGCAATGGGGATGGGCATTTCTTTCCGCCGGGACACCATGGGTAGCCCAACGCGTGTGCGCGATGCCCTCGCAGCCCTCAAAGCTGGCCAAGTCCTTGCCCAGCTTGGCTTCCAGTGCCGCGACTTTGCCCACTTCCCGTCCGACCTGCAGGCCCCGGGAGGTTCGGATGGCCACGCCTGCGGAATCGTACCCGCGGTATTCCAGACGTTTGAGCCCTTCCAAGAGGACTGGTAGGGCTGGCCGGAGCCCAAGGTAGCCGACAATTCCGCACATAGTTAGTTCTTCGAGACGAGCATGTAGATGGTGAGGGCCGTGAGGACGATCGAAACGGTCGCTCCGACAGCCGAGATGATGTCCGAGTACTTGAGGGGCTCTGGAGGCTTGGCAAATGGCACCACGATCTCCGAACCGGGATCCGGTAAGCTGTCGATGCCGTACTCCACAGTCTGCACCGAACCGTCGGCCATGCGCAAGTAGGCCTTGTCGGCATCGGCACTGTCGGTCATGCCGGCCGCTTGGGACACGTACCATTTCCAGTCACGTTTGGGCTTCCATGGGATGTTGCCGGGATTGTATACCCGTCCCGACACCTTGACCGTGGCAGGAGTCTGAGGCACCGTGATCGTGTCTCCCGCCCGCAGTTCCATGTCGTTGTAGCTGCCGGGCTCCCTCAAGGCCAGCTCCACGTTGATCGCCACGCGCCCGAGCCCCTTGCGGACAAGTCGAGCCCCGTTGGCATAGCCTTCGGCTCGGATTCCACCGGCACGACGCAGGATCGAGGAGATCCGCTCTTGTGGCGACAGTAGGCTGTACGATCCGGGATGGTTGACCATGCCTTGGATCGTGACAATCTCCAAGCTTTTTTGGATCGGCCGGAAGGGAATCGCGAGATGAGCCCCATCGGACAAGGCAAGATCCGCGCTTCCCGGTGCGAGATTGGAATCGATGGCAAGGCTCTCGACCCGTGCCCCGTGGATCGTATCCAGAGGATACTCCACTCGAGCGTTGCGGAAATCCGCATCTTTCAGAAATCCCCCGCCTCGCAGGACCAGGTCCTTGGCAGTCATACCGGAATCCAAGACGTACACTCCTGGGTTGCGTACCGCTCCGGACAGGACAACACTGTCCCGAGAAACCATCTTGAAGCGGTTGTAAAACCGAACCGTGTCACCAGCCTGTAAGACAAGTGTCGCCACCGGCACCACTCCAATCTTGAGCGCCGCAAAAGAACTGTCGGGACGGCGACGCATCACCTGCGCAACGCCTTCATAAACCCTGTCGGAATACCCTCCGGCCTGTCGGACCAGGTCGGCAACACTCATGCCTGACTGAAGGGGGTAGGCTCCTGGGAAGCGCACCTCCCCCATAACGAAGACCGTCAAGCGGCTAGGATCTGCCCCTTTGTATACTTGCAGTTCGTCACCGTCCTGGAATCTGACAGAGGTCTTGCTTTTTGCCATTTCCAAGGCGGAAGGCAGCAGGATTGCTTCACGCCGTCCGTTGTCAAAGATGCGGGAAACCACCACGCCCTGATTGGCCGTCGTGGCGGTCACTCCACCGCAATAGACGAACAGTTCCTTGCCGGTCTCGTTGGGGAGCAGTTCATAGCGTCCAGGGCGACCGACGTCGCCGCGTACGCGAACAATCGGCCCGTGAACTGGCACACGCACGATGTCCCCGTCCTGAAGCGCATCGGCAGCGGCACGACGGCCACGGAACAGGTAGTCGTAAAGATCCACATCATGATGCGCCGTGCCACGGATGATCTCGATCTTGCGCTCGGAGCCCAGGTCGCTAGGGCCTTTGGCCTGATAGAGAGCATTGAACACGTTGGTGTTGCCCGAAAGCATGTAGCTACCCGGATTGACCACGTCTCCGGTCAAGAACACCCGGATCTGGCGCAACTTGCCCATTGTCAGATCCATACTGACTTGACCGCTGGACATCCCCGAATAGATGCGCATCAAGCGTTTGTGGAGCAGTGCCTGGGCATCCTTTAGCGAAAGGCCGTTCAGACTGACCATCCCCACCCCCTCGACGCTCACCTGGCCGGAGCGATCCAAGGTGAGTTCGTAGCGTGCCTCCTTCTGCCCCCAAAGGGTCAAAAGGATCTGGTCACCGGCACCCAACTGGTAATTGGCTCCGACCGCCCCCACATACGAGGCGAACAAGCTGGGGTTGCCACGCTGAAAGATGGCTTGAGCATATCTGAGCGTATCGGCAGGACGCGGTGGAGGAACCTTTCGCCACCGTTTGGAGTCCAACGAGTCTCTGCGACTGATCGTATCGCTGCGAACCATCGAATCGGCAACGGCGCCTTCCTCAGGGTCGATTCGTCCCAAGGAGTCCGCCTGGAGCGTGGTTGGCCGGCTCCGATTCTGGGAAACTCCGGACTGGTCGCGGTTAGTGATCCCCTGTTCCCTGGCCATTGCCTTCGCCTGCTCCACACTCACTCCAGGCGGCAATTGCGACGCATCCGAATAGGAGACATCAGCAGCCATCGCGGCGGAGGCTAAGCCAACGGCGCAGAACATGGCTTTGAGGGGAATACGCATCGTCACAGCCTTTCCAAGACTCCTGCTGGGAAACAACCTCTTGCTCCGGCTGGCATTGAGGAGATGCCTTCCGGAGTTCTCAAATTACATCAAACATCCTTGGACTTCTCGTTGTCCCCGTCTTGCTTGTGCCAGATGCAAAGCGTCGCTGTGGGAACCGCCTCGAGACGGGCCGCCGCGATCCAGGGAGAGTCCGGATTCTTGGGGTGCGGCTTTTCCTTGCACTTCTTGCAGATGCCGAACGTACCGTTCTGGACGCGATCCAAGGCCTCGTTCAGATACAGCAGGTAACGGCTTTCGCGGCTAGCCATGGCAAAGGCGTGTTCGCGGTCCACCGCGTCGGCAGCCTGGTCGGCCAAGTGATAGGAATACCCGGAAAGGTCTCCGGACTGTTCTAGCGGATTCTTCCCCAGCGTGCTGGTTTCGAGATATCCCAATTCCTGAAGGAGCGTGTCCTTCTTCTCGTTGAGAAGCTGCTCGAAGTGTTTGAGATCCTTTTTGGTCAATGCCATCGGGTCCGTCCCACGAAAGTGGTGATTTGCAAAACCTTCCACGTCGCGCGAGGAAGATGCGCCAAAATAACACCCCTGAGCTTTTTCCCGGAGGGGCCATCTTGCAAAAGGTGTTGTACGACCTTGCGCCTCTTTCGGATGATCTTCCAGCAAGTGCACTACCTTTGCACCGTGCAAGGAAGAACGGAATCTATGCCTAAAAGACTCGTCATCGCCGAAAAGCCCTCCGTCGCCCGCGACATCGCCTCAGCCTTGGGCGGTTTCACCCAGCGCGGCAAGGTGTTCGAACGCGACGACCTCGTCGTGTGCTCCGCCGCCGGCCACCTCGTGGAACTGTGCATGCCCGAGGACCTGGACAAGAAGCGCTACGGCTTCTGGCGTCTGGAGGCATTGCCCATCCTCCCCGAGCAGTTCCCGCTGAAGGCCAGCGAGGAGATGTCCTTCAAGCGCACCCGCAAGAAGAAGGACGACGCCGAAGAGGACGTCAAGGAAGGCGCCACGGGCAACGAGCTCCTGGACATCATCGAGAAGGAAGCCAAGCGCAACGACATCGTCGGCCTGATCAACGCCTGTGACGCGGGTCGCGAAGGCGAGCTCATCTTCACATACATCGTCAAACACCTGGGCGTGGACAAGCCATCCCAGCGGCTTTGGCTGCAGTCCATGACCCCGGCCTCGATCCGCAAGGGCTTTGAGGCGCTCCTGAGCCATGAGGAGAAGGCCGGTCTTGCCGACGCCGCCATGTGCCGCTCCGAATCGGATTGGCTGGTGGGCATCAACGCCACCCGTGCCTTCACGCTGCGCCTGTTCGGCCGCAGCGCCAAGGAGACGGCCAACCTCGGGCGCGTCCAGACGCCCACGCTTGCCATCCTGGTGGAGCGCGAGAAGATCATCCAGAAGTTCGTGCCCAAGGACTTTTGGACGGCCCGCGCCACCTTCGGCATCGGAAGCGACAGCTACGAAGGCATGTGGGTGCGCGAGTCCTTCAAGAAGGACCACGATGACGACCGCGCCGACCGCATCTGGGAAAAGTCCTTGGCCGACGACATCGTCGCTCGTTGCGTGGGCAAGACCGCCTTGGTGGACGACAAGGCCACGGAAAAGCGCGAGGCCCCGCCGCTCCTGTTCGATCTGACCAGCCTCCAGCGCGAGTCCAACAAGCGCTTCGGCCTTTCGGCGCGTCAAACCTTACAAGCTGCCCAAGCCCTCTACGAGCGGCACAAGGTGCTCACCTACCCCCGTACCGACAGCAAATGCCTGCCGGAAGACTATCCCGCAGAAGTCGTGCGGATCCTGGGATCTCTGGATTCCCTGTACCAGCCCCTGGCCGCCCGCGTGGGCGACCCGTCGCGGGCTCCCATGGCCAAGCGCATCTTCGACAACGCCAAGATCTCCGACCACTTCGCGATCATCCCGACCGGCGAGCGCGCCCAGCTCTCCGGCGTGGAAGCCAAGGTCTACGACCTAGTGGTCCGCCGCTTCCTCGCGGCCTTCCTGGACACCGCCGTCTGGCGCATCGTGGAACGCTCCACCCGCATCGGCAACGACCTGTTCCGCACCACCGCCAAGGTCCTTTCCCATGCCGGATGGCGCGAAGCCTTCGGCAAGGAGCAGGAAGAGGATGCGGAGATCGGCATCGCTTCGCGCCTGCCCGAAGCAGCCGACGGCAAGGCCTCCACCAAGTCCGTCCTGCTGGAAGGCTTCCAGACCAAGCCGCCCGCACGCTACAACGACGCGTCGCTCCTTTCGGCCATGGAACACGCCGGCAAGCTGGTCGAGGACGAGGAGTTCGCCGAAGCCATGAAGGAGCGTGGCCTGGGCACCCCAGCCACCCGTGCCGAGACCATCGAAAAGCTCATCACGTCCTATTATCTCACGCGCCGCCAGAAGGAACTGGTTCCCACTGCCAAGGCCATGCAGCTGGTCCATCTCCTTTCCAGCATTCCCGTGCAGGGATTGGTGAGTCCCCAGCTCACGGGCGAGTGGGAGAACAAGCTCCTGCAGATGGAGAAGGGCAAGATCAAGCGCGCCGACTTCATGCACGAGATCCGCGACTTCACCGCCCGCATCGTGGACCAGGCCCGCGCCTTCGACCAGGACACGGGCTTTGAAGACAGCGTGCCGTTCGGGAAATGCCCGCAATGCGGCCAACACGTGCGGGAGAAGCTCAAGAGCTTCGACTGCACAGGCTGCGACTTCAAGCTCTACAAGACCATCTCCACCCGCATGCTCACTCCGGCGGAAGCTGAAGTTCTGCTGGAAACGCGCGAAATGGGTCCCTTGGACGGATTCTTCAGCTTCAAGACGCGAAAGCCGTTCTCGGCCAAGCTCAAGCTGACCGACGAATTCAAGGTGGAGTTTATCTTCGACGACAAGCCCGGCGAGGGCAAGGATGCCCCCAAGCAGCTGTTCGAGGGCGAGTTCTGCTGCGGCGAATGCGGAGCTCCCACCACGCTGCGCAAGGGACGCTTCGGGGAATTCCTGGGCTGCAGCCGCTACCCCGAATGCAAGGGCATCGTGAACGTGCGGCGTGGAGCCGGTGGCGAACTGATCAAGCGCATCCCGCGCAAGAAGAAGGTCGTCGAAGGCGAGGAACCCGCCGCCGTCTGATGCGGATGGCCATGGACGGATCCGAGTCCTTTCCATGGCCCGGTAGCTACCGCCTCAGACCAGCTCCACCACCGCATCGGGGTGGACGTGCTGACGAAGCACATGCTCAATGAAGTTGAGCGTGCCGGATGCAGCGCTCGGACAGGAGCCACAGGCGCCTTCGTAGGATATGCGGATCACGCGTCCCAGGATCTCCTGCAACAGCAGGCCTCCGCCATCGGAAGCCAGGCCGGGTCGGACATACTGATCGAGCACATCGTTCACGTATTCGATCTGCACCGATTCGGGCTTGGAGAAGAACTCCGGATCCACCTGGTAGGCGCTTTCATCCAGGTCCGGTGCCGATGCCGAAGGCATCACAGGAACGGGGCGTGCCAACGGCACGATCTCGGGCTCCTCGGCCAGCTCGATGGTCTGCGTCACCTGCGCGACGACGGGCTCCCAAGCGGTGAAGCCGTCCTTGGAAATGGTGATCACGTTGGCCACGAAGAACAGTGAGATCACACCCTCGATGGCGAGCAAAGCTCCGGCCAAAGGCAGTTCGGGAGCATCACCGACCCGCCAGGAGCGGGATCCTGCAGGCAGGATCTGTCGATCCAGGACGAACTTTAGGGCATCCGGGTTAGGGGTCGGATCCTGACGTAGCACCTTCATGAAAAAGCCTCCATTTCTTGCAACGCAAGATACCATTGCTGGGGGCTGGCGTTGACCGGAATGGCACACGAAGTAAAACGCAAAGGCCACCCGAAGGTGGCCTTTTTGCGAGGATCGCTTGCGCTCAGTTACTTCTTCTCTTCGACCTTGGCCGGGCCGGTGTGCTCATGACGGCGACGTTTGAGGTCGTCCTTCAGCTCCTTCTTGTCCTGGTGCAGTTCCTTACGATCCTTCGCCAGCTCCTTCTTGTCGGCATTGATCTTCTCGTGAGCAGCCTTCTTATCGGCCTCCAGCTTGGCCTTGGCCGTCGTTGCGGCCACAGTGTCCTTGGCTTCATGGGCAGCCTTTAGTGCCGCATGATCGGCTTTCAAGGTGACTTTGGCGGCATCCTTGTCAGCTTCCAGCTTAGCCTTGTCGGCTTCGATTTCCTTCTTGTCCGCGACCACTTCCTTGGATTCGGCAGCCACGGCAGGCTTGTCGGCAACGATGGTCGGCTTCACCGCCGTGCTGTCGGCAGCAAAGGCGGCCGAACCGGCGATCAAGGTCAAAAGAGCGATTCGATACGAGATCTTCATGGTCTACTCCAAGCTTGGTCCGGAACATTCCGGTGGTTGATTTGAGTGGAATCAATACACGTGCCAGTCATTATACCCCGGCACACTCGTATTTTCCATTTGATTGTGCGGAACTGTCGGTTCCGATCCCCGCCCACCCGCCCGCATCACCTTTGCCGTGCGGTCCGGGGTTCGTCAGAACGTCAAGCCGGTTCTCGCCGAAGCCAACCGCAGGAACGCCTCCCCACGCTCCTTGTAGTTGGCAAAGAGGCCAAAGCTCGCACACGCCGGCGAGAGCAGCACAGCACCTTGTTTGCCGTGCAGGGACCTCACGCTGGCCTCGAAGGCCTCCGGCAATCCGGGATGTTCCTGCAGTTCGAAAGGAGGGTGTCCTGCCCGCGTGAGCGACTCTCGCAACCGGGATGCCGTCGCCCCGATCAAGGCCACATGACAGATGGATCGGCACGCCAGGATCCCCAGTGCCAACTCGTCGAAGTCCACGCCCTTGTCGCTGCCACCGAGGATCAGGGCAATCGGCTGCGCCGACAAGGCATCCAAAGCCGCAAGCGTCGCCTCCGGTCGCGTCGCGTAGGAATCATTGTAGAAGCGAACGCCATCAGCTTCCCCCGCCCACATCAGACGGTGCCGAAGCCCCGCGAAATTGCAGGCGCCTTGAAAACACTGTTCTTCTGCCACGCCGATGGCACTGGCCGCCAACCAAGCAAGTCCCGCATTTTCCAGCTGAAAGGAGCCCGGCACCTTCAGCTGGGACAGCTCCAGGAGCACGCGGCCATGGTCGTCAACCAAAGCATCATCCTCCACCCGCAACGAACCCTCCTGCCCCAGCGTGAAGCGCATGGCATCTCCGGCCATGCCCCCGAAGACGCTGCCCGGATCCCGTGAGAGATGTACCGCGACGTGGCTTTCGCTCTGGAAGTTGGCCAGGTTGGCCTTGGATTCCCAGTATTCGATCTGGTCGGGGTGCCAGTCCAGGTGCTCGATGGTGATGTGCCCGAATACCGCCACGTCCGGAGCCAGCTCTTTGGCAGTCAAGCCATCCCCCGGCACGAAGTCCGACAATTGGAAGCTCGACAACTCCAGCACGACGACTTCCGGGACCTCGTCTTCCAGGAAGATGTCCAGCATCGGCTTCCCGATGTTTCCCAGCAAGGCGTGTGGTACGGCTGCAGCCTTCAGCATCTCGGAAATGAAGGTGCAGATCGTCCCCTTGCCCATCGTGGCCGTGACCCCGATGATCCGCCCTTTGGGGTAAAGCGCACGATGAAGCGCACAGAACAGCTTGAGCTGCGAAAGTACTTGCCCATTGCCGTCCCGATGTGTCTGCAGTTGCGGAAGATCAAAGCGCACGCCGGCAGAGCGGAACACGGTGGCGTTGGCAGGAATTCCGTCCAGATAGCCGTTGCCACAGACGTTTGCGATACCGTCGAAAGTCTCCAGACGGGCGTTCCTGTCGCGCAGGGTCAGATCCGTCCGGCCGGCCGCCTGCAGGAAGCGCAGGGTGGAAAGGCCTTCGACGCCTCCCCCGACAATGTGCACCTCGCCCGGCAGCAGTTGGTTCAATCGCGACGCCATCGAATCCTTCAAACGCATAGATCCATCTCCACGACAATGATTCAAAGGTCCCGCGGTTCCCGAGGAACGAAAAAGGCGACCCGCAGAGGTCGCCCAAAGTCCCTCGCCTCAGGAAGCCTGACTCAGAACGAGTAGGTCGCCGAGATGCGCGAGAAGATGTGGTCCACCGGTCCACCCAAGAGAGCGCCGCCGTTGAAGACGATGTCCTCGCCCATGGTGGCATCGATCTTGAGCTTGTCTTCGATGTTGATGCCGATGCCAAAGCCCACGTGATCGCCGTTGGTGCCGTCATTGACGGGGTTGGTGACCCAGGACTTGGTGTTGGTGTTGACCTTGGTGGTCTTGTCTTGGTTGTTGGTCTCCTCGTACTTCATGTACTTCTGGCCACCCACGCGCAGCACCAGCCAATCGGTCCAGACGTTGCGCTCGATGCCGAAGCTCACGCGCACACCTTTGCTGGTGGTGTCACTGGCGGCCAAAGCATGCTTGGCGTCGTAGTACACGTAGTCGGCACCGATCCAGAAAAAGCCGCGATCCAGGCTGACATTGCAGCCGAGTCCGGCCTTGACGTCGGTGATCTCGGCATCCAAGGGGTTGGCGATCATGAAGCTGGCGGCAGGCACCAGTTCGCCCGAGATGGCCGGCAGCGAGATGAAGGCGCGCGCCTTGCCATCGAAGCCGATGTCGCTGGCGCCCTTGAGGGAATCGCCGCCGGTCTTGAAGTCATTTTTAGTGTACGCGAAGTAGTTGGCTCCACCGGACACTTCAAAGTCGACGCCCTGGGCCAGAGGAATGTTGGCGCCCAACGTGTAGCGAGTCAGCCAAGCGGAGTTCTCACCCCTGTCCTTGTTCACGTCGTTGCCGGCGATGTAGCCCTTGATGCCGAACATCATGCCGTTGCTGGTGGCAAAGCCCAGCATTCCGTCCACCTTGACGGGTGCGGTGTCGCCGCCGGACAGGAACTTGATCATCTCATCGTCGCGATTGAAGGCGCCGCCGATGGTGATCTGGGGGTAGCGGTTGGTGCTCTTCTCGTCGCCCAAGGACTTTGCGAACACGGCGCCGAACCACGGAGCTGCCGGGTCCTGGTTGTAACGGGCCAGTGCGCTCAAGCCACCCGAACCGCCCTGCGCATTGACTTGCGCCTTGACCTGCTCAGCATAGGCCTTGTTCATCGAGCCCAAATCACCCATGAGGTAGTTGGGGTAGATGTTGGAATTGGCAGGATTTGTCCAGACGCTGATGTCGTCCATGAAATAGGTGTCGTGCTTGCCCATCGACTCGACACGAGCGAAGGTCGCGAAGCTGAGGGATGTTCCTGCGACGGTCAGCGCAGCGACGGCTTTCCAGTAGTTCTTCATGGGTTCCTGCTTTTGAGTGGGTGACTAAAGCGTGAAGGCTTCGAATGCCCTTTGAGAAAAGTATACCATCCCCGAGATGCGGATGGCGAGCGATTTGGCAAAAACCGTCATGCCATCCGTCGAGCGGGAAACGCGGATCAGTCGGTGATGTTCATGTACTGGTAGATCGCAGGCTGCCCGTTGACGGCACCGTGTCCCCGGTACATCCTCACGTTGCCCACGAACTTCTTCACGATCCAGCGGGTGGCGCCTTCCATGCCGTCCAGGATGGAGGTCGACTGCGCCAGGGTCTTGCGTTCGAAGTTCAGGCGCGTCCCGTTGGCTCCCGCCACCACCGCCGAACCTGCCGGCGTCTGCCCGTCCGCCGAGGCGTTGGCGAACACCAGCACCGGCTGGCCCGAGCTCCAGTCCACACCCCAGCCGCCCCAACCGCCCTTCTTCTCCCTGAAGAGGTTCATGTAGCTCAAGGAAGGACCTGTCGTGATGGCCCGCATGGAACTGGTCATCAGGTCGGAGACTAGATGGCTCTGCCGCAGGTGCTCAAGTACGGCGATGCCTTTCACATGGATCGTGTCGTTGCCGACCGCGATCCGGCCGACCACGGTCGCCATGGGAATTGGAAGCGCCACACTGAAGTCCCCGTCGCCGGCCTTGAACTTCCCGTCGCCCCAGACCACGCCAGGCTTCATGCCCGAGAACTCGAGGTCGACGAAGAAACCTTCGGCTTTGGCTGCAACAAAGTGGACATGGTGCGCATGAGGTGGCAGTCCCGTCATCCAGATATTCTCATTGACCTGGATCCGGAACGGGGACGCGCTCTGCTGGAAGCGCTCCGCCGGGTATTCGCGCCCAACGGTGTAGCTGCGCCCCTTGAAGCCCGCCAGCGAAAGATCGGCGCCGCAGACGGGATCCTTGAAGCCAAGCTTGGCGGTGGTGAAGTTCAGCGTGGCCTGCAGGCCGTTGTCGAACTGGAGCTGATAGCTCCACATTTCATTGTAGTAGCGGGTGCCGCGCGAAGCCGTCAGGAGATCGCTGACGTTGGTGGGGCGCAGGCCACCGGCAGGAGGAGTCCAAGCGAAGGTCGCGGAAGCGGACAGCAGGGCAAGCAGGGAACGTCTCATTTCAATCCTTGGATAGAGGTGCATTGACGGAGAGCTTCGTAAGTCGTGGCGGCAGCGGCCGAACTGAGATTGAGACTGCGCACGAACTGCCCGCGCATAGGAAGCGTGATCCAACCATCGGGGATCAACCCCCGCAGCCGTTCGGGAAGTCCGCGGGACTCCGCCCCGAACACCAGCCAGTCGCCTTCCTGGAACCGTGCATCCCAAACCGTCTGCGAAGCCGACGTGGAGAGGAACCACAGCTTTCCTTCCTTTTCCTTCTGGTAAGCAAGGAAGGCATCCAGGTTTTCGTGCTCGACCAGGTCCAGATGGTTCCAGTAGTCCATCCCGGCCCGGCGCAGCGATCGATCATCGATGCGATAGCCCAATGGATGGACCAGGTGCAACTGGAGGTCATTCACGACACACAGGCGTGCAATGTTGCCTGTGTTCTGAGGGATTTCGGGATGGACTAGGACAATTCGCAGCATCGCGTATCAATCTACCCAAATCCCCCCCGCTGCGGACGGAATTCACTCGTCGGAGTCGAAGGTCGATTCCACCGTGACGAAATTGAGCGTGGCCAGATCCGGCACGTCGATGTCGCGATGCGACAGGCCGATGCGCATCTCCTCCATCGTACGGAAGACCTTGCCCTCGAACACCTTGAGGAACCCGATCGATTGCAGCAACTCGCGCACGTAAGGCTTGGAGGCCACCAGATAGATGTCACCCTGGCTCTTCTGGAGATTACGGAGGTAGTAAACCAACACGCCGATAGCGCCACTGGAGAGAAAGTCCACCTCTAGCTGGAACACGATGTGGTTCACTCCGTCCTGAACCAGCGTCCTGACCCGGCTGTCCATCAGACGCGAGCTATCCCAGCCGATGCGTCCTTCGGCCAGCAGGATGGCCAGGTGGCCGACTCTCGAGACGTGCAGATTCATGTTCATCTCCTGAATTTGTTCCACCCCATCATACCACCGAAACAAAAAAAAATCCACCGCCGATGCGGTGGATCCTGGATCGGCGCCCCGTGAAATCAGGGGACGATCAAGCTCCGGAAGGCCTGTCCTTCGAATCCCATCAGGTAGACGCCACGCGTCACTTGCTGCCCTTGGGCGTTGCGGCCATCCCACAGCATGGATGTCCCGGCAGGGAAGCGTCGCAGCAGACGACCATCGAGCGTGCGGACAGCACCTGGGGCCGCGACGTCCGAGGTCAGCAGCCAGCCATCGGCCCGGGTCCGCAGCACCGAGGCACCTGCCGCACCTGTGCGCACGGCGATGCTGGCGCTCGCGAAGTCGTACTTGAGGTCCAGCGAGCGGAAGTTGATGGCCACCGAATCGTAAGTTCCGTCCGCCAGCTTGGCTTTCCAGGAGTTCTGGAACTCGCCCACCTGGGATGCCTGCTCAGATGCCAGCCCCTGCGGCCCGGGAAGCACGCTGACCATCGGGAAGGAAGACATGTTCTTCACCTCTCCTCCCTTGTAGGCCACGGACCGGGATTGGGCCAAGGCTCCGACCACGCCGCTGCCGCCCTTCAGTACGCCAAAATAGTAGAGCGTCTCCTTGCCCGAGGCGCTTGCAATGGGCCAGTAGCTGGTGAACGACAGCACGCCGCCGGTGATCGCAAAGCCCTGTGCGCCCAAAGCCATGGGCTTGAAGCTTCGCTGGACCTCGCTGCCGGAGCTCACTCGCACGTCCGCCTGGTACTTGTCCTTTCCGGAGGAGTCTACGGCGCGCCAGAGCCGGACCTGGCTGACCGAATCGGAGCCACAGTTGGCCGCGAAGCGCACCGGCAACAGGAGCGAGTCCCTATAGGTGGAAAAATCCACAGGAACCGTGACAGGGACAGCTTGCAGGAGGTCGAGGCCACCGCCGTAGCTTGCGGACTTCTGGCTGGAATCCACCAGACCGTTGACCGTCAGCCGAAAGTGCTTGTCCGTCCGGACGAAGCTCGCCAGGGACATGCTGTCGGTGCAGGTCGCACCCGCTGAGGCGGCGCCCAGCAGCGCAAGCAGCGTCGAGAGCCTTCGTTGATTGTTCGTTGTCATGTCGTTCCTCCCTTTGGAATCTGAAGAGTAGGGCCGTTTCGAGACATCCGGGGATTGCTCCTTGCCGCGCCGGAAAATAGTGTACTCAATCCGGATCCAGAATCGCTGGTGTACCTTTAGTGACGTGAAGACTTTCTTGGCATCCTTGCGTTTCATCCGGCTGGGGAACTGTGTGGTCGCAGCTGCCACCTCGCTTGCCGGTTCGTGGACCGCCGGTTCGGACTGGACCAGCGAGAAGCCCTACCTGCTTGCCATCGCCGTATTCTGCATCGCCGCGTTCGGGAACGCCTACAACGACCTGTGCGACCTGCAAACCGACCGTGTCAACCGCCCGGATCGCCCCTTGGTGGTCGGTGCCCTGAGCGAGGTCACGGCGTTGCGCATCGCCGGATGGTTTCTGGCCCTGGGCCTGATGATGTCGGCCTACGCCTACGTGAAGGCGCTTGAAATCGCAGTGATGGTGAGCATCGCCCTGTTCCTCTACGATCGCCGCCTGAAGGCTCGCCCCTTGCAGGGCAATCTAGTGATCGCGGGAATCTGCGCCGCCACGGTGGTCTTCGGATCCCTGAACGGGGAATGGAACCGACAGGTGCTCATCCTCACGGTTTGTGCCGCTGGACTGACCCTGGCACGCGAGATCTACAAGGACATCGAGGACGTCCCGGGCGACCGCGCCATGGGCGCCAACACCCTGCCCATCTGGCTGGGCGACCGAAGAGCCGCATTGGTGGCACTCGTGCCGATGCTGTTCACGCTGGCCTTCGTGCTCTACCGTATTTTTTCCTCCGACCCGGACTGGAGCCCGGCCTACCTGCTGGGAGCCGCCGTCTGCATCGGCATCGTCTGGACATCCGCAGCCAGCCTCTGGAGTCGTGATGCCAGAACTTGGCACTCCCGCTCCACCGAAGTCAAGCTTTGGATCATCCTGGGCGTACTTTGGGTGCTGGCATGGCGTCTACCCATCGAACAATTCCATCTCTGATTCCTTTCCCGGTGCAAATGTCGCCTTCGAGCGGTGTTTGACGGGAAATGCCCATCGCAAGACCTATCCCAACATCTTCGCCGCACGGCACGCTTGGACCGGATGACGTCCAGGAGGGATTCCCTTGGCCCTTGATGTCGAAGCTCTTTACCTCCGTTACGCCCCGATGGTGCGCCGACGCTGCCTGCACCTGCTGCGCGACGAGGCCTTGGCCCAGGACGCGACCCAGGAGGTCTTCGTGAACTGCCTGCGCTTCCAGGACCGCCTGACAGGAGACTACCCCTCCAGCATGCTTTTCCGCATGGCCACCAACACCAGCCTGAACCTGCTGCGCTCCCGGCGACGGCGGCCCGAGACCCATGACGAGGACGTGTTGCTGTCCATCGCAAGCCAGGACGACCATGGCGCCGCTTACGAGGCCCGCAGCCTCCTGGGCAGGATCTTCGGGAAGGAAACGGAATCCACCCGCGTGATGGCCGTGATGTACCATCTGGACGGCATGACCCTGGAAGAAGTCGCCAAGGAAACCGGCATGTCCATCTCGGGTGTGCGCAAGCGCCTGATGGGATTGCGTGCCCGGGTGCAGGGCATGAAGGAGGTCGCATGAGTTCCGAGGAACAACCCGACTGGCTGCTCGAGCGGATTCGCCTGGGCGAACTGCCCCCGCACCTTGCCAAGCGAGGCGAATCCTTGCCCGAGGATGCTCGCGCCCAGCGTCGCCTGGAAGAACTGGAGCAGGAGCAGAGCGACTTCGCCGCCAAGGACCACCGGCAGGAACTGGACGAGATCCGTCGTGTGGCGCAGGCACAGGCTCGCAGCGAAGCCGCCGCGCGCCGCTCCTCCCGGCACCGCGCCTGGGGAATCGCTGTTCCTCTGGCCGCCATGGGGCTGGTCCTCGCAGTTTTCCCTTGGCAGACGACCAAGTTCGCTCCGAACCATGCGCAACCGACGTCCGGCACAGGAACTGCCGCCACGGCATCGGCAACCTCCCAGGAATCGGTTGCCCCCGAGATCCAGCCTATCCAATCCGCACGGGGTGAAAAAACACCAACGCCAAAGCCCTTGGAGCAAGTTGTCGGCACCGGATCCGTCACGAACGGGTCGCTGGTTCGTTCCAAAGGCGATGCTGTCACCTTCCTCATCCATCGCAAGCGCAACGGCTCGGCACAACGGCTCGGCTCCGGAGACACTGTGACGGCTGGCGACATGCTGCAGGTCTCGGTGGAAGCGCAGCACCTGACCTATCTGTGCATCGTCTCCATCGATTCCACCGGCGCCCTGACCCCTCACCTCCCGGAATCCCCAGCTCGTGCCGTGGTGGTGGATTCCGGCATGCGGATGGTCCTGCCGCACGCCTATGAACTGGACGCCAGCCCAGGCTACGAGCGTTTCCTGCTGATCTGGTCGCCAGCACCCTTCGAGACGGCCCGTATCCTGGAGGCGGTCCGCGCCTTGCCGGCAAGCCAGCGCAGGCAAGGAATTCCCGCCCTGGGCGACCTGCAGATGCGCTCGCTGACCTTCCCCAAGGGCTCTCGATGAAGGACATCTGGCTGGTCCTGCTCCTGGCCGGAGCCGCAGCGGCAGTCCCCACGCGCCGCGTGCTGCTGTGGGCGGCCGCCAACGACGGTGGACCAAGCAAGGCCCAACTCAGGTATGCGCACACCGATGCGCAAGGCTTCGCACGGGTCCTGGGGACCTTGGGAGGCATCGACAGCTCCGACGTGATCGCCCTTCCCGAACCGGATTCCGCCATGCTCATCGACCAACTGCGCGCCGTGTCGTCGCGCCTGGGACAGGCCAGGGCCAACGGCATCCGAACCGAGCTCCTGTTCTATTACTCGGGCCATGCCGATGCCGAAGGCCTGCAGTTGGGCAAGCAGCACGTCAGTTACCGCAGCCTGCGAACGGCCTTGGACTCCTTGCCCGCCGACGTGCGGCTGGGAGTCCTGGACGCCTGCGCCTCAGGCGCCGCCCTGCGCGCCAAGGGCGGCATCCGACGTCCGGCCTTCCTCGTAGACGAATCCCAGGACCTGCGCGGCAGGGCCCTCTTAACATCCTCCACGGCGGAGGAATCGTCCCACGAGTCCGACCGTTTGGGAGGCTCCTTTTTCACTCAATCCCTGATCTCCGGCCTGCGAGGCGCGGCCGATGCCGACCAGGACCACCGCGTCACCCTGAACGAGGCCTACCGATACGCCTACCAGGAGACCCTGCGACGCACCTCAGAGGAAAAGGCGGGAAGCCAGCATCCTTCGGTGGACATGGACCTGGCCGGAGCCGGGGATGTGGTCCTCACCGACCTGAGGCAACCTGCCTGCCGACTGGAGCTGGACACGTCGTTGGCCGGGCTGCTCTCGCTGCGCGACAGCGCAGGCAATCTCGTCGCCGAAGTCCGCAAATTCCCAGGTGCCGCATTGGAACTGAGCCTCGAACCCGGATCCTATCAGGCCACCTTTTCAGGAAGCAAAGGATCCCATCGCCAAACCCGTCGCATCGAGGCCCTCCAGGATTGGAACGTGTCGGATTCCACCCTGGCCACATGGCCCCTGCTCCTGGACCGCGACACATTGGCGTCCAAACCTTCCAGTACCCGTTCGGGAACCACCGACTCGATCCGCACCATCCCGGTCAATCTAGGTTTGATGCCTCCGATGGACCTCGCCGGGGAGGAGGGCCTGCGCGCCATGCAGAACTTCAACCTGGAACTGGCCTTGGCCGAAGCTGGAGGCATCCACGGCTGGCAGATCGCCGCCGGCATGGCGACCTCCCACGGGCGCATGCGCGGAGTTCAACTGGCCGGAGGAGCCGTGATCGCCGACGGCGACTCCACCGTCGGAATGCAGGCAGCCATGGTGGCAAGCACCAAGGGAGCCATGCGAGGCGCCCAATTCGGCATAGTGACTATCGCACGAAGTGGAATCCGCGGAGCACAGATGTCCAACTTCGCCAACCTGTCGGGCCGGGGCCAGATGGTGGGAGCCCAGTTGAGCTCGGCCTTCAATACAGCTGACAGCGGCAAGGGATTCCAGGCCTCGTTCGTGAACTGGGGCGGCCACTGGCGCGGCATGCAGGCGGGATTCGTCAACGCAGGTGTCACCAACCGCGGCTTCCAGGCAGGCTTCGTCAACGCCACGGGCTCCCAGACCGGACTGCAGGCCGGATTCGTCAACACCGCAATTTCAGACCGGGGCGCCCAGATCGGATTCGTCAATGTCGGTTACACCCTGCACGGCGCACAGACCGGATTCGTCAACGCCTCCCGCTCGGTCACCGGTGCACAGATCGGATTCGTCAATGCCACCGACTCCCTGACCGGAGTTCAGTTGGGCTTTTTCAATGCCTCGCACAACACGCAGGCAGGGCTTCCCATCGGAATGTTCAACTGGAGTTCGTCGCTGCCCTGGCGCATGGACCTCTGGATGGACGAGAACCGGATGTCGGTGGTCTCGTCCGTATGGGAATGGAAGTTCTTCCACAGCCAGACCGATTTCTGCTGGGATGCCGGCCTGCGGGACGGCAAGACCTTCGGATACGGCTCGGCTCTGGGCGTGCACGTGCCCTCCAACACCTGGATCCTTTCCGTCGACATCGACCGGCAGCAGATCATGCGATCCGGCCAGCGCCAGAAGGGCGAGGACCTGCTGGTGACCAACGACCTCATGCGGTTGCGGACCGTGGCAGGCGCCTGGCTGCTGCCGCGCCTGGGGATCTTCGCCGGGACCGGGCTGACCCTGCTCGACAGCCACGACGGCTCGCCCGAGAACCTCTTGCTGCCCTCCCCCATCACGCCGGAACGAGCCCTCAACCGTTCCTTGCACACCTGGCCCAGCGTCTTTGCCGGTCTGCGCGTGAACCTGCGTCCCTGATCAGTCCTTCGAGGTTCCCCAACGGAACGCCACCGTCTGCACCAGCACCGCCGCACCGGTGGCCAAGCCAAAGCTCCATCCGACCCGGCCATGGGGCAGAGCCCAGGCAAGCACTGCAAGGAAGAGCGTCAGCGAGGAAAGCGCCGGAAGGAAGCCTTTCAGCAGCCGCGTGACCGCCGCCGCACCGGACTGGGCATGTGCGAAGGTGACCAAAATCGTGGTCGCGATGGGAAACGGCGCCAGCAAACCGCTCCAGGACGGCCCCATCTGCCGGGCGCTGGATGCGACCGTACCCACCAAGGCCGCGGCAGCGACCATCCGCAGCAGCAGATCCAGGACAATCGGCAGCGACTGGCCACGGAAGGTTCCTGTGACCTCGGGAAGCAAGCGCTTGGCCAGGACCAGACCGCCGAAGACCACCGCCATCCGCGCCCAGATAGGCAGTCCGAGCATCCCGCAAGACCAAGCGGTGACCAGATATACCGACCAAGCCGCCGGCAAGGCCCACCACCAAGGCCACTTGCGCGCAAGATGGGCATAGGAAAGGGCAAAGGCGGCCAAGGCCACCAATCCGTACAGGGCTTTCCCTGCCGAAACGGCCCCAAAAGCGGCCCCTTGTTCCAGACACAAAACCAGAAGTAACGGCCCGGCGACAAAAGGGAAAGCAGACAACCAGCCCCCGACGCGTTCCCCCCAGACCCGGGATGCCAAGGAGGCTGCAGCCACCAGCAACGGGGCCAACAGGAAGCGTAGAGCAAACATGGATCCGCCAAACTACTTGCAACAGGCGGAAACAGCTACCTTCCTGACCAGATCCTTTCCTTCCATTCGAATCCACAGGCCACATACATGAATAACTTCTCCTACCACAATCCCGTGAACGTCGTCTTCGGCAAGGACACCATCGCCAAGTTGGCGCGCCTAGTGCCAGAACAGGCCCGGGTGCTGCTGGCCATCGGCGGGGGATCGGTGCGCAAGAACGGCGTGCTGGACCAAGTCAGGCAGGCCTTGGGCAGCCGGACGGTGGTGGAGTTCGAGGGGATCGAGCCCAATCCCTTGTTTGAGACCCTCATGCCAGCCGTCGAGCTCGGGCGCAGCGAAAAGGTCGACTTCTTACTGGCTGTGGGCGGAGGATCCGTGCTGGACGGCGCCAAGTTCCTCGCCGCCGCCATTCCCTTCGTCGGTGACTGCTGGGACGTGGTCAAGGGTGCACCGATCTCCACAGCCCTTCCGGTGGGATGCGTCCTGACCTTGCCCGCCACCGGCTCGGAGATGAACTGCTATGCGGTCATCAGTCGCAAGTCCAACCAGGAGAAGCACGGCATGGGATCGCCCCTGCTCTACCCCGCCTTCTCGATCCTCGATCCGCAGGCCACCTTCACGCTGCCTCCCCGGCAGACCGCCAACGGCGTGGTGGACGCATTCGTGCATGTGTGCGAGCAGTACATGACCTACCCGGTCAATTCCCCGCTGCAGGATCGCCAAGCCGAAGCCATCCTGGAGACGCTGGTGGAAGAGGGGCCTCGCGCTTTGGCCAACCCGACCGACTACGCCGCGCGCGCCAATGTCATGTGGTGCGCCACCCAGGCCCTGAACGGCTTGGTCGGCTTGGGCGTGCCCGGCGACTGGAGCTCCCACACCATCGGGCACGAGCTGACAGCCTTCTTCGGGCTCGACCACGCCCAGACCCTGGCGGTGGTCCTGCCGGGCGTGTGGCGGCATCGCTTCGAAGCCAAGAAGGAAAAACTGGCTCAGTTCGGGCGTCGGGTATGGGGCCTTTCGGGCGACACCGAGACCGTCGCCTTCGACGCCATCCTCCGCACCGAGGCCTTCTTCGAGAGCTTGGGCGTGTCCACTCGCTTGGCTCCCTACGGAGTGAAAGCCACCGACGCCGCCAAGGCGATTTCGGACCGTTTCCGCATCCGTGGCACCCGCATGGGCGAGCACAAAGATCTCGGAGCCGACGAAGTCGCGGACATTTTGCTGGCACGCGGTTAAAAACGCCATTTTTCTGAAAAGAAAGCCCTATAGCTGAAATTTCAGATCAGATCTTCGACCAAACAGCCGCAATTTCATCCAACAATTGCTGATTTCACATTTTTTGAAACACACTTGGCGATAATTTCACCCATGAATCATCGCTTTTTGTTTGGCAGCCAGCAAGAAGGATGCAAAACTCAGCAAAATTGTACTCGACTTTCAGATGCTCAAGATACTGTGAGTTGACTTTATTGCCATTACTGGGTACTTTGACAGAACCTTCCGAGGGAGATCTGCAATATCGATCCGTTCTCTGAAGGTTTTGTTGTTCACTGCATGCGAGGAAGTCCAGAATGGAGCCAAAGATACCCAAGGCCGCAGAGGTCCTGATCCAGTGCCTGCAGCGCGAAGGGGTGGAGTATGTGTTCGGGTACCCCGGTGGGGCCGCAATTCCGCTCTTCGACGCGCTCTACGATTCCAAGATCAAGCTGGTCCTGGTCCGTCACGAACAAGGCGCCACCCACATGGCCGACGGCTACGCCCGCGCTACCGGCAAGCCCGGCGTGGTGCTGGTGACCTCCGGCCCCGGCGCCACCAATACCGTCACCGGCATCCTCACCGCCCAGATGGACTCCGTGCCCATCATTGTGCTGTGCGGCCAGACCATCTCGCCCATGCTGGGCAAGGACGCCTTCCAAGAAGCCGACGTGACCGGCATCACCTACCCGGTGGTCAAGCACAGCTACCTGTTGAAAGATCCCAACGAGCTGCCCCGCATCATGCGGGAAGCCTTCCACATCGCCACCACCGGCCGCCCCGGACCGGTCCTCCTGGACCTGCCCAAGGACGTGACCTCGGCGCCCTGCACCGCCAAGTACGTGTCGGAAGTGAACCTGCCGGGCTACGAGCTTCCCACCGATCCCGAGACCGGCGACCTGAAGCTGCTGGCCCAATTGCTGACCCGCTCCAAGAAGCCGGTGCTCTACGTGGGCCACGGCGCCGTGATCTCCGATGCCGGCAAGGCCATCACCCTGCTTGCCGAGAAGATGAACGTGCCGGTGGTGAATTCGCTCCTGGGCAAAGGGGCCGTGCCCGAAGACCACCCGCTGCACCTGGGAATGCTGGGAATGCACGGCACGGCCTACGCCAACAAAGCCGTGATGAACTGCGACCTGATCCTCTCGATCGGTGCCCGCTGGGACGACCGCATCGTGGGCAAGGTGACGGAGTTCTGCGCCGGCGCGGTGAAGGTCCACGTGGACATCGACCCGGCCGAGAACGGCAAGATCATCCAGCCCGACCTCTTCATCTGCGGCAACGCCCGCACCGTGATGGAGGAGCTGCTGCCCTACGTGGGCAAGCTCGACACCGCAGACTGGGTGAAGCAGTGCCAGGCCTGGCGCAAGCAGTACCCCCTCAAGTACCCCAAGCAGGGAGGCCTGCGCGCCCAGCACGTACTGGAGGAACTCGACCGCCTGACGCGCGGCAAGGCCATCCTCACCACCGACGTGGGCCAGCACCAGATGTGGGCGGCGCAGTTCTGCCGGAGCACCTTCAACCGCTCGTGGCTTTCCTCGGGCGGCGCGGGCACCATGGGCTACGGCTTCCCGGCGGCCATCGGCGCCAGCATCGGAAATCCGGGCAAGCCGGTGTGGGCCATCGTGGGCGACGGCGGCTTCCAGATGACGCTGTGCGAACTGTCCACCGCAGTGCTCCAGAAGGTGCCGGTCAAGATCCTGATCATCAACAACAAGTACCTGGGCATGGTGCGCCAGTGGCAGGAGCTGTTCTTCGACAACCGCTACTCCGGCGTGACCATGGAGGGATCGCCCGACTTCGTGAAGCTGGCCGAGGCCTACGGCGTGAAGGCCTTCCGCATCCGCCGCAGCGGGGACGTGCGCCGCATCATCAAGGCGGCCAACGACTACATGGACGGCCCGTGCCTGATCGACGCCGAGGTGGTGCAGGAGGACAACGTCTTCCCCATGATCCCGGCCGGGGCACCGTACTCGTCGATGATCATCGAGAAGCCCAAGCAGAAGCTGGCCAAGCCCACGGGGAGCACCTGACATGACAAATCCCGTCACCCATCCCAGCCACACCATCTCGCTTCTGGTGCGCAACAAGCCCGGCGTGCTGGTGCGCGTGTCGCTCGTGTTCGCGCGGCGCAGCTACAACATCGAGAGCCTGGTCGTGAGCCCGGTCACCGGCAGCGACTTCTCGCGCATGACCATCACCTGCTCCGGCGACCTGGCCACCCTGGACGAGATCGTCGGCCAGCTGCGCAAGCTGGTGGACGTCGTGCAGGCCATCGACCACACTGGCGAGACCGTGATCGAGAAGGAACTGGCCCTGATCAAGGTCCGCTGCGGCGCCTCCGACCGCACCCAGGTCCTGCAGATCTGCGAGCACTTCCGCGGCCAGACGGTGGACTTCGGCTCCGAGTCGCTGATCCTGCAGTTCGCCGGCGGCAGCGACAAGCTCGACGCCGTGATCGGCCTGCTGCAGCCCCTGGGCATCGTGGAACTGGTACGCACCGGCAAGATCCTGATGGCCCGCGGCGCCGAGCGCACCTGATCCGTCCCGACAATTCCTGTCCCAGGCCCTTCTCCGGATCCCGGGGAGGGCCTCTTATTTGGGCGTCCCACAGCGGCTTCGGCTCCGCTCAACCGGCGTGGCCGGGCTGCCTCACTTCGACTTCGCACCTCGGCTTCGCTCGGCGCAAGCTCAGTGCGAAACCAAGCCTCCTCGCACCTCACCCCGGCAGCCTTCGATGCGATCCGCTGGCCGAGTGGCCGTATCGAAGGCCAGCAGATCACACTTCGATAAACTCAGTGCATCGCTCGGGCAACCGCGGGCACCCTGCTGCGGGGTCTTGGCCCTGCGGGCGGCACCTGGCAACTACCTTCATCGCTGATGAGCCAAAGCAAACCCCACTCCCTCAGCAAGGCATGACATGAAACTGGCTTCAGCCTCCACATTGGCGTTATCCGGACTGCTGTACCTCTCCGCTTGCGACGAGTCGACAGCTCCTGCCGCGCAAGCTCCCGCCAATCCGGCCGCATCCGACACCCTGCCGGCCCCAAGGATCGATCCCGCTGGCGGCCTGTTCTCTCGGGCCACAACGGCACATATACTCGCACCGTCCCCCGACGTCCAGGTCCGCTGCACCATGGACGGCAGCGCACCGACCACAGCCTCGCCGCTGTGCCAGGATTCCGTGGCCATCACGACCACCCTCACGCTCAAGGCGCGGGCCTTCAAGGACGGCTCCGCCCCCAGCCGCATCGATAGTGCCCGCTTCGTGATCGACGTACGGCAGAGCTATGATCTCCCAGCGACTTGGGACATGGCTGCGGAACTTCCGATGACCCTGGTCCTGGGCAAGGACAGCAGCCTCGAACTCCTGGCGATCCCGGCTTCCGTCTCGTTCGCCTCCCCCGCCGAGAGGACCCGAGGGACCTGGCATGTGCAGGACAGCCTGCTCACCTTCACCTCCACCGCCTTCGACACCAGCGCCGACGGCGTCCATTGGTACGCATCCAGTCGATCATCCTCACCCACGACAAGTTTTGTCTTCCGCATTTCCGGAGACTCGCTGTTCCTGAGCGTATCAGGTAAAGCCGTCGCCTTCCAGAAACGACCGATGGCCCAGCTCCCGACACCTCGTGTCCTGCCCTCCTCCGACACCTTCGCCACATCGCAGACCATCGTCCTCCAAAGCTCCCAGCCAGGCACGACGATCCGATACACTCTCGACGGTACGATCCCGACGGAATCCTCCCCAGCCTACGCAAGCCCCTTCGCCTTGGCCAAGAACACCACCTTGAAGGCCGTCGCCTTCGCCACCGGGTTCCGCCCCAGCGAGGTGGCGGTGCGCAACTTCGTCTTCAAGCCTTCCATCCAGGGGAGTTGGAAGACCACCCACGGCGTGATGGCGCGCATCGACTTCAACGAGGACGGCTCCCTGATCTACACAGTGATCGACTCCGCCACCCCGCGAGGCTATTTGTTCAAAGGCCGCTGGGACTACCAAGCGGATCAGGTGTGCATGGATATGAAGACCTATGACACGACCATCGATGCCGGCAAGACCTGGATGCCCGGCGGGTCCACCCATGAGAATGGATGCGATGCCTTCTATATCGTCGCGGACATGTTGAGCATCCCGTCCCAATTCGATACGACCCGGTTGGTCCGCATCGGGACTGCAAGCGCAGCGAAGGAGAGGGTGGCCGCCCCGCAGGCGGACCTCCCGGATGGCGTGGTGTGGGGCGGATCCCGCGTGGCATTCTCCAGCGCGACTCCGGGGGCCGTGATCCGGTACGCGATCAACGGCACCGTGACCGACACCTCACCGATCTACGCCGGCACCCCGATCCGCATCGACGCCAGCACCTGGTTCGAGGTGATGGCCACCAAGAACGGCCTGCAGAACAGCTCCATCCTCCAGCTGAGCTACACCGTCGATGAGCGAGGACACAATCCGGACACGAACTTCGTGGATCCTCGCGACGGGCACGCCTACGGTGCCGTCAAGATCGGACGCCAGACCTGGATGACGGAGAACCTGGCGTATGCGTCGGACAGTTCCTGGTGCTACGATGACGATACGTCGAACTGCAACAAGTACGGTCGTCTCTACAACCAGAGCGCCGCCTTGGCCGGAGCTCCCCAGTCCACCTCCGCGCCGAGCCTTGTCCAAGGGGTCTGCCCGGCAGGCTGGCACCTGCCAAGCCGCAGCGAATGGGATACGCTCATCGCACGGGAAGGCGGGAAGGACAGCGCAGGAATCAAGCTCCTTGGCTTGAAAGCGGGAGGAAGCGATCAGACGGGAATGTCCATTCTCTTGGGCGGAACCCGGCCTTACGATGCCATCACCCACAAGCCGTTCTACGAATGGGAAGGCATGTCTGCCTATTTCTGGACCGCTTCGCAGGAGTACTTGTTCTTCAACTACCAAAGCCGCTATGTATCGATCTACATCAACAACCCGGAAGCCGCGCATTCTGTCCGCTGCGTTCTGAACTAGCGTAATGTCCTCGAAGAAAGTAGACTAAACAACCAAGGGCTTGCCGGTGTAAGTCCAGGCGAAGGGTGCGGCTCGAGTCTTGTTGTAAGTCTGGACGAAATCCATGATCTGTCCGGTCAGTTGTTGTGTGGAGGTCCATACCCCTCCTTTCAGGACGTCCCTTGACAGGATGTTGAACCAGATCTCGACCTGATTGAGCCAAGATCAACTTTCTACAAGACGTCACACTAGCCACACCATCTCGCTCCTGGTGCGCAACAAACCCGGCGTGCTGGTGCGCGTATCCCTCGTGATTGCCCGGCGCAGCTGCAATGCGCTGGAGCGCACCCAGGTCCTGCAGATCTGCGAGCACTTCCGCGGCCAGACGGTGGACTTCGGCTCCGAGTCGCTGATCCTGCAGTTCGCCGGCGGCAGCGACAAGCTCGACGCCGTGATCGGCCTGTTGCAGCCCCTGGGCATCGTGGAACTGGTGCGCACCGGCAAGATCCTGATGGCCCGCGGCGCCGACGTGACCTGACCGTCCCGACAATTCCTGTCACAGGCCTTTCCCCGAATCCCAGGGGAGGGCCCTTTTTGTTGGGCGCCTGCCGCACCGGGTGCGGCACCGGGCTGCCTGCCAAGCCACGGCTACGCCGGGGTCTTGGGCGAAGCCGGCATCCCTGGCGCAGTTGCGTATCTTCTTGCCATGGACGCTTCCCGGATCTCCGACCTTTTCACTGCCTGCGACGACCTCTTTCCCTCGGTGCAGGAGCACTTGGCAGGCCTGGTACAAATCCCCTCCGTCAGCTTTCCCGGCTTTGATGCGGCCCACATCCTCGCGAGCGCCGAGGCCACCGCAGCTTGGTTCCGCGAGATCGGGATCCCCGAAGTCCGCGTGGAGGCACGCGAAAGTTCCTGGCCGTATGTGATCGCCAAGGACCACCGCGCCGGAAGCGGCAAACCCACACTGCTCCTTTACGCCCACCACGACGTGCAGCCGCCCCTGCGCCCCGATGTCTGGCAGAGCGCACCGTTCGATCCCGTGATCAAGGACGGCCGCATGTACGGACGCGGCTCGGCCGACGACAAGGCCGGCATCGCGCTGCACGCCGGCTCCATCGCCGCCTGGTACCGGATCTGCGGGAGCCTGCCCGTCAACGTGACGCTTTTGATCGAGGGCGAGGAGGAGACCGGCTCGGAACACTTGCAGGAGATTCTGACCGCCCACCAGGACGAACTCGCCGCCGACCTCCTGGTGATCGCGGACCTCGCCAACCACGACACCGGCATCCCCTCGCTCACCACATCCTTGCGCGGCATGGCATCCCTGGAAGTGGAACTCTTGGCCCAGAGCAAGCCGTTGCATTCGGGCCTGTGGAGCGGCGCCGTGCGCGACCCGGCCTTGGGCATCTCCCGGCTGCTCTCGAGCCTCTTCGATGCCGATGGCAAGCCCGCCGTGGCAGGCCTTCTGGACGGAGCCTCGGCGGTCCCGCCCGAACGCCTGCGGGAACTGGAGGCGATCCCGCTGGACCTGGACAGATTCCGTCAAATGGCGGGAATGGCGCCCGATGTCCCCCTGCCCGCCAAGGCCGAGCTGCTGGCCGACCTGTGGCTGCGACCGGCGCTCACCGTCAATGCCGTCCAGTGCGGCGTCCAGGGACAGACCGGCAATGTGGTCATGGACCGGGCCTGGGCCCGCGTCAGCCTGCGCACGGTGGCCGGCATGGATTCCGTCCGCTGCCTCGATCTCCTGGAAGCCCACTTGAAGAGCCGCGCCCCGATCGGCATGGAGCTGCGCGTGCACCGCGACGGCTGCGCCCAGGCCTGGAGCTGCCCCGAGGACATCCCCGTGCTACAACTGGCCCGCCAGTCCCTGGCCCTGGGCTATGGCCGCGAGACCGTCACCATCGGCTGCGGTGCGACCATCCCCTTCGTGGAAAGCATGACCTCCGCATTGGGCGGGATCCCGGCGCTGCTGGTGGGCGTGGAAGACCCCTGGTGCAACGCCCATGCGGAGAACGAATCCGTGGATCTGGGGGATCTCGCCAAGGCCATCCGCTCGCAGGCGCTGTTCTTCGGGATGCAGGCCGAAACCTGAAACAAAAGGTCCGCAGATCGGAAGCGACCTGCGGACCTGAAGTAAAACGGATTCGTCTGGGCTTACTTGACCTTCAGCACGATGACGTTGCCTTCGGCCGAATCCACCACCAGCGTGTTGCGATCCTTGTTGACCTTGTGCTGGTCGATGGCCGCGCAGAAATCGTCGGCGGTGCCGCGCCAGGTGACGTCCACCCACAGGTTGCCGTCGGCCAGCTTGCGCTGATTCACCCGCACAGCCAAGGCGCGCAGCTCCTCCTGGATGGACTGCGAAGCCAAGTAGTTGGGGATGTTGCGCACTTGCACGCGCAGCAGCATCCCGTCATTGGCTTTGGACTGCCAGGCCTTCATCAAGGACTCTGACATGCCTTCCTTGTCCAGCGTCTTGAATACGGCCTTCTCGATGGCCTTGGCCGCCGCCGTCTGGGGATTGGGGTCCACCATCGGGGCATTGCCGTTGCGGGTGGCCAGGATCTCGCGGGTGTTCACGTCCAGCACCTTCAGAGACACCGTGGCCGACACCTGCTTCATGCCCGTCCCCTTGAAGTAGGAGTTGTCGGACATGTCGCCTTCCTTGGCCACCACGTTGCCTGCCACCACCATCTCGGCGCCCAGCTCGGTTCCCAGGGCGCTCGCGGCAGCCGCATCGCCCTGGTAGGCCTTGCCCAGCTGACCGGCTCGCGTGGCGCGCAGCTTCTCGGAAGGCTCCACCACCTCGAAACAGCGATCCTTGAAGTAGGTGACCAGCGTCGCCTCGGCCGTGCCGTCGGCGTGATCCTCGCCCAGCACCTTTTCCTGCACCAGCACCGCCACGCGGGGGCGGCCGATGGCATCCACCAGGATGCACATGGAAGCCAGCACGTCCTTGACGCCCTGCTTGTTCACCACCGCCTGGATCTCCGTCTCCCAGGCGCCGTCGGGCCCCTGGGTCTCCGAGAGCACCGTGAAGGACTTCACGAAGCCTTCCGTGCGGGTGATGACCTCGTCCTTCTTCAGCATGAAGTTCTCCATGACCGATGTGGACGTGATCACCTGCCCGATGCCCTGCTCGATGGCAGCGCGCCTGGCGGAACGCGAGGCGGCTTCCTTGGTGGGTCCGGCACCCTTGGCCCGCACCTGGATATCCTGGGCCATCGCCAGGACAGGCAGGAGCAACAGTGCGAAGAACAGCCGGCCGCGACTCACTTGCGCAGTTCCTTGATGGTGCGGATGGCCAGGAGCGCATCGGCACCGCTCACGGGCTTGAGCGCCCCGAAGGTGCCGTCTGCCTCGCCCTGCAGGATATTCTTATCGACCATGTTGCACACCGCGTTGAAGTACGGGGAGCTGGCCGCCAGGTCGCCGAAACGGGCCGGGGCGCCGATGTACTTGGTGGCCAAGGTCTTGTCGGCAAGCACGATCATCAGAGCGTCTTCCAGCAGGAAGGCGAACTCGGCGCGGGTCAGCGACTGAGCCGGCAGGAACTTGCCGTCGGGCTGGACCTGCAAGCCGCGGATGCCCAGGCCCACCGCGTCCACGATGAAGTTCTCGGCCCAATGACCCTTGATGTCGGTGGCGACGGCCTTCTTGGCTGTCTCCTCCTTGACCTTCATGGGATCCTCGGGAGCCCGGAATCCGGTGTCGAACTTGGCGCCGCGGCTGCGGGACAGGAGCTTGTCGATGCCCATCTCCGCCATGAAGAGCGCGGCGGCATCGGCGCGGCCGATCGAGTCGACCATGGCGATCTTGCGGCCCACGCGGGTGCCGGGCAGGGCGCGTTCCACCTTCTGGACCCGGACCCAAGCGGCGTTGGCCTCGCCGGTGTAGGCCTTGTCGATGGAGATCACCTTGCGGTAAGAATCGCCGCTCTTGCGGATCAGGTCGACGTACTCGTCGTCCTTCTTGGCCACCAGCGAGGCGACCGCCGCGGAGTTGCCCAGCCGGTAGTAGGCCTCGCCGCTCTGGCCGTCGATCTTGATGGCCTTACGGAAGGCCTTGTCGGCGTCCTCGAACCAGTCGGCGTCCTTGGCGGTGCGGTTCTTCTCGGTGATGACCACGCCCTTGGCGATGAAGCCGTCGGGGATCTTGTCGTCGGACTTCGAGACGGCCTTGGACGCCAGCGCCTCGGCGCTGTCGAAGTCGCGCTCGGAGGCCTTGACCATGGCGAGTCCGGCCAGGGCCTGCGGGAAGTTCTTGTCCAGCTCCAGGGCCAGGCGATACTCGCTCTTGGCGCGATCCAGCTCGCCCTTGTTGTAGTACTGCTTGCCGCGATCGGCATGGGTCAGGGGGTCGTCCATCAGGCCCTGCGAGGTGCGCTTGGGTCCGCAGGCGGACAGGAGGAGCGCGGGGACGAGGAGGGCTGAGATGCGATAGGTGGTTTTCATGAGTCGGTGGCCTTTCTAAATGATCCGGATCAGTCGACCAGCAGGATGACGCGGGCCTGGGAGAGGTATTTGAGGGTCTCGTTGGTGGCGCGCAGGCTGGCGGCGTCGGCGGCGGAGATCACCACGTCGGTCTTGGCGGCACCGTCGGCCTTGACAGCCTTGATCAGTCCGGGATTCTCGCCGATGCGATCCTTCATGCCACGGGCCTGTTCCGGGCTCTTGGCGTAGCCGGCCATGCCGTACTTGACGGCCCATTCGCGGCTCACGTTGGCCGATCCGTAGACTTCCTTGCCCTGGTCATCCAGCACGCGGGGAGCCAAGGCAGGCAGGAGCCCCTGGCCGCGGGCGTCGATGATCAGGCCGGTGTAGACGCTGCCGCTGGCAAGCATAGCCGAGGCTGGAGCCGAACCGACTTCCTTGGGAGCGCCCCAGGAGGTGATGGAGGGATTGGACTGGATGGCCGTCGGCAGTACGAAGTCGCCGACGCCGTCCAAGGGGATCTCGGCGAAGACTTCCACGGTCAGGTCGTCCATGTAGTGCTCGCGGCCGAGCTTGAAGTTCTTCACGAAGCCTTCCACGCGGGAGCGGACCTCGTCGGACTGGGTCATGCTGTTGGCGATGGTGGTGCTGGAGTTGATGGGCACGCCCTTGACCAGCTCCATGGCATTGCGCAGCGCAGCCATCTGGGCGGCGCGGATGGCTCCGGGACGGGCGGCGGACTGGGGCATCTTCGGGTTGACGGCACCCACACCCTTGGCGCAGACCGTGCGTTTGACCCAATCGACACCTTCGGTGCAATCCTGGGCGGCGGCCATGCCGGCCACGACCAGTCCGGCGGCCAGAAACTTGTGTAGAGACGACGAGAAATGCACGGAGAACCTCCAGATGAAAGAAGACGGTTACTGACTTCTTATCCCTAATTTGCATCTTTGCTTCCACAAATTCTGTGATCCAACACACACTTTCCCGATTGGCACGAAAATTTTGGATCTGCCGATTTTCTTCCTGACGGGCCTTTTCGGACTGAGCAGCTTCGTCCACAGCCTCTTCTTCCTCATCCTCTCAGTCGGGCTTATCCTGCTGCGCCAGCGGACCACCGACAAGACGCCGTCCTTCACCATCGTCGTGCCGGCGCACAACGAGGAACCCGTGCTGCGCAAGACGCTGGAGGCACTGGGACGACAAGACTACCGTGGCACCTTCGAGGTGATCGTGGTCGACGACCGCTCCGACGACGCCACGGCACAGATCGTGCGCGATTTCGCCACCACGGACGGACGCTTCCGCCTAGTGCAGGTGGACCCCTCCGAACCCGACATCGCCGCCCCCAAGAAGCGCGCCCTGGCGCGTGGATTTGCCTTGGCCAACCACGAGATTCTGGCTTCCACCGACGCCGACTGCCGACCTCCCGACGGCTGGATCTCGGCCCTGGCCTCGCGCTTCGTGCCGGGCGTGGGGATCGTGCAAGGTCCCAAGGACCTTTCGGATGTCCACAGCATCTGCCACCACTACCAGCGCTGCGAGACCCTGGCCCTGGTCGGTGCCGAAGCCGCCGGATTCGGTCTGGGCCAGCCCTTCCTGGCCTCGGCTCCAAGCCTTGCCTACCGGCGCAAGCTCTACGAGACGGCTGGCGGCTTCGCCGGGATGGAGCACCTGGCCTCGGGGGACGACGACATGCTGGTGCACCGCATGCGAAAGCTCCCCGGCGTGGAGGTCGCCTACTGCCTGGACCCGCAGGCCTGCGTCTCCACTCCGGCCGCCGACACCTGGGCGGAAGTTCTGAACCAGCGTGCCCGCTGGGCCTCCAACGGCACCGAGTACGAGAACAAGGCCTACGTGGCGCTGCTTGGCCTGATCTTCGCCAACTGGGTCCTCTTGCTGGCAGGATGGATCCCGGCGCTATTGGGATGGCTGCCGTGGGCGGCCTGGCTCGGAGCGTGGGCAGCCAAGATCGCCATCGACATCATTTACTTGTCGCTGGCAGCCTGGCGGCTGGAACGCAAGGAATGTCTCACGTGGTATCCGCTGCTGGCGATCCCCCAGCTTTCCATCGGGGTCTACGCGGCCCTGGCCGGGCATTTCGGATGGTACCGCTGGAAGGCGCGCTCGGAAGTGGTGCAGGGCTGAGCTAGAACCTCACGCCGGCCCGCAGATCCAGGGCTGGACCGGTGCCGGAAAGCGCGAATTCCGTGAGCGGATCGCCCCAGAACCAGTAGCCTGTGGCGCTCCAGAAGAAGCCGTGCATGCCGCTCCAGGAGATCCCGGCCGTGGCCAGGCCGGAACCGTCCTGCACGTTGCCCAGTCCCTGCAGCGAAAGCGTCATGTCTTCCAGCACGAAGCGTTGGAAAGAAGCCATGGCTGCGACATACGCACGTCCGAACTGGTTGGCGCGGTAGAGTCCGTTCTTGATCGCAAAGGTTGCCGCACTGCCTGCCGTGTCGCCCTTGAGGTAGTTCCCGAGCACGGAGTTCTTGGCGAGGTTGGCAAGCGAGGGCGGCAGGCTCAGCTGTTGCGGGACCGCGTAGGGATGGATCGATCCGTCGGTGAGGAAGTCGGCCGCGTAGCCGCGCGAGTTCCAGTAGCCTTCCAGGTCGATGCGCAGCCGGTCGGGCACGCCGCTCACCTTGAAGCCCTTGCCGATGCCCGCCGATGCCCGCACCTGCGGGCGGTCGTCGTCCTGCACCAGCGTCCACTTGCCGTCCACGAGCTGCGCGTGCGGAAGCAGGTCCCCGGAAATCCAAAGCGCTCCCGCCTGGAGGTCAATGCCCTGCACGCCGGTGGAGGCGTCCAGGCCCAGCGCATGCGGACGGTTCGGCTTGACCCAGCCCGAGGCGGCGACCTCCACCGGACCGACCACACCTTCCAGGCGCGCGGCCCCGGAAAGGCTGTCGGCGTCGGTCACCTTGGCCAGATTGACAAATCCTGTCAGGTTGGACCTCTGCCCCAAGGGAACCAGGAGACGCAGCCCGGTGGAGCCTTCGAGGGACCCCGCCCGGGGGACCAGGGACTTCCCTTCCACGTTGACAAGATCCGTCGGCGTCCAGAGCAGGCCCCGTCCCCACTGCAGCACCTGTTTGCCGGCGCGCACGTACACGGTCTTTCCCAGGTCGAAGTCCACGAAGGCCTCGCGCAGGTGGAAGCTGGCCGTGTCGGCTGATCCCTCGTGGTCGATCTCGCCGGTGAGCAGGGCGCGCTGCCCGGAGGCCAGTGCCACGTCGAGGTTCAGGTCGGCAACCAGGCGCGACGATCCGTCGCTGGCGGCTAGGAACGGGAGCGCCCCCGTGCGGTGGTTCCACTGTCCTTGGGCCGTGACGTCGCCCGAGAAGCGCACCTGGAGCTTCGAAGTGTCCTGGGGCGGCGCGAAGGATTTGACGGAACCTGTCTTGTTCACGAGCGACGTGTCGACCATCGCCGTGTCCGAGAACAGGGCGTTCTCGTCGACCGGTTGGGCCGCGCCCGTGGAAGGCAGGGCAAGCAGCGCGGCCCAAAGCGCCAGGGACCGAAGCCCGCAGGGCCAAGACCCGAAGGGGCTTGGTTCACGAGGGCCCGGCCCCGGACGATCCGCCCCTCGCCACGAAGATGGAGAGGGGCAGCCAGCGGAAGGCTGGCGGGGTGAGGCCGGGGAGGCGCCCAAGACAGGATCTGTCAAATTCACTTGGACTTGCTCTCGATCCAGGCCTTGGTGAAGGTCTCGTCGGGGATCCTGCCCGTCTTGACCTCGTAGAGCTCGACCACGGTGCGGTTGCCCTTCTCGAACTCGTCCACGAAGAGCATCTGCGAGGGGATGATGTGGCCGTTTTCCACCGGCACGTACTTGGTGAAGTAGGAGCTCTGCATCAACGTTCCCGATGGGGAGAAGTCCTGTTCCTTGAGGAGGTAGAGCTCGTCACGCGAGACCCAGTAGGTCTTGCGGGGGTAGTCGACGTCAGAGACCTTGGCCTTGACCTCGAACTTCCAGACCGGCTTCTTCCCGAGCATCTCCGGCTTCAGGATTCCGGCCGCGCCCGGAGCGGGAACGTAGAGTTCGGTGAGCTTGCGGTTCTCGAAGTCCTGGCCGTGGGCGTTGGAGCCGCCGATGCTCTCGTCGCGGTTCACGTGCTGGAAGGTGCGCGTGTTGCGGCGGTACATCCAGAAGTGCTCGCCCTGCCGCAGGTAGCCGTTGCCGCGGTCGGACTCGGGCGCCTCGATGAGCATCGCGAACGCGTTGTCCCGGTCGCGGCGGAAGTACTGGATGGCCATCTGCTTGGCGCCCTGGCCGGCCTTGGTCTGGGTCAGGTTGACACGGGCCTTCATGTCGGTTCCCAGCTTGTTTTGCTTTTCCAGGGCCTCGAGCACCGCCTGGGCCGAGGGAGGCGTCTGGGCCAGCGTCCCGACCGCGAATACGGCAAGGAGGGACAAAATCTGTCGTTTCATTCGGGACCTCATTCGTGGTGGCGCAGGGCGTCGGCGGGCGGGAGCCTCGCGGCGCGCAGCGCGGGAAGGAAGGCGGTGAGAAGGGACAGGACGGCGATCAGGACGACCCCGCCCAAGGTGCCCGTCACGGTGGGCGCAAAGAACAGATGCCCGCGCACCAAGAGCACGCCCATCGGGTTTCCGGAGGCGTGGATGGTGAAGGAGGAGAGCAGCTCGATCAGGCCGAAGCCCAGCACCACGCCCGCCGCGCCGGAGAACAGGGCGAGGTAGAGCGTCTCGAAGAGGAAAAGCCCCAGCACCTGCCGCGCTTGGAAGCCGATGGCGCGCAGCGTCCCGATCTCGCGGGTGCGTTCGCGGATGGTCATGCGAAGGGTGTTGAGCACGCCGATCAGGATGATGAAGAACAGCACCAGCACCGCCCAAAGCGTCACCACGTTGAGTACGCCCTCGAGCTTGAGGATGTCGCTGGCGGCCTCGTACATGGTGCGCACGCTCACCACCGGACCGTTATTGCGCAGGAACGCAAGTTCGCCGGTCTGCTTGCGGAACTCGTCGCTGTTCTGGGCGCGCGGCAGCAGGTTCCACTCGCGCGCGGCAAACGAGCTGTCGAACGGAGAGGACAGATTCTGTCGTGGCGGAAGCTGGTCGTCGTAGAGCCGGAAGAATCCTTCAGAACGCATGGCAAGCACGGAGTCGGGAAGGGATCCGACCGGTGCGATGACGGAAACCGTCATAACTGCGCGGCCCGAATCCACGCCGTAGCGGCGGGGCCAGGAGGTCGAGAAGGTGTCCCCGACCGCGAGGTGGCGGGCTGCCGCGAATCCCGTCGGCACGACGAGCAGGTTCTTCGTGGTCCACAGGCTTTCAGGCGCCTGGAAGGTCTTCATCCACTTCACTCGGAAGGTCGAGTCCGACTTGAGCCCGAAGAGGCGGAGGCTCGTTCCACCCGCATGGACCGGGACGCTTGCCACCTTCGGCGCGAGCATCTTCTGGAGGGTGTCCGCTACCCTGCGGGCATCGTCCTTGGGATGGTGGAGCACCAGGTTGAAGCCCGAGCTTTCCTCGGGGCGGTAGCCCAGAAGGCCGCGTAGCGAGGAAAGACCCACGTAGAGCGGGGCCTGCATGAACATGTTGTCGGTCTCGAACAGGCCCACCACGGTGGCCTTGGCCGCCTGGTTGGAGCCGTGGATGTCGGTGAAGCGCAGCCGAATCTCGTCGCCCAGCTTCACGTTCAACCCCTTGGCCTTGTCCACGCCGACGATAGCCGGGAACGGGACATCGGTGCGCGCCAAGTCCTGCCACTTGCCTTGGACCATGCGGAAGCTCTCCTCGAACTCCTCGCGGTCCTTGGCGGAGACCACCTTCTTGGTGTCCACCCCAACCAGGATGGTGTTGTCGGACTTCCCGTTGCCCAGGGCGCGGGCGAACACGCCCACCGCCTCGTCGACACGGCGCACCTCGGGGAGTTTCGACAATTCCTGTCGCAGCCAGGCGCCGTCGCGGAAGAGCTGGATCTGGCTCGATCCGGATTCCGTAGCGAACACGCCGGCGTGGCCCGACACGTAGACCATCACCTTGTCGAACAGCACCACCGAGATGCCGTGGGCGAAGCCGTTGGCGGCCACCAGCACGGCGGTGCCCAGGGCGATGGCCGATCCCAGGAAGAGGCTGCGGCGCAGGTGCCGCCCGATGTTGCGGAACGCAAGTCTTGCAAGCAGCATTCAGTCCCTCGCGATCGCTTCAAGTGGGGTGATGCCCGAGGCCACCAGGGTCGGGTAGAAGACGGCGATCGCTGACGTCAGGAGCAGCTGCACCAGCGCGAGCAGGTAGTCGAAGCCGCGCAGGAAGGGCTGGAAGGTCTCGCCGCCGTAGACCATCTGCAGGAAGTCGTTGTCGGTGGTGAAGCCGGCACGGCCCAGCAGGAACACCGCGGCCGATCCGACCACGATGCCGATGCCGCCGAAGAAGAGGGACAGCAGGAGCGTCTCGCCCAGGAAGAGCGTCTTCACGAAGTTGCGGCTGGCGCCGATCGCCCGCATCATCCCGATCTCCCCGGCCCGTTCCATGGCGGCCATCGAGAGGGTGTTCATCACGATGATCGCAGCCACCACGAAGATGAGCATCACGAACACAAAGAGCGCCCCTCGGATGAGCATGGCCATCGCGCCCACCGGTCCGGAGGCCTTGTTCCAGGCCACGGCACGGGCCGGCACCTTGGCCGCCTTGAGCGCCGCGTCGATCCGCTTGGTCGCGGCATCCACGTCCTGCCCCGGCTGGAGCCGCACCAGCACCAGGTTCCAGGCGCCGCCGAGCGCCGGTTTGACAGAATCTGTCGCAGCTGCCTGCACCTTCCCGCCCACGTCCCCGCCGCCGAAGAGGGCATCGAGGTTGTCGCCGGTGAGGAGCGCATTCTGGGCGCTATCGAGCTTCACGCCTGCCTGCGGGTTCACGTAGCCCATGCACTGCCGGAAGGAAGCGATGTCCACGTAGGCGAAGTGACCCCACAGGTTGTTGAGGGCGGGGTAGCGCATCACCCCGACGATGGGCACGCGCACGTCGGTGGAGGCGTTGTCCTCCGAAAAGCCCATCAGCACCATCTCGTCGCGCACGGGAAGCGCGGAACGGTGCGTCTTCGCAAGTTCCGGAAGCGAACTGTCCACCACGGCCACGCCCTTGGGATGGTACCAGGTGCCCGCCAGGTCGAAGCTCTGCTTGCGTGCGATCTGCGGCAGGAGCACGTAGGCGCCAGTGTCAGCAGGCCCCTTCGCCCCTTCCACCGCCTTGAGGTTGCTGGGGAACACGCGTCGGTACCGCGCCCAGTCCACGCCCAGCAGGTAGGCGTAGGAAGGATTGCCGCCGTCCTCGTTGAGGACCATGGCGGCGTTCTTGCCCACCGGCACGTAGCCGAAGAGCCCCGGCTGCTTGGCAAGCACGGCCTCCACCCCGGCCTCGTCGGCAAGGGGCGCGATGGACTTGCCCATCACGAGAAAGAGGATATTGTCGTCCTCCTGCTTGTCGGACATCACGACCACGTGGCCCAGGAACCCGTCGGTGATGTTCTTCGAAAGGCCGCGATCCATCCCCGAAAGGACGCCGTTGCCCACAGTCATCACAAGTGCGCCCAGGAAGAGGATCAAGCCCACCACGAAGCTTCTCCCCCGATGGCGCAGCAGGTTGCGCATCGAGAGGGTGAGGAGGAGCTTCACGCGGGCCCCTCGGAAAGCGCGCCGTCGCGCATGTGCACCACGCGCTGAGCGTAGGAGAGCACCTGCGGGTCGTGGGTCGAGAAGATGAAGGTGGTGCCCTGGTGCTTGTTGAGGTCGCGCATCAGGTCGAGGATCTGCTCGCCGGTGACCGAGTCCAGGTTCGCGGTCGGCTCGTCGGCCAGCACGATGGCGGGCCGGGTGACCAGGGCGCGGGCGATGGCCACGCGCTGGCGCTGCCCGCCCGAGAGTTCGGCGGGACGGTGCTTGAGGTGCCCGGACAGGCCCACTTCCTCCAGCTGTTCCAGGGCGCGGCGACGCACCTCGGCGCGGGGGATGTCCTTCATCAGGAGAAGCGGGAACTCGACGTTCTCCACCACGTCCAGAACCGGGATCAGGTTGAAGGTCTGGAAGATGAAGCCGACCTTGTGCAAGCGCAGGGAGGTGAGGCCGCGATCGTTGAGGGTCGTCACTTCCTGTCCGGCGACCTGCACCGAGCCCGAGGTGGCGCGATCAATGCAGCCGATCACGTTCAGGAGCGTGGTCTTGCCGGAGCCCGACGGCCCAATGACGGAGAGGAACTCCCCTGCTTCGATGGAAAGGCTGACGCCGCGCAGCGCATGCACGGTCGTCTCCCCCAGCGGGTAGTCCTTGACGAGGTTGCGGATCTCCACAATGGCCACGAGTCCTCCTTTGCGATGCCGCCAGTTGCGACGGGCATCAGCGAGCAAGGAAGAATCTAGTGAACAACGTTCAGAGAAACCACCATTCTCGTCGGGTCAAAGCGCGATGTTGGCTCCCGCCGAGAAGCTCCAGCCACGCAAGGTGCGGTTCCATGTTTCCGATAAAGGCAGGTAGTAGGCGGCCTTTAGGTCGACCAGACCGCGCGCGCCCTTCCACACTTCCATGCCCGCATGCGGAGCTGCCATCCACACCAGGCGACTGTCTGATGCGTCGGACAGCAGCATCCCGCCTAGCTGCGCCCCGCTGTAGAGGTTGAACCAGGTGCGGCGCCCTTGCCCGAAGTGACGCGGGTAGAAGTCCGTCCCCAGGCTCACCAGAAGGATTTCCGAGATGCGCGAGCTGTCGAAGGATGCCACCTCCGGATTGGATTCGAGCACGCCCACCGTCAGGTAGCTCTTCCCCTTGGTGAACAGGTAGCGGAAGGCCGGGCCGCGATAGTTCTCGGCGATGCGGGGTCCACCGGTGCCGGGGGTGAACCACAGGTATTCGCCGCCAGGCATGTTCACGAACCGGAACCAACCCTCTTCGATGTCCGAGGAGCGCGGCTCCGAGACTCGCAGCTTCACGAGGTTGCGACGCATGTCGCCCTCCCGTTCCACGATCTGGCGGCTGATCTGGAAGGTGTCCACCTCCAGACGGCGGGTGGCGTTCCACAATGTTTCCCAGGCCTCGGGCTCCTCGGTACGGTCGAGCTTGGCCAGTTCCTGGGCATGCAAGGCCTGCTGGGCTCTCTTGAAATCCTGTTCCTGCCGCAGCTGTCGAATGGCCGTCCGTGCCTTCGAGCTGTCGCCCTGCACCGTGAGATCGTTCATGTAGACGGAACCGACCGCCGCAAGCAAGCTCCGAACAACCTCGATCTGCCCATCTGGAACCAGGAAACGGGCTTCGAGCGTCCTTTCCACCGAGTCCAAGCGCAGGCTTTCGATGCGCGCGCCGCTCTCCTTGAGCACCTCGTCCACCTTCTTGGAAGCCTCTGAGATTCCGGTCGTCCAGATCTTGAGGTCCAGTTGTACCCCGACCGGCTCGAGCACCGTGTACTCGCGAGCCCGGAACAGTTCCTGCTGGTAGTCGAAGCTCCCGCCGCTCTTCCCACCGGCCACCGAAAATCCCGCCGCCAGGAATCCAAGCACCGTCGCACGCGTCTTCATTGCTCATCCTTTCGAGTCATGATCTGGAGAATCGTCACCTTATGCCCATGCAGGATAGCTTGCTCGCATCGAGCCCGACATGACAAAACCCTGGCAGCGGTCATCTACAAGTCAGATCATTGATTCGATACCAACGCGCAGAGAGCATCAAGCACCTCCAGCCCAAGATTGGAAGCAAACTGCCATGACCATCCTCCAAAAGATCTTCGCCGTGCTGGGTGTGCTCACGATCGTGGCACTGGCCACCCACACCGAAAGGCAGAATCGCGAACAGCTTCCCAGCATCTTCGAAGCGGATGGCACCATGCCGGAATTGCGCATGTAGCAGGCCGCCCGGAAGCCTCTGCGAGGATCGCCTCCTAGTGGATCAGGTCGCGCTGCGGAAGGATTCGATGCGTCGTCCCAGCGATGAAAGCAGCAGAGCGACGCCCACGTAGCCCAGGATCTGGATGGGCAGTTCCCCTTGCAACGGGAAGTTGTACTTCCAGTAGCCCTTGTCGCTCATCAGAACCTCTTGCGGCACCCCCACCGCCGCGTAGACAAGCACGTCCAGCGCCAGCAGCAGCAATCCCGGATGCCCCTGCAAACCAGGGAACCTGCGCAACCCCCACGCCTGCACCCGATCGGAGACGGACATCGCGAAGATGCCGATCACCCCCCAGCCGGTCACGACGATCAGCGGCACGTCGCGCCACACGAACGGCTTGAGCGCAGGGCTGTAGTCCCAGCAGAACTCGAAGAGGAACTCGTTGTAGAGTCCGAAGCAGAAGCCTCCGAGCAGATACCCCCATTTCCACTCCCCGCGAATCCAGCGGGATGCGAGCAAAAGCGAAAGCGACGCCGTGTAGATGATGGCCGTGAAGAGCATCCAAGCCCCCTTCCATGGAAAACGTGTGCAACACAGGAGCGTTCCCGGGAACCGGGACACCCTGCGCCACCAGATCATCCCACTTCCAAGGGGGAGGAGGCAAGGATGTGCGATCTTTACCGCCCCAGTTCGGGATAGACCTGGCCGACCCGGCAACCTTTCAGTTCCAGCTCGTCAAGCCACAGTTCCCCCGATGCCGCGACTCGGAACTCAAGCCCTACCAGCCTAGAGAGAAGATCAGAGGTGGTGCGCCCCGACCAGAAGGCCGTGGCCGGAAGCGAATAGCGTATCCAAGTCGCACCCGGCAGGAAGGAGATGCCGTTGCGGTAGTCGCCGTCACCCGGCAGCAGGCGAGGCTCCAGGAAGACGTTTCCCGAACCTTTGGCGCGAAACACCACCGAATCCAGGCACGACAGGTCACGGGCGTCGCTGCTGTCGCGCCCAAAGAGGAACCCCACCGTCAAGGAGTTCGCCGGCAATCCCTGCACCACGGAAAAGCCCAGGCGCAGGCTGCGTCCCGACCAGGCGGAATCGCCTGCCACCAAAGCCAGGCTCCGGTTGTCCGTCACGCCTTCGGGAAGGAAGCGGCTGCGGCCGCCCTGGGCGCTGTCGGTCGTGAAGAACCACGCCCCACCCTCGGTGAGGAGACCGGGCAGGATGCGGACCGGCGCCGCCTCGAAGTCGTCGAGTAGGAAGCGATCGGGCTCCCAACGCAAGCGCACAGAATCCTTGGCGCCGTCCACGTTCCCCACCACCCGCACTTCTCCGGCACCGGTTCCAGTGAGCAACACCGGCAAACCTTCGGGCACGCACAGCCGCGCCGTCCCTCCCGACACCAGCGTCTGCAGGCTGGTGCGGTTCACCCACACCCGTTCGGAAGCCAACGAATCGAACAGGAACGTCCCGACGGAGGTCCGTCCCAGCCTCACCGCGACGTCCTTTTTGCCACCGACGGACATCCATCCCATCAGGGAATCGGATTGCACCTCAAGACGGTCGTCAGTTCCTCCCGGCCCAGCTGGGATGCGGACCGTCCCGGTGGAATCACACACGGCACTGTCCAGCACCGGCGTCGCCCCGGTGCGGACGCGAGCAGCCCAATCAGTGGTCGCCAGGCGGCGCACCACGGCCCCGGCCAGCGCATGTCCTGCCGCATCGGTCGCGCGTACCGTGAGGTAGTTGCCCGTCTCGATCCCGCTGCCGCCCGCCACGTCGGTCGCGGAGCTCCCGCAGGCCGCCAAGGCGAAGCTCCCCAGCAGTGCGGCCAGGCATCCCAGCACCTTGCGCCGCACGGGCCTTGCTTGGCGCGCCCCTTCGGGAATGCGGGTCAGGGGGAAGAGCTGCAAGTTGAGCTGGTACACCTGCCGAGGCGAGGGGTTCTCGCCCGAAAGGCGCAAAAGCGATTCGCGCAGGGTCCGCAGCCGCTCGCGGGCCTCGGGGAGATCCTCCAGGTCCAGAGCCAGCGTGAGCGTGGTGATGTCGCGAAGCTCCGGAGGATGCCGTTCCAGGCTCTCGCCGGCCAGGTCGATCATTTGCTTCTGGAAGGCCCGCATCACCTTGGGGTCCATGCCCGGCGGGGAACTGAGGAAGGGATCTCCCAGCGTCCATTTCCCCGTGGCGTCCTGCCGCAGCAGTCCCAGCCGCTTCACCAGCTCCAGGGCCTGGGCCGCCTCGTCCTCGGGGATGGCCGGGTCCAGCCGTCGGCCCACCCACTTCGGATCGTCGACAAATCCTGTCAAACCTCCCAAGGTGCGCACCACCACCGGGAACCACCTGCGGAAGAACTCCACGTGGTCGTCGGGCAACACCGCGATGCCGGGCGAGCGCAGCTCCTGGAGCTTCCGGAAGCACTCCTGCTGCTCGCGCGAACCGCGTGCCCGATTGAAGGCCGTCAGGGCCCGGAAGATCTCGAGATCCTTGCCCCGCAGGTTCGCGAAGGCCGCCAGCTTTTCCAGCGCATCCTCCGAGAGGTGCCTATGCCCCTGCGCCACGCGCACCAGGTAGCTGGCGTCCACGCCGAGCCGACCGGCGAGGTAGCGCCACGAGAAGAACGCGTCCTGTGCCTTGCGTTCCTCGTACAGGTCCTTGAGCCAGGACCGGTAGTCGAGTGTCTGTCCGAGATCGGCCACCGGTACACGATACCAACCCGAACCCCGCCACGTCCCCGATTTCCGTCCCCCTCGTGGACTCCGGGTCCACGCCTCAGCGAGCGTCCTTGATGCACCGCACCGACAGCCCGTTGGGAAGGCTGTTGGTGTTGCGGCCGATCTTCTCGCTGCCGTGACTGAAGAGGTGGTACACAGCGACGTAGGGATCGGCCGTGGCCGTCCAGAAGTAGGCGTCGGCCGCGAGGCCGCCGTAGCCGCCTCCGTAGTTGCGGTAGCCGCCCGGCAGCACGTGGAAGCCGTAGCGGTCCGTCCCGGCGTCGCCGTCCCACAGCGTGCTTGCCGCCTTGAAGGCGAACCCCTGGGTGCCGTGCCACCCCGTCGCGGCGGCAAGGGCCGAGTCCATTCCGGCCGCCACCTCCAGGGCGCGCCACTGCGAATCGGTCGGCACGTTCCAGCCTTGGGGGCACACGCCTTGGCGCGACGAGTCGACGATGCCCAGGTCCCCCCAGAGGTAGAGGCGCCCGTAGGTCGCGCAGGCCTTGGCCGAGTCGCCATAGCAATAGGATCCCTTGGCGTCCAAGGCCAGGTTCTGAGCCATCCATTCCTGGGCTCCGATCCTGACCGTCCGGTACAGGTGCCCCTGCGCGTCCTGGACGTAGCCATGGACAATGGCCGCGTTCAGGGTGGTGTCGAAGATGCGCAAGATGCCCGAGCGCATCGGGGAATCCGGCGAGAGGGTGTCCCGCAGGATCGTCTTGCCGTTCCATGAGTACACCAGCGTGTCGGGAAGCTGCACGGCAGGAAGCACCGTGTCGGCGACGCGGGGGGATAGCGCCGCGAAGGAAGGCGTCCGGCCCTTCCCGAAGCCGTTTCCAACGCCGCGCCCGTCAGGGGTGACGCCGCTCCAGGACAGCCGCAGACGGCTCCCTTCCCGCACCAGATGTCCGGAGACCGCTTGGCGCCGCGTGCCCGCGAGTCGCCGGGCCCCGGTCGGGATCTGGTCGGTGAGACGCCACCGTCCGGCGCTGTCGGTGAGCGCGCTCAGATGCGTTCCCGCCAGGGAGACCACCACGCCCGGACGGGCGGAGCTGTCGGGATTGAGCACCGTTCCCGACAAGACGATCCCGGCCAGCGGCGCCCGGATGCAGCACAGCAGCACCAGCAGGCCAAGACGGGCTGACAAGGGGAATGGATGCACAAAAGCCTCCTTGGGCCAATGGGGGATACTGGACAGGCCAAAGATAGGCCCAAACCCCTGATGGCCAGGAAGCGCACGACGCGCCAGGGACCGAAGCCCGCCAGGGCCGGGACACCGACAGGTGGCCCGGTTCACGAGGGCCCGACCGGCCGCACAGGCCGGGGGCGCCCCGATGCACGAGTTCCTCGGCTACTTGCCCAGGCTCTTGCCGATCACCTCGAGGGTGTTGGTGACGTTGCTGCCGGCTTCGCTTGCCGCGCGCTCGAGCTTGTGCAGGGTGCTTTCGGGGGCGGTGGCTCCCAGGATGCCGCCGATGATCAGGAGCGCAACGATCCGGTAGGCCGCGTTGATCCACCACCAGGTCTTGATGTGACCGGGAAAGACGGCGTCGGAGAGCATGGTGGGGAACACGAAGCCGATGCCGACCAGGGCTCCGCCAGCCAGGCCGCGCACCAATGTGTCCAGGCCCGCCGCCTGGAAGAGGAGCGCAAGCGCCGTGGTGGAGATCACGATGGTCAGAGCCATCAGGCCGAAGGAAAGCGCGGGATTCCCCAGGTCTTCCTGCTTCTTTCCGATGCTCCTGGCCCAGGCGGCACCGAAGAAGCGCGGCGCGAACCACACGCCGCCCAGCACGTAGCCTGCCGCCGAGGCGCCCAGCACGCCCCACACGTTGATGGTCGAAAGGTCGAACATGCCACTCTCCTGGAACGGTTGACGGATGACGTGCCCTCCAAGGTAAACCCTTGCGACACGCAAGGCCCGCAAACGTGTACCTTTGCCATCGGAACCAAAGACTTCAACGGGAGACTACATGCGCATCGGCCCCACCGAACTTCTGCTCATCCTGGCCATCGCCCTCTTGCTCTTCGGCCCCAGCAAGCTGCCCGACCTGGGCAAGTCGCTGGGCAAGGCCATCCGCGAGTTCAAGGACGCCGCCAAGGGCGAGGAATCCAAGCCGGCCGAGACCGCCAAGCCCGCGTCCAAGCCCGACGAGCCCCCCAAGGCCTGATGAAGCTTCCTGCGGCCCAGGACCTGCTGCGGCATCTGGTTGCGCTGCGCCAGGTGGTGTCGCGCAGCCTGATCGGATGGCTGGCCGGAGTCCTGATCTGCTACCCGTTCTGGGAACGGCTGTGGGCGCTTTTGCTGCGGCCGCTGCACGGCGTGCCCAAGGAGCAGATGCCGCAGATCGTGGCATCCACCCCCATCGCCGCCGTGACCACCTCCTTCCATGTCTCCATGCTGGGTGGTGCGGTGCTGGCCTTCCCCTGGATCGCCTGGAACGTCTGGTCGTTCCTGAGCCCCGCCCTTCATGCGCACGAACGCCGCTGGGCACGGCTGGGTGTCTTCTTCCTTTCGCTCTTCTTCCTGGTCGGGGTGGCCTTCGGGTACTTCGTACTGCTGCCGCTCACGCTGCACTGGCTGGTGGGTTTCGGACGCGCCCTGTTCACGCCCATGTGGTCGCTGGACGCCTACGCCTCGCTGTGCCTGCGCCTTCTGCTTGCCGTGGGGCTCCTGTTCGAGTGGCCGGTCCTGACCTGGTCGCTGGCGCGGGCCGGGCTGGTGCAGGCCGCCACCTGGCAGAAGTACTGGCGCTACGCCGTGATCGGAAGCTTCGTGCTGGCTTGTTTCTTCGTGCCGCCCGACCCGGTGAGCCAGTCCATCCTGGCGGTTCCCATGGTGGGCCTTTACCTCGCGGGCGTGCTGACGGCGCGCCTGGGTGCCCGCAAGGAGCGTGTCTGATGGGCGGATTTTCCCTGGGCGAATTCCTCCTGATCGCAGTTCTTTGCCTGGTCTTCCTGGACCCCAAGGACGCCGGACGCCTGTGGGGCAAGTTCCAGCGCCTCAAGCGGCAGCTCCTGGATGTGACAGATTCTGTCAAAGGGCAGCTGCAGGAGTCGGTGAAGGACCCCGAGATGGGCGCGATCCTGGAGACCCGCGACTGGTGGAGCGAGACCGATCCCGCCGTGCTGCGCCGCTGGGCCAAGGAGCGTCTGGCATTCCTGGACGGCGACAAGTTCGCCCAGGCAAGCGAGCAGATCAAGGCCCGTGCGCTGGAATGGTCGGTGTGGCAGGACGCGAGCGACATCGCCCTCTACGTCGCCACGCCCAGGGAGTTCCCCACCGACAGCCTGATCGGCCTCGCGCTGGTGCAGGGAAAGCGCATCTGGCTTCCCCGCGTGACCGGCCCGACCAGCATGGAGATGGTGCGCGTGGCTGGCCCTGGCGACCTGGTGCCGGGACGCTTCGGCATCATGGAACCACGTCCAGACCTGGCGGCGCCCGCCTCGGTTCCGAAGGGACTGCTGGTGATCGCGCCGGGCCTGGTCTTCGACCACCACGGCCACCGCATCGGCAAGGGAAAGGGCTTCTACGACCGCTGGTTCGCCGCCAACCCGGATGCCGTCCGGGCGGGATTGTGCTTCGACGTGCAGGTGCATCCGGCGCGGCTTGAGCCCGGCCCCCACGACATGCCCATGCACCACCTCCTGACGGAGTACCGCCTCGAGAGCTTCTGAAGGCCTTCACGTTTCCGGTCCGAGTACGGATTCCGTCCCGCCACCTCGCTTCCTGAGCCCTGTGCCCACGCCCGGAAGTATTCTCACAGAGGTCGATTCCGCCCTACCCTTCCTGGAGAATTCCATGCACATCCTTCGCCTGGCCGCCCTGCCTCTTGCCCTGGGTCTAGCCCTCTCCGGCTGCCTTGATCCCGACGCCATCACCTCCTCCGACCCCTCCCAATCCTCGGCGCAAGCTGGCGGAGTGGCCTTCCATCTCTCCGGCGCCGACTCCTTGGCCCTTGTCGGCAAGGCCGATTCGGTCCGCATTGAAGCCTCCCGCACCGGCTACCCCACCCGCAGCGTCTCGGGTTCATTGTTTGGTACCACCCGTCTTTCCGACCTGGAGCCGGGCCTGTGGAACCTCCGCATCGCCCTGTACGATGCCAACCTTTCCATTCGCTGGGCCGGCGACACCACCGTAGACATCTTCTCGGGCACCGTTTCCGACGCCGTGGTGCGCCTGCGTCCCGCCACCGGATCGGTGAACGTGCGCATCTTGCTGGATTCCACCTCACCGGGTTCCGCCGCCAACGACACCTTGCCGGTGGGCTATGCCCAATGGACCAACGACGCCAAATGGGGCGTCATCAAGGCCTGGCGCACCCATGACGGCATCTACCTGTATGCCGCACCGCCCGCCTGCGCCTTCACGCCGACCGTCCGTCTGGGCAGCATCCCGTGGCAATGCGATTCCAACAAGTACTGCGCCATCCCGTACGCCCCCATCGTCGACTCCTCCACCCTCGTGCTGGGCGGCAGCTCCGATCCCCTGATCGATTGTTACAACAATCCGGTGGCCTTGCCTCCCGTGACCCATTTCGTCCGTTGGACCCGGCGAGGCGCAGTCACCTTGCACACTTCCACCGGTGACGTGGTCCTCCCCGATCCAGCCTTCCCCGGCACCGGCACCGACTCCAGCTTCGCAAGCTACGCCTTCTCCATCTCCGGATTCATGCCTTCGTCCTATGTGTACACCCTGGACGCCACGGGCCAGGCAACGCTTCGCCTCGAGTGCGGTCGGATCATTTGTGTCGACACCCTGATCGAGACGCATCGCGCCACCTTGCCCCCCGATTCGCTGGCCGTCGCCCTTTCCATCCTGCAGTCAAGCATCGTCCGCCATCCTGCAACGCTGGACATCGACGCAAGCATCACCGACTCCAACGCCGTGGCCTCGAGCTGCCCCACGGATGCCCCCTACTACAGCCGCAAGATCAGCTATGCGAACGGCGCCAGTGCCGATCTTTCCTGGAGCTTCTCCAACTACTGCGACCCCCTCCCCGCTGGCTACCAGTCGCTGCGCCGAGTGGATGCCATGCTGCAGGCCGTCTTCTCGCAACCCCAGGTGCTCCTTCCTGCCAAGCCTTGGCTGGACACCTCCAAAGTCCGGATCTTCGTCGACTGAAACCATCGGGCGCCTCCCCCCGTCGCCGCTGCCGCGCCGAAGGGGGCCGCCGTGCTGCGGGCTCACCTCCGGTCGGTGCTTCGCACCCGCTGCGCGGCCCTGCGCTGGCTGGCGCAGCCCGGTGCCGTCCGCCTCCTCACGCCAGCGTGCGCAGGAACTCCTCGATGCTTGCGGGCTTCTTGCCGGTGAGCGCCTCCACGCCGTTTGAGACGGTGGAAAGCCATCCTTGCGAGATTGCCTCCTCCGAGTTGACCAGTACCTGGGCAAGTCCCGCCGGCAAACCGATCTGCTCGAAGATTCCCTGGCGCACAGCGGAAGGCAACGCCGCGAAGGCGATCGCCTTGCCCGACACCCGCGACAGGACTTCGGCGATCTCGGGCAGCGACAACGCCGCCGGACCGGTCACGTCCACGATGCGCTTGCCCACAAAGTCGCTGGCAAGCGCTGCCGCCGCCGCCCGAGCGCAGTCGTCGCGCGTCACCCAGCCCACCTTGCCCTCACCCGTGGCCGTGGCCAGCGTCCCGGTCGCCAGCGCGTGCTGGATGTCCCCGGCCAGGTTCTCGCTATACCAGTTGTTGCGCAGGATGGTGTAGTCGAGCCCGCTTTCGATCAGCGCCGCTTCGGTGGCGCGGTGGTCGGCTGCCAGGATCAAAGGCGACTGGGCCTCGTCAGCGCGCACCACCGAGGTGTAGAGCACGTGCTTGACCCCGGCAGCAGCGGCGGCGGCGATGGCGCGCTTGTGCTGGGCCAGGCGCTGTCCCGGAAAATCGAAGGACGAGGTGGAGATGATCAGCAAGCGATCCACCCCTTGGAATGCTGCGTCCAAGGTCGTGGCGTCGTCGAAGTCGGCCTTGCGGATCTCCACGCCACGTGCCGCGAATTCCGCCAAGCCTTCGGGGTTGCGGGTGGTGGCCACCAGGCGGGTGTGCCCGGCCTTGAGGAGGTGTTCCAGGGTGGCTCGGCCGAGGTGTCCGGCGGCGCCGGTGACAAGAAGAGTCGAAGCAGTCATGGTGCAATCCCGATCATTTGAGTTTATATTCTAGAGTAAGTTCCTTTTTAGAACTGAAGACAAGATACGGTAGGCAAGAGGTCCGGGGCAAGAGGGGTCTTTTTCCTTACCAGGTAACTCCGAAGTAACCGCCACCCAAAACGAGGCCGCCATGCATCCATCCAAAGCAAGTTACGCCGACCGCTGCCCCGTGCGGGACGTGCTGGACCGCATCGGCGACCGCTGGAGTCTCCTGGTCCTGACCGAACTCAAGCTGGGCACGCTGCGCTTTTCCGCCCTGCGCCGCGCCATCGACGACATCTCCCAGCGCATGCTGGCCCAGACGCTGCGCCATCTGGAACACGACGGCCTGATCTCCCGCACCGTCCACGCCACCATCCCCCCGCAGGTGGAGTACGCGCTCACTCCCCTGGGCGTCTCCCTCCTGGACCCGGTGGACGCCCTGGTCGCCTGGGCCACCACCCACCACGACGCCATCCGCCAGGCCCGCGCCAGCCAGCCTGCGGAATCCTGACAGGATCTGTCAAATCAGGATCAGCGCCCGCCGCCGGTCAGGAACTTCCCCTGCCAGCGCGAACCGTCGGGAAAGGAGGCGTCCAGGACCAGCAATCGAGGATTGCTCGAGGTCTTCACCAGATCGCCCGCGCGGAAGGTGCCCGTGCGACCCGCCAGGTCGCGCCATCGCACGGGTGTTTCCGGGAACCGCGCCGCAAGGATGCCGAAGTCCTTGCGTGCAGGTCGGGCCGCGCTGCGGATGCTACTTACAGGGGCGATTCTCACTGCGTGTCCGTTCACAGACAGCAACGTACGGATGGTTGTCGATGCATAAGAACAATTATTTCCGTTGTCATTATCTTCTGTATGGACGTAGGAAGAATCAAGCAAGCCGTCTTTTCGAACATTCTGATACGATCGCATCAGCCCATTGTTAAAATAGCCGCTAAAGCTTGTCATCACTGATGCTGCGAACACCCCGTTCGTACTGTCCTCTCTCCAGTCCCGCAACCAGTGCATTGCCGAGCTTTGGCACCCTTTGACACTGTCGATTCCATTTCTGCGGATGCGACAGTGGAAATCCGTCGTGGTCGAATCTGTCGTTTCCCTCACCTCGATGCGCTTCCATCCTAATGAATCGTCAAGGAGCTGGGAAATGCTGTCGCCCACGATCCTGCGTATATCGCTATGGGTGCCCGAGTGGAAGATGCCATCGCAGCTGTATCCGTACGTGTGCTCGCTCCAGACCCAGGCTGTCCCGCTTTCCGGGAGAGAAATCCGACGGGAATCCAATTGCGCCAGCGGAATCCCGTCCCAAGCCACCAGTTCCCAAAGCTCCCACGAGCTCTGGAATAGCTCGATCCCAGCGTTTCCCAATCGCTGACGAGGAGTGGGATAGTGGTAGCTTGTCTCCACGTCCGACAACCGAAGCCATTCACATGAGAGATCCACGCCAAATTCGTAGTAGTCCTCGGAACCGGCAAGCAGTAGGATTGCTCCCCAAGGGTAGGTCGGAAGAAACACAAAGTCTCCGGCACTGTCATACGCGTCCCTGAGCTCGACAAAGTCCCCCGACCAAGCCTTCTGAACCAACCCGGAATCCCTCAGAACCTGAATCGGCGACGGTTCCCAAGGGAGCATGGCTGTCGGATGTATCCAGATCTGGATTCCGTCCGGCCAAGCCAGGATCGTTCCGGTGTCCATCGCCTTGGAAACGGAATCGCGAGCTTCGAGTCGCCATTGGCTTGCAATCGCATGCCCCTTGCGCCACTTTGCGGCCGCAGATCCGGTGTCCACTGGCACGGAATCGAGCACCCGCGCGCTTCGCCAAGTATTTGCGACCTGCCAGGTCCACGTCTCGCCGATGTGCAGCGGGATGGCAAACGACGTCGTCGCAAAGGCAAGGCATAGGATTCTGAGCAACAGGCGCATGCGGGATCTCCTGGTTCGCGGGTTTCTCCAAGATAGGTCGCGGAAGTCGCGTCCGACGTTCACGCAATGCCCGCCGGCCCGCGGAAGCCTGACAGGATCTGTCAAATCAGGATCAGCGCCCGCCGCCGGTCAGGAACTTCCCCTGCCAGCGCGAACCGTCGGGAAAGGAGGCGTCCAGGACCAGCAATCGAGGATTGCTCGAGGTCTTCACCAGATCGCCCGCGCGGAAGATGCCCGTGCGACCCGCCAGGTCGCGCCATCGCAGGAGGGCATCCGGGTGCCGGGAGGCCATCCGGATCAAGTCCTCGGACCGACTCTTCGGCTTTTCCCCATGGATGCCCAGGACGTCCTGGGAGCGGATCTGGATGCCGTCCTCCTCTAGAAGCACCCACAGCTCCGACCATGATCCTTCATCATTATTCCGATACCAGCGCCAATTGCCGGAGGAGTACGAGGAATCCAGGATCCCGTCGCGACGAATCCGATGCCAGCTGGTCGAATTCGATGTCATCAATTCAATCGCCTCGTTAGGCGTCGAGTGCGAATCTCCCAGAACCCAAAACCCGTTGACGTCCTGCTCCCCGGTGTCGCGGACCCAGGACTTTGCCGTGACCGGACACCCGCGCGTGCTGTCGGGAGAGCCTCGGAAAATGCGGCACGAATACTGGCCATACTGGCCATCCACGCGTTCGAGCACTTCCACCCGTGCCCATCCCGACGAGTCAAGTGAACAGGAAAGGATGCTGTCCTTCACCGTTGCCACGCTGTCGTGGCTCCTCCCTTTCAAGGAATCAACAAATGCCCCGGATTGAGAGTGGAACACGGCTTTCCAGCTCGCCGAACGGCCTTCGGCAGGAATCGTCAGGGCTGGCGGGGTAATGGCCATCCCGGCGGTCGCCAGGATCAAGAGGGGGGCAAGAAGGTGGCGCATGATGGGCTCCCGGAAAGGTTGGACATCTTGGGTTGAGTCGCCGGCAGGACAGGTTGAACTCATGGGAAGAAGAGTACCCAAGATGGCCCTTCCCCAATGGGCATGATCGGTAGAACATCCCGATGCGCCAGGGATGCCGCCCGCAGGGCCGGGACCCCGGCAAGGCCGTGGCCCGGCAGGCAGCCCGGTCCCGGTCCGGAGCCGTGCGACGGGTCGGGAGGCGCCCACATTCGAATTTAACAAGATCTGTCATGGAACGAAAAAACCCTCGCCACTTGCGTGACGAGGGTCGTAGGGGTTTCCGGCCGGAGCCGAAAGGAACCTTACTTGGCGATGACGCGAACCATCTCCACGACCTTGTTGGAGTAGCCCCACTCGTTGTCGTACCAGGAGACGACCTTCACGAAGTTGTCGTCGAGCTGGATGCCGGCCTCGGCGTCGAACACGGAGGTGCAGGACTCGCCGCGGAAGTCGGTCGAAACGACCTTCTCGTCGGTGAAGCCCAGGATGCCCTTGAGGGCGCCCTGCGACTGAGCCTTCATCTCGGCGATGATGTCAGCCATCTTGGCGGGCTGCTTGAGGACGACAGTGAGGTCGACCACGGAGACGTCGGAGGTCGGGACGCGGAAGGCCATGCCGGTGAGCTTCTTGTTCAGCTCGGGGATGACCACGCCCACGGCCTTGGCGGCGCCGGTGGAGGAGGGGATGATGTTCTCGAGGATGCCGCGGCCGCCGCGCCAATCCTTGGCGGACGGACCGTCGACGGTCTTCTGGGTGGCGGTGGCGGCGTGCACGGTGGTCATGAGACCCTTCTCGATGCCCCACTTGTCATTCAGCACCTTGGCGATGGGAGCCAAGCAGTTGGTGGTGCAGGAAGCGTTCGAGATGATGGTCTGACCGGCGTAGGTGGTGTGGTTCACACCGTACACGAACATCGGGGTGTCGTCCTTGGAAGGAGCCGACATGATGACCTTCTTGGCGCCAGCGGTGATGTGCTTGGCGGCGGAGTCCTTGTCCAGGAACAGGCCGGTCGACTCGATGACGATGTCGGCGCCGACTTCGTTCCACTTCAGGTTGGCGGCGTCGCGCTCCTGGGTCAGACGGATCTTCTTGCCGTTGACGACCAGGTTGTTGCCATCGACGGAGACTTCACCCTGGAACTTGCCGTGGACGGAGTCGTACTTGAGCATGTAGGCCAAGTAGCCGGGCTCCAGCAGGTCGTTGATGCCGACGATCTCGACGTCGGAGAAGTTCTTGACGGCAGCACGGAAAACCATGCGGCCAATGCGTCCGAAACCGTTGATACCGATCTTGATAGCCATTTCTTCAGTCCTTTGCAACATGGATGGTACCCGGCGTTGCCGCCGAAAGCAGGCTAAAGCTAACAAAAGAGTTGGACTCTTCAATCCGATTTATGGCGCGAACATTTCCTGAACCCGTGTGACAGGGATCACTGCATGCGGATTTCCAATTATCTACGATTCAAGAGAAGACAACGCCTTGCATGAGAGAAGCCAACCTATGAAACGACTGATCCTGCTCCTTGCCCTTGTGGCGCTACCGCTGTGCGCCCAAGGCCGCACACCCACGGCCGCTGTCATGCCGCTGCAGGCACGCAGCATCGACTCGAACTCCGTGCGCGTGCTGGAGGACGCCCTCACCGACGGCCTGATCCGCTCGGGGAAGCTGCGTATGATGGAACGCAGCCAGATGGCCACCGTCCTCAAGGAACAGGGTTTCCAGAAGTCCGGCGCCTGCGACGGCAACGAATGCGCCGTGCAAATCGGAAAGCTGCTGGGCGTCGAGCGCAGCGTGATCGGCTCAGTGGGCCTCCTGGGCAAGACCTACGTGATCAACGCACGCCTCATCGACATCGCCACCGGCGAGGTCATCACCTCCTCGCAGCGCTCCGTGGCCGGAGAGATCGACAAGGCTCTCACTGACCTGATCCCCGCAACCGTCGCCGACCTCACCGGCACATCTCCTGCCGCCAAGGCAGCCACAGGAAGCGAACCCGCACCTGAGAATAAGTCATCCCACGCTTGGATCTGGTGGACGGCAGGCGGCCTGGCCGTAGCCGGAGGCGCCGCAGCGGCACTCTTCCTGGCAGGTAGCAAGAAGAGCTCCTCAACGGACAACCCGACCAATCCCGGCAGCACCACCGATGTGGGCTCCCTGAACTTCACCTGGACCAAATGATGAACGCCAAATTCCTGCGTCGCCTGACCCCGCTGATGGCCGCTTTCGTCGTGGCCTGCAACATCAACGAGAGCTCGAACGAGCAGGCTGCGCTCCCAGCGCCCAGCGCCCAGGCCGTAGCCTTCGCCCCGCGCATCGTGGCCGCTGGCGGCAAGCTCCCCCAGAGCGATTCCGTCTTCCTTGCCCTTTCCACCCGGGCCAAGGCAAGCGATCCCTGGAAACTCTTCAAGACGTTCTCGAAGAGCTGGCAGGACAGCGGCGTGAAAGTCGAAGGCCTCACGATCGGCCTCCAATGGAAGGCTGAGGTCGCCGGTGTGAACAACGGGGGCGACACGCTCTGGAAGGGCACCGACACCGGAAGCATCGCAAGCGCCGCAGCGGTCTCCCGCAACCTCGCCGACACTGCGGGCCAGCTCCTGCACGTGCGTCAGCTTGCCGCAAAGCCCAGTCTCGCCAACATCGCGACCACCCTCGCGGTCGGCACAGTCATCTCCCTGCCGGAAGGCCGCATCGCCCACACCTGGGGCAAAGGCAGCGCTCCCGACTGTTCCACGGACAGCATCACCGCGACGGTGACCCCGGACGCCCAGCATTCCGTCCTGAACCTGCGCGCCTGCGGGGATTCCATCACCCAGTGGCCTAGTGCCGTGGTGACGCAAACCTTCGTCCTGCTTTCCTCGCGCCTGGTCCTCGCCGATCCGCTCTTGCGATCCGGAAACGCGACGATCCCCCAATATCCCTGGGATTCGAGCGTGACGACCACCTCGGCCTTCTCCGGAGACTCCATCAGCTGGATCCTGAAGCTGGGCACACAGACCCTCTCCGACACCTCGAAGTCGATCCGCATCCCCAAGGATTGGATCAAAGCCCTTCCGGCCAAGGGAGACACCTTCATCGCCACCGCACTGGTCACTGTGAACAGCGGCAGCAGCGGCAAGACGGAAACCGACACGTTGCGCTGGATTGTGCGCGTTCCCGAGACCCGCATACCCCAAGTGTCACCCGCCTTCAACACCCGTTATGACTCCCTGACATTGAACTGGAACACCACCGACAGCAGCGTCCTCACGCTCATCGCTCCCAGCAGCACCATCAACTCCTTCGCTCCCGGGGCAGCCAGGCCGACCCTGAAGGTGCATCCGAGAGACATCGTCTCCGGCAGTGTCGTCGCGTTCAGTTCCACGACCGGCCGCCCATCGGATATGGGCAAATTTTCCTTCACAGTCCCAGGCTTGGCTGAGATCGTCCCATCCGACACGGTACGCTTCGACTCCACATTGCGGTTTTCCACGGTGGGCAGCTCGGACGGGATGACGATCAACGTGTGTGCCCAGGTCGCCTTGGGTAAGCCCGATTCAGGTTCCGTGCGCAGCTCCTGCACGATCGCCGACACCTTGAATGTCGCGCATCAGGCCTTGGTGGCCACGGCACCGTCAAGCATTACGGGACACGCCCTAGCCTTCGTGCGTCTCTATCGCGGACAGCTTGTTATCGATTCGCAGTGGCTCTCTTGGACCGTCCGCATGCCGACCATCCCCCTTCCCTCGATGCGTCTGGACAGCACCGGACGCTCGGACACGACCTTGCTGCTGCGCTGGGCTTCCGAGGATTCCGTGCGCATCACCAGGAATGGTGCGATTGCCGCAATCCTGGGCCCCAAGGACAGTCTCTGGATCCAATTGCTCCAGCCCAACCAGTCCTGCACCGTGAGCGTGGTGACCCTGGATTCCAAGCTCCACCGGGAATCGCTTCCAGTCCCCTTCATGGCCAGTACGCGCAATCCCCCCCGGAAGCCGAAGTTCTCCGCAGGCAACACGAACACGACCTATGGCGAAGTGACCGTCGAACTCAGCGACAATGACTTGCGGGACAACGGGACGTCCTGGCTTGTGGGGACCCATTTGGCCGGGGGAACAACATGGGACTACAGTCCCATGGACAGCACCACCCTCATATGGAAGCGGACCCTGAATGTCGGTGGCGACTACGACATTCGCGTGCGCGCCCTGAGGGATGGCGACACCGTGAACAGCGACGATGTCACGCTAACCGTTTTGCGCACGGCAGGGGTTGCTCCTCAGATGCCGGTGACAACCCTCCAACGGGGCTTGGACAGCCTGTCCTGGAGCTGGGTCGCATCCGCCAATCGAAGCTACAAGGCATGCTGGATCGCAGGAGCGGTCTCGAACCTCGACACTACCACCAATACGTCAACCTGCACCACCTTGGCCAGCACCGCCAACGGTCACTTCACCTTGGCCAAACTCAATCAAGGCAGCACGTATTCCGCAGTCTTCTATGTCTGGTCGAACCAAGGGAGCAACGGAGACTCGGCCGGCGGCGTAGGAGCTTCCGCCGTGCAGAGCGCAACGACCAAGGTGGCTCCGACAGCCAGCAATGTGGTACAGAACCTCAAGGCTTCCCAAAACGGCAACAACATCGATTGGAACTGGACCTCAACGATGACTTCGGTGTACTCCGTGAACGGCACGGCCACCACCGCATCCATGTCAAACGGCAGCTACTATGCCCAGACCCCGATCGCAAGCGGCAGCTACGACTACACCCTAGGGGTTCGGGTGATGAACGCGGACGGCGTGGTCTCGACCGACTCCGTCTCCATCGCCATCCACGTTCCCAGGAACCTGGGAACAACCAATCTCGCAGTTTGGAAGCATCACCTCAGTGCCAACACGCTCATCCTAAGTAACGTCACGATGGGATATGCAGACATCCCAACTCAAGTGAGAATTGGCCTCGCCGGAACCACGCCCACGACCAAGACATGGGCAGAGATCCAGCAGTCGCAGCTCAGCTGGAATGTGAAAGCCAGCGGAGCATTGACGGCGCAATACGCATGGGCCAATGGCGACACCACCAGCATCGACACCATGGAATTCGAGGTCGTGACGCCTGTGCTTCCGCAGTTCAAGATTCGCACCGGAGCAGGCAAGGATTCCCTATTCGCCCAGTCCCCGCTCTCGGTCCCGACCGGCTGGTCCGGCGTGTGCAACGTGTTCGATCGCAGCGAGAACCATCTTGCCACCGTGACCATCGCCAGCACGATGGTCGTCCCGATGGGTTCGGCAAGGCAGGAATGCTTCTACGTGAAGGACCAGGACACGTCGATCACGGTCAGCGCCGTCGCGCTGGTGCGCGACTCCATCGTCACAGATGAACGCGACAAACAGAGCTACCGGACCATCCATGTGAACGGGCTCACCTGGATGGCTGATCCGCTGCGCTACGCGGAATCGGGAAGCATATGCGACAGCCTCGATGCAAGCGGTTGCAGCAAGGGACGATTCTACACATGGCCATTGGCCACCAAGATCACGGACCTTTCCTCCGTCCCCAGCGGCAACACAGCAGGCGTCGACTTCCCGGGCACCCAAGGCCTGTGCATGGAAGGATGGCACATTCCCGTTCAATCGGAATTCACGTCTTCGTTCGCCAAGCCCGCAGATTCCTATGGCTTGCTATACGGTGAAGTGATGAATGCCGTCGGCATGAAGCTGCCGCGCCTGGGATCGGAGTACTCCGGACACCTGTGGGTCGCCTCCGCCAAGAACCCCTCCGGCGTGGCGCAGCCGATCCTCTTCTACCCCGAGAGTGGCAACGGCGTGGACATCACAGCAGACAAGCACTACAGCACCTTCTGCGTCAAGAACTAACCTCACCCGCACAGCATCATCCGTTCAACGATCTCCGCCCTGCGGGGGTCGTTTTTGTTGCGATTCTTTTCTGCCCGAGTGTGACAGCCATCACAGACGCCACCGCTGTTCCGGGCTATAATGAATGAAGAACCCCGCACGGTGCCCCGTGCATCCGGTCCGCCGCATCGTCACGGAGATCCCATGAAAAGACATCTTCTGCCCTGTATCCTCGGAGTCGCAAGCTTTGCGGCCGCCGCGAACATCAACCTTGCCGGCACCGTGCTGGACAACACCGGCAAGCCGCTGCAAGGAGTCAAGCTCTCCCTCAAGAGCAGTGGTGGCCTGGCCACCACCAATGCCGACGGCACATGGTCTCTGGTCGTGGCTCCGCGAGCCCTGTCGATCTCGGGCAAGAGCCTGCGCCAGCGCACCGCCACCGTCTCGCAGCATCTGATCCTGCAGGGCGGACGGCTGCGGCTGGACCTCGGCGGTCACGACCTGTCGGGTCGCTCCTCGGCTCGCGCCGCCACTCCTGTCGCGGGCACGACTGCGGCCTTGGCCGGAGCTCGCACCCAGGAAGCGTTCGAGGTGGACACGCTCTACTACGTCTGGAAGGGCGTGATCATCAAGCGGGAAGCAATCGTCTCGCTGGAGGCACTCAGTCTCAAGAGCAGCATCGATACGGCCCGCCGCAACGCCCCGATCCACGATGCCCGCAAGACGATGGGCGTCCAATACCGCAACGGCGTCGTGGACTCCATCCCGACGCTCCAGTTCGGCAACCTCACTTGGATGGCCCAGAACCTCAATTACCGCATTCCCGGCGATCCGATCGACCTCTGCCTAGACGGCTCCACCGACAACTGCGCCCGCTACGGACGCCTCTACACTGCGGCCCAGGCGCTTTACAAGCTGGATTCTGCCAAGCACATCGACCATCGTTACGACACTTTGCCCGGTTATGCCGTGAACGCCGAGGTCAAGGTGGATTCTCAAGGCGTCTGCCCGACGGGCTGGCGCTTGCCCACCGCGTCCGAATGGAGTGCGCTCCTTGCCTCCGGTGCTCACCTCAGCTCCGCCTGGAAACTGATTGAGGACGCCGTCAAGGACAGCACCGGCATGAACATCGGGCCGTCGGGACGCGCCGATCGTATCGGGGATAGCGCCTGGATCTACTCCAAGCAGATCACCTCCGACGATCCGCAAGCCCTATTCTGGAGCAGCTCGCCCTACCAGGACCAGGCCTACACCGGCGCTTGGATCCACCGGACCGAGAACGGCTTCATGGAGATGCTCGGCGCGCACATCACTTGGTACTTCAATCCCCAGATGAGTCCTCGCCCCAGCGCCGCCTTCAGCGTGCGCTGCGTCAAACCCGACGATGTACCGGTGATCCATCCCCCGCTTGACACCATCCGTCCCGACACAGCACACCTGGACACGACCCTACCAGTCCCCGTCATTCCCAGCTACCACGTCCTCTCCAGCAACAGCATCGACACCCTGATCGCAAAGACTTCCGTGGCCACGGCTCCCGTCGGAACCATCGGAACCTGCGCTATCCTCGACAAGAACAATGTCCTGCTGGGCAGGGCCGGACTCGCCGACACTATCCTCGCTCCCCTTGGAGCAGCCCGCCTGAACTGCGTCTTCGCCAAAGGCGCCGACAGTTCCCGAGTCTCGTTCCTCGTCATCTCCCGCGAGTCCTTGGTCATCGATGATCGCGACAACCAGACCTACCGCACGGTCCGCTTGAACAACCAGACCTGGATGGTCGATCCGCTACGCTTTGCCGACTCGGGCAGCGTCTGCGATTCCACCGACACTCTGGGCTGCCGCAAGGGTCGTTTCTACTCTTGGACCCAAGTCACCAAGATCACGGACCTCTCCTCCGTCGCCAACGGCAACACGGCAGGCGTGGACTTCGCAGGCACTCAAGGCCTGTGCATGACCGGATGGCATCTTCCGACCCAGACAGAATTCACCAGCGCCTTCTCCCGGCCAGCGACACAGCCTGACGCCCCCCTGTACGGCTACGTGATGAATGCCGTCGGCATGAAGCTGCCGCGCCTGGGATCGGAGTACTCCGGACACCTGTGGGTCGCCTCCGCCAAGAACCCCTACGGCGTGGCGCAGCCGATCCTCTTCTACCCCGAGAGTGGCAACGGCGTGGACATCACAGCAGACAAGCACTACAGCACCTTCTGCGTGAAGGACTGAGCTCCGTCCAACATTTTCCTCTCCCAGGACCTCCGCACTGCGGGGGTCTTTTTTGTTGCCCCCTGTTTTTCCCAGCGTGCGGGCCTGCTACATTGCGCCCCATCACCTTTGCCCTGTGCGTGCACCGTTGCACCATTCTCGGGCGATCACTTTTCCGGAGACGAACATGAGCGACGACAAGAAGGAACCCTGGCTGAGCTTCCTCGCCCTGACCACCGTGATCTTCGCGGTTTGCGCCACGCTATCCACCTTCAAGGGCGGCGGCTACTCCACCAAGAGCGTGATCAGCCAGGCCCAGGCCTCCGACCAGTGGGCCTTCTTTCAGGCCAAGAGCATCCGCGAGAACCTCTACAAGATCGAGAAGGAGCGTCTCGAGCTGGAGCTCACGCTCCAACCCAAACTTGCAGGCGAAGAGGGCCAAACGCGCTACCATGCGGCCATCCAGGCAGCCAGCGACAAGATCAAGAAGTACGCAGCCGAGAAGGACACCATCCAGATCAGGGCCAAAAGCCTGGAAGAGTTGCGCGACGACTCGCAGAAGCACGGCAAGCCCTTTGGCATCGCGGTGATTTTTTTCCAGGTGGCCATCCTGCTGTCCTCCATCTCCGGGCTCTTCAAGCGCCAGTGGCTGTGGTGGTGCTCGCTTCCCATGGGCGTGGTCGGGCTGGCCTACTTCGCCAACGGCTTCTTCCTTTTCTTCTGACCATGCGACTGGGAATCCTCCAATACGCCCCCGTCTGGGAAGACGCCGCCGCCACCCGCGAGAAGATCGTCCGTCTGGTGGGCAGCCATCCCGGCTGCGACCTGCTGGCACTGCCCGAGATGTGCCTCACCGGCTTTTCCATGGATCCCGAGCGCACCCAGGTGACTCCGGACGACCACGCCTTCTTTGCCGACCTCGCGCGCACCCACGGCAGCGCCGTGGTGTACTGCGTCGGGGACGGCGGCCAGATCGCCCTGTTCCTGCGCGACCGCGACGGCGCCCTGATCGGGCGCTACGCCAAGCGGCACCTGTTCGCTCCCGGCGGGGAGGCAGCCAACTACCAGAGCGGTGAGGTCCCTCCCGAGATCTGGAACTGGGAAGGCTGGCGGATCCTGCCCTCCCTGTGCTACGACCTGCGCTTTCCCTACCAGTTCTGGAGCCGCGCTTCAGAGTCGGACCTCATCCTGCTGCCGGCCAACTGGCCCACCGCCCGCGCCAACCACTGGCGCACGTTGCTTGCCGCCCGCGCCATAGAAAACCAATGCTGGACGGTCGGTGTCAACCGCACCGGTGACGATCCCAAGACCCGCCACCACGGCCATTCGCAGGTCTACGATCCCACCGGCGAGATCGCTCTGGAAGCCGGCAGCCTCGAAGGCCTGTTCACGGTGGATCTCGGACTGGAAGAAGTGGCCACTCGCCGCCAACGTTTCCCCGCCTTTGCCGACCGCAGGGAGTAGACGGAGCTACCTTTTCCGGGTTATGCGTCCTAAATCGAGCTCCTGGTTCTCGTGGCGGCTGTTTGCCGAGATCTTCGCCGTCTTGGCGTTCCTTTCCATCGTTGCCGTGGCCGGCATCGCAGGCCTGGTGAAGCACTACACCAGCGAGATCCCCTCGCTCGAGGACCTGCGCACCATCTCGCCCACGCTCTCCACCCGCATCCTGGACAAGGATGAGAAACCCTTCGGCGAGTTCTTCGTGGAACGCCGCAACTGGTGCCCGCTGGACTCGATCCCGCCGGTGATGCGCCAGGCAGTGCTCTCCATCGAGGATCGCAAGTTCTACCACCACTGGGGCATCAACCTGAAACGCTTGGGTGGAGCGGTGCTTGCGAACATGCGCAGCTTCAGAAAGTCCCAAGGCGCGTCCACACTCACCCAGCAGCTGGCGCGCAACGTGTTCCTGGACCAGAAGAAGAACTATGCCCGCAAGGTGAAGGAAGCCATCACCGCCGTGATGCTGGAGCGCTACTACACCAAGGACCAGCTCTTGGAGTTCTACCTGAACCAAGTGTACCTGGGAGCCAGCGCCTACGGCGTGCAGGCCGCCTCGCAGGTGTACTTCGGGAAGAACGTGTGGGAGCTGCGCACCGAGGAAGCCGCCTTGCTTGCCGGACTGATCCAGCGCCCCGAAAGCTACCGCCCCGACAAGAAGATCGACGCGGCCAAGCGCCGACGCAACGTGGTGCTCAAGGCCATGGCCGAGGAGAAGTACATCACCCGCGATCAGTACACCGAGATGGCCAGCCTCCCCGTGAAGGTGGTGCCCTTCCGCCGCGCCAACACCGACGGCGCCTACTTCCTGGAGGCCGTGCGGCAGCACATCGAGAAGACCCGCGGCGAGGACGCGCTCTACCACGCCGGCCTGACCGTGCACACCACCGTGGACCGCAACATCCAGGTGGCCGCCGACCGCGCCGTGGCCGCCCAGGCCAGGAAGCTGCAGGTGCGGGTGAACCGCCGCGCCTCGGGCTTTGCCAAGATGGGCAAGATGTTCTCGGTGTCGGATTCGGTGATCGGCCTGAACATGGACGAGTACTTCTCGAGGTACCTGAAGAAGATCGGCGCCAGGACCGACGCCGACAGCGTGCGGATCGCCGACTCGATCGGCTACAACACCGTGCAGGCCGCCGCCATCGTGATCGACAACGCCACCGGGGCCGTGCGCGCCCTCACCGGCGGGCGCAACTTCGAGGAGAGCAAGTTCAACCGCGCCATGCAGTCGATGCGCCAGGCGGGCTCCACCTTCAAGCCCTTCGTGTACGGCTTCGCGGTGGAACAAGGCGCCATCGGCTCCGACGTCATGCTCGACGACACGGTGGCCATCGACGACGGCGCCGGCCGCATCTGGACCCCGCACAACTACGACAACAAGTACGAAGGCCCCATGACCCTGCGCAAGGCGCTGGCCCTTTCCAAGAACATGCCCACCATCCAGGTGGAGATGAAGTACGGCGCCAAGGGCGTGGTGGAGTTCGCCCACCGCTTCGGCATCAAGAGCGACCTCCCGGCGGTGTACGCGCTGGCGCTGGGCTCGGCCGACGTGACCCTCTGGGACATGACCTCCGCCTACACGGTGTTCGCCAACCTGGGCAACAAGAAGACCCCACACATGATCGACTCGGTGGTGAGCCGCCAGGAGACCACCCTGGAGCGATTCCGGCCCAAGAGCGTGCAGGTGATGGACTCCAGCTACGCCTACCTCGCCCTGGACCTGCTGCGCGACGTGGTGCGGCGCGGCACCGGTTCCGAGATCCAGTCGTCGGGATTCAAGTGGCCCTCGGGCGGCAAGACGGGCACCACCAACGACTACACCGATGCCTGGTACATCGGCTTCACCCAGCAGTACACCTGCGGCATCTGGGTGGGCTTCGACCAGAAGAAGAAGCTCGGCCCCGGCTACACCGGCGCCATGATCGCCCTGCCCGTGTGGCTGGAGATCATGAAGGTCGCCCAGGCCCCTCAGAAGGTCGTGGAGTGGCCGCGCCCCAGCGGCGTCCAGACCATCCAGGCCTGCGGCAAGCCCCGCCGCGACGGCTCCTGCGAGGAGATGCGCACCGAGTTCGTGGTCAAAGGATCGGCGGCAGCCCTGCGCGGCGGCATCGACAGCAGCCACATCTCGGCTCCGGCTCCCGCACCGACACCCTCCAAGCCAGCGCCCGCACCGGCCAAACCGGTCGCAGCGGCCAAGCCCGAGCCCAAGCACAGCGAACCCAAGACGGCCCCGGCTCCCGACCGCAAGAAGCCCTCGCTGTTCTGACCGATCCCATCGAGAACACGCCCTGCCAGGAAACTCTTGGCGGGGTTTTCTTTTGGCCCCGCATCCCGCCCTGCTCGCCTTCGGCTCATCGGGCCTCCTCGCACCTAACGGCAGAGCGAGGCGCTGCGGGGTCCCGCCGCATCCGCGCGACGGTCAGGGGGAACGTGAAATTGCCGTATTCCCTTGGCAGTCAAGGCCTTGTTGAGCATTTGGAGGTTGACGAAACGGCTATGGAATACTCCCTTTCCCTCTCTGCCTCACTTATAACATTAACCAGGAACAGCCTATGCCTTGCGGAAAGAAGCGGAAGAGAAGGAAGATCGCCACGCACAAGCGGAAGAAGCGTCGTCGTCTCGATCGTCACAAGAAGAAGGGCAAGTAGCCTTCTCACCCGCATAGGGTTATCGATACTCGCGAAAAAGCCCAGGACTCCTGGGCTTTTGTCGTTTCCAGCCGTTTCCGTCCCGCCGCCTCGCAGCGGCCGGGCCAGGACTCAGCAGTCGATGTGGTAATTGCCCAGGATCTCGAAGATGCGGTCGCGCACGTCCTGCGGCACGTCCGGACGCTGCCCGATCTCCTTCAGCGACAGGAGGGTGGCCTTGACGTTCCCGGTGGCCAGGTTGCAGGCCTGGGAGAGTTCCTCGAGGTTGTCCCCTTTGCGAAATCCCAGACAGACGTGCAGTTCACCGTCGGCCACGTGCCGAGCCCAGCGCGTCACCTTGTAGATGGGCAGGGCCACTCGCCGCGACGTGGACAAGGCCAAGAGCACACCCACGGCCACCGAGACGATCGTGCAGCCGATCACCGCCGGAACCAGGATGTTCAGCACCGAGATCTTCTCCAGCGGCACGAAGGAGGACTGCGAAAGCACGTACACGCTGGTGCCCTGGAATCGCCACGCGTAGAGCGCCACGATCGCAGCCGCTGTACCCAAAACCGCCAGCGCGACCAGGGCCAGGTTGTAGCCAATAATGGGCCACTGGACCGTCGGGTAGTACACGAAATTGCGCAAGGGCTTGCGCTGCAGCATGGTCCGCGTTTCATCTTGCATCCAGGACACCTTTCTCAAGCCTTGAGGCACAACCTCACGATACCGCCATGGCGCCGCCCCAGACAAGAGAGAATACAATCCGATTCCCAAACCAGACAGCGATTTCCGCCGTCACAGCATTCTAGTGGCGCTTCTTTTTCTTCTTCCCGGACTTGGTTGCCTTGTCCGACTTGGTAGCCTTGCTCGACTTGGATGCCTTCTCGGTCTTGGCCTTGACGGCCTTGCCGCCCTTCTTGCGCTTGGCTTTCTTCTTGGGCGGCCGGAAGGTCGGGCGCGCCTTGAGCGCATCCTGGTCGTCTTCGTTCAGGAGCGTCAAGCCTTGGGCGATGGCCCGATCGGAGGACATCGCGCTCCGGGACTGCCCGAAATGGCGGCGCCAAGCTCCCAGCACCTGCACCGCGAACCAGTTGCCGGGCAGCATCTGCCGACCATCGGCCACGGCCAGGGCCGCCACGGCGATGCCCGAATCCGGGCGTCCTTGCTTGCGGGCAAAGCCCGTGAACCATTCGTAGTGGCCTTTGGGGTTCTCGCCGTCCAGACTGCCCGTCTTGCCACCGAACTCGAAGCCTTCCCGCATCTCGTCCGACCAGACCTGATCGAAGGCGCGGCGGGCCGTGCCGCTGTCGGCTGTCAGGCGCATCAGTTCCAGCATCTGGCGAGTCACCTTGGACTCGGGCGCCAGGGCCTTGCGCGGGCAGGGAGCCCCCGTGTCCCAGCTGGGCGGCAGGAGTTCGCCGCCGCCGGCGTAGCGGCGCGACAGCATGGCCGCATGGATGGGAGAGATGAACGTGGTGCGCACGAAGCCCGAGGACAGTTCGGCCAGGTTGTAGGTGTCGCGCGGCGCCTGGGCCACTCCCGACGGGACGCCGTTGCCGAGCCCTTTGGGGCGATTGAAACCCATCGTATCCAACCAGGCCATGTAGCGGGAACTTCCCAGGTAGTGCACGCCGATCTGTCCGAAGACAGGATTGGCCGACAGCGCAAAGGCCCTTCCCAGCGAGAAGGTGTCGCCCCGAGCCGTGTCCAGCTGCCCCTTGTAAAGCGTGTGGGCCTTGCCACGCAGGTGGAACTTCTTCTCCGGGGTGATGCCCTTGTCCCACATCGCGGCCCAGGCGGTGGTCATCTTGGCCATCGAGGCCATCGGGTAGCGCGGTGCGGCCAAGGCCGTCAGGTCCACGCGCAGCGCACCGTTCTCGGCCACCAAGGCCACCAGCGGACGACGCGTGGCCAAGTCCATCACGAAGATCGCCGCCAAGCGGGTAGGATGGCGCCGGATGATCTCGGAGGCGAAGGCCTGGTAGAGCGGGTCCACCTGGACCTTGGACGGCAAGGCCCCCGGAAACGTCACATCCCCGCAGGCGCCCTTGCTCACCTTCACGGTATCGGGCTTGGTGGAATCCTGCGGTGTTTGGGAATGCCAGCCCCAGAAGGCAGCGGCTCCGGCAACCAATGCGATGATCACGTAGATGGGTCTCCTGTTCCTGGGCGCTTTCTTGGCACCCCAGACGCGGTGCGACTGGCGGTACACGCCGGTGCCATCGGGCATCAATGCGCGGAAAGCCTTGAGAGCGCCGCGAAGTAGTCGGGGAAGGTCTTGGCCGTGCAGGCCGGATCCTCGATCTCAAGCGCCGTTCCCAACGCGGCCAGCGAGAACGCCATGGCCATGCGGTGGTCCTTGTAGGTCGCGATGCGGGCCGGAAGCAGCGCCTTCGGAGGCGTCACCGCGATCCAGTCGGGTCCTTCCTCGACCACGGCACCCAGCTTGCGCAGCTCGTCGCGCACCGCCACCACACGTTCCGTTTCCTTCACACGCCACGAGGCGATGTTGCGGATGGTCGTCGTGCCGTCGGCAAAGAGCGCAAGCGTCGCAAGCGTCATGGCGGCGTCGGGCATGTCGTTCATGTCGATGTCCAAGGCCTTGAGACGAGCTCCGCCCTTCGGCGATTCCGTCTCGATCCAATCCTCCCCCCAGCGCACCTGCGCACCCATCTTTCCCAGAACCGTGGCGAATTTCGAGTCGCCTTGGATGCTCTGGGAGCCGCAACCCAGCACCTTCACCGGGCCGCCCATGGCGCCGAAGGCCAGGAAGTACGAGGCCGAAGAGGCATCCCCTTCCACCGCCACCGCACCCGGGGAACGGTAGGTCTGCGGGGCGATGCGGAACACCTGGTAGCCGTCGCGTTCGACCCTCACGCCAAAGCGCGCCATCAGGGAAAGCGTGATGTCCACGTAGGGCTTGCTGATCAGGTCGCCCTTGACCACGATCTCCACCGGCGCCTGAGCCAGCGGCGAGACCATCAGGAGCGCCGACAGGAATTGGCTGGAGGTGTTACCAGCGATCTCGGTGCGCCCACCGCGCAGGCCTGTGGTGGTCAGCTGCAGCGGCGGGAATCCCGGCTTGCCCAGCGCCGCGATGGAGCCTCCGTCCACCAGGAGTGGGGACAATCCGTCCACCAGGTCGCCGATGGGGCGTTCGCGCATGCGCTCCACGCCATCCAGCACCCACTGGCCGTTGCCGGCGCACAGCGCGGCGCACAGCGGGCGCATGGCGGTGCCGGCGTTCCCGAGGTTCAAGGCGGCGGCGGCCGGCGCAAACTTGGCGCCTCCCATGCCCTTCACGACGTACCGGTCGCCTTCGCGGCTCACCGCCACGCCGGTGGCGGCCAAGGCTCCCAGCATGGCCTCGGTGTCTTCGCTTTCCAAGAGGCCAGAAAGAGAGGTGGTTCCTTCGGCCAAGGCGGCCAGCAGGAGGTAACGGTTGGATAGGCTCTTCGAGCCTGGCAGGCGAATTTCGCCGCGCAGCGGGGGCAAGGGCCCGATGTTCAACATGTCCACAGCCCGTGAATTGTAACCGCACGAGGGCGTTCCCTGTAGGGAGTCGATCCATTTTCCGCGCAAGCGTTCCTATCTTTGGATGTTTCCAGGGCCAAAAATGCGGAGCGAGGATTCAGTGATGCGTAAGACCAAGAAGGCCAAACAGACGAAGTACATCGTCGTTACCGGGGGAGTCCTTTCGGGCCTGGGGAAGGGCATCGCAGCAGCATCCATCGGACGTCTGCTCTGTTCCCGCCTCAAGATCGTGCCGGTCAAGTGCGACGGCTACCTGAACACCGATCCAGGCACCATGAACCCCATCGAGCACGGCGAGGTGTTCGTGCTGGACGACGGCGGCGAAGTGGACATGGACTTCGGCCACTACGAGCGGTTCCTGGGCGTGCGGGCGCGCAGCGACTGGAACCTCACCATGGGCAAGATCTTCCAGGAGATCCTGGAGCGCGAGCGCAACGGCGACTACCTCGGCAAGACCGTGCAGTTCATCCCGCACGCCACCGACGTCATCAAGGAGCGCATCTACAAGGTGGCCCGCGAGGAGGATGCCGACATCGTGATGATCGAGGTGGGCGGCACCGTCGGCGACCTCGAGAACCTGTTCTACATCGAGGCCGTGCGCCAGATGCGCCACGACGTGGGCTCCGAGAACATGCTCTTCGTGCACCTGACCTACGTTCCCGTCCCCTCGGGCGTGAACGAGCAGAAGAGCAAGCCCACCCAGCAGTCGGTGAAGCTCCTGAACGAGGCAGGCATCTACCCCGACGTGGTGATCGCCCGCTGTCCCGAGTACGTGCAGGAGCACATCAAGGAGAAGATCGCCCTCTTCGGCAACATCGACAAGAACCGCGTGATCTCCGGCCCCGACGTCAACGTGGTCTACGAGATCCCCCTGATCTACGAGGACGAGGGCCTTTCCGAGATCATCCACAAGCGCTTGGGCATCTACTCCCCGCCAGAACTCACCGAATGGGGCAAGTGGGTGGATGCGGTGAAGAAGAACCGCGAGAGCCCGCGCACCACGCTCAAGGTGGCCATCGGCGGCAAGTACACCGCCCTGGAGGATTCCTACGCCTCCATCATGGAGTCGCTCACCCACGCCGGCGCCCACCTGGATGCCAACGTGGAGCTGGTGTGGATCGAGACCACCGGCATCGAGTCCGGCGAGGTCATCCTTTCCGAAGCCCTCCAGGACGTGGACGCCCTGATCGTCCCGGGCGGCTTCGGCGCCCGCGGCGTGGAAGGCAAGCTCAGCCTCATCAAGTACGCCCGCGAGCACGGTCTGCCCTTCCTGGGCATCTGCTACGGCATGCAGCTGGCGGTCATCGAGTACGCCCGCAACGTCTGCGGCATCGCTGGCGCCCATTCCGAGGAAGTGGAATCGGACGGACATCTGGTGGCCGACAAGGTCATTTGCTTCCTGCCCGGCCAGCAGAGCCAGAAGAAGGGCGGCACCATGCGCCTGGGCGGCCAGGACGTGGAACTCAAGAAGGGCTCCATCGCCTGGAAGCTCTACGGCGAGAAGGCCTTGGTGCGCGAGCGCTTCCGCCACCGCTACGAGGTCAACCCCGCTTACGTGCCCCGTCTGGAAGAGGCCGGAATGGTCTTCTCAGGCAAGGCCAGCGGCCAGAAGCAGATCGTGCAGGTGGTGGAGCTGCCGGAGCATCCCTACTTCGTGGGCTGCCAGTGCCACCCCGAACTGACCTCCAGCCTGCTTTCCCCTTCACCGCTCTTCCGCGGCCTGCTGGCGGCCGCCTTGAAGCGTCGCGGGGAATAGTCCGTGTTCACGCCGTCGGAATGGCGCATCCTGGTCGTCTTGACGGCGTTGTTCCTGAGCGGCGCCGCTTGGCACGTGGTCGAGGCCAATGTCCCGCTCCCTGCCCTATCCGTCCAGGGCAGCCCGCTCGCCTGGAGCGATCCCTCCGAGCCCGAGAGCCCGGCCTCCGGGATGGATGCCCACGAAGGAAAATCCGCTAAGAAGGAATCTGCGCACAAGCGCAAGCCTCTGCTCACCGGATTGGTCAATCCCAACAAGGCGACTCTGGAGCAGCTCCAAGGACTGCCAGGCGTCGGCGAGAAGATGGCAGCGCGCATCATCGAGGAACGAGCCAACGGACCGTTCAAGGACCTGGACGACATTCAACGAGTCAAGGGAATCGGCCCCAAAAAGGCGGAAAAGATGCGCCCTTGGCTAAGATTTGATTAGGATTGCAATATGGCCCGTAAACCACAGACTGCCATTGGCTTAGAACTGGGTGCCCGACTGGTGACACTGGTCGCGTACGACATCCCCCATCGTCAGATCCAGCTGGTCGCCATGGAGAATGCGCCTGTCGGCTGGCAGGACAATCCGGGCGCCCTGGGAGACATGCTCAAGACCTGGCTGGGCTCCTTGGGACTGGAGAAAAAGTCCTGCGCGTTGGCCGCCTGCGTGTCGGCTCACGACGTGCCGCTTCGCCTGGTGGAGCTTGATGCGGAGGAAGAGGTCGAGGCCGCCTTGCGCAACGAGCTTTCCCAGTGGACCGGAGCCCCCGACAACGCCTTCTACCTGAACGGACAGCCGCTGTCCAAGGGCAGCCACGGCCTGCCGGCCCACCTGCTGACCGCCTTCCCGCGCAGCCGCGCCGAGGGTCTGCGCAGCGCCTTCGAGATCTCCGGATTCGCCGTGGCCTCGCTGGGATTCGACGCCATCTCGGTGGTCAACGCCTTCGAGAAGAGCCAGCCTGCCTGGCAGGACCACCTAGCGGCCATCGTCAAGATCGACGCCCCGATTGCGCAAGTCTCCTGGGTCCGCGAAGGCGCTTTCGCCGGCCATGCCGTGGCCTTTGCCGCTCCTGGCGGCGACGCCTTGGAGGCCCTCACGACCGAACTGCTGCGCATCCTCAAGGACGGCGAAGGACTCTGCGGAGCCGCTCCGACCGACTGCCGCGCCGTGCTGCTGTGCGGCGAACAGGGCAACGACGGCGGCGTCGCCTCGCGCCTAGGCGCCCAGCTGCGGGCCGACGTGCAAGCCTTGGCCGCATTCACTCACACGCCGTTCCCCAGCCTGGAAGGCAACGCCCGACAGATCGCGGAAATCGCCCCACAGTGCGCCGCAGCCCTGGGCACAGCCCTGGCCTTGGCCGAAGGATTCGCTCGATGATCCAGATCAACCTGCTTTCCGACGCCATCGTCACCGGTCCGAAGCAGAATCCTGGCGTGACATCCCGCACCGCCACGCTTCCGCTCATGCCCACCACCCCGGACCTTGATCTCGACCTGGACATGGACGAGGAGCCGGTGAAGAAGAGCAGGCTTCCGCTGGTGCTGGGCCTGGGAGCCCTATTGGCCATCGGGGGAGGCGCCGCCTACTACTTGACCGGCACCGAAGAGGTGCCCGAAAACATCCCGGCCGCAACGGGAAGCAAAAAAGCTCCCGAGAAGTCTGCCGCCGTGGCTGCTCCCGCCAAGACGCCGGATACGGCCAAGACCGCAGCCAAAGCCGAGGAGCCGAAGCCGGAACCCAAGCCGACCCCGGTCGTCGCCCCCAAGCCGGCGCCCACGACGCAGGCCAAGGTCCCCGAGTCCAAGCCGGCCGCAGCGGCACCTTCCGTCAGAGCCCCAGCGCTTTCGGCCAATGCCTTGGGTGAGATCCTGGCTCAGGCCAAGAATTCCGGAACCCCGGCCGACAAGCCCAACCGCTTCGACGCCCTGACTCCCGCTGGCCGCACCGCCTACCAGAAGTTCGCCTTCGAGCGGCTCTTGGCCATCCTGCGCCAGATCACTCCGACCGACGGCATCGGCTTCGGGAAGGTGAAGATCACGTCTCCGGGCATGCTCTCGATCCAAGGCAACGTCACCAAGCCGGACGCGCTCAAGACCTTCCAGAAGGGCCTGGCGGCTCAAAGCCTGACCGACACTTCCACCGCCACCGGCAAGGACGGAGCGTTTGCACTGGTCGCCCGTCTGCCCTTCAATCCGTCCTTCGGCGGCATGGGCGCACCGGCCAGCGACACCCGCAAAGCACTGCAGCAAGCGTTGGACCTGGGAGCCTCCCAAGGCCTGGCCTTGAAGGCTTCGAGCGCCAAGACGGAAACTGTCGGCGGCCAGAAGCGCACCACCTGGACCTTGACCGGCCAAAGTGGCTGGGACGGCATCTCGGGTTGGCTGGCCGGTCTGCAGTCCGCCGCCAGCCCCATCGGCTTCACGGAGCTGACCATCCTGGCCGGCGACAAGGGCAAGCTCCTGGTCTCCGCCACTGCGGTCTGCTACGGACCTTGAAGAAGCGTCCGACCCGGAGACCTGCTCCGGCCGCACTCCTGCCCACAGCTCCCGCCCTGCGCATCAGCGCCGGGGAGTGGAAGGGCCGCAAGCTCCATTCGCCGCCGGGACTTGAACCGACACGTCCTTCGCCCGGCATCCTGAAGGAAGCGTTCTTTTCCATGCTGGGTTCGGAAGTGTGCTTCGGTACGTTCCTGGACCTGTATGCCGGCACCGGTGCCGTGGCCTTTGAGGCGCTCAGCCGGGGCGCTCCCGATGCCGTCGCCGTGGAAAAACACCCCGAGGCGCTCAAGTGCCTGCGCAAGTCGCAGGAAGACCTGAAGGCCGAGGCCCTGCGCATCGATGCCGTCGACTTCCGCCAGTTCCTGACCAAGCACGTCGGCGCCGACGTTTCCGTGGCCTTTGCCGACCCCCCCTTCGGGGACATCCCCGACGACCTGCTGGAAGCCATCCTTCCGGTGGTACGTCCCGGCGGCATCGTCGCATTGCAGCTGCCGCGCGAGCACCTGGACCGCTGGAACGATCGCGAAGGCGTGAAGGTCCGCCGCTACGGAGCCTCGCTCCTGGTGGTTGTCCGCAAGCCCCTGGATTCCTAGAGTCCCCGATATGGATACCATCGTCTATCCCGGCTCCTTCGACCCCGTCACGCGCGGCCACATGGACATCATCCAAAGAGCCCGGCGCCTGTTTCCCAAGGTCGTCGTGCTGGTGGCCTTCAATGCCAGCAAGACAGCCTTCCTGACGGCAGCCAAGCGCGTGGAACTCCTCCGAGCCTGTGTGGCAGAAGAGGGCTGGGACAACGTGGAGATCGACAGCCACGCTGGGCTCGTGGTGGACTACCTTAAGGCCCGTGGCCTGCGCGTCCTGCTGCGCGGCCTGCGCGCCGGGGGCGACTTCGAGCACGAGTTCAGCATCTCGCTCATGAACCGCCGCCTGTGGCACGATGTCGAGACCGTCTACCTGCCCACCCGCGAGGACGTGATGGGCGTCTCCTCGTCGCTGGTGCGCGAGGTGGCTCGCCTGGGCGGCGACCTGGAGCAGTTCGTACCCAAACCGGTGGAGATCGCCCTGCGCGCCCACTTCAGTGGAGAGAAATAGATGGAAGAGCGCATGCCCGCCCCGATCCGCTGGCTCCTGATCGCCAATGTCGGCATATTCGTGGCCGGTGCCGTGGCCACCTTCTTCGGCTTTCCCCTTCATTCCCTGCTGGTGGGAATGGGCGCCCTGGTCCCCGAGCTGACCTGGGGCCACTTCCAGCTCTGGCGCGTCTTCACCTACATGTTCCTGCACGGCGACATCTGGCACCTGCTCTTCAACATGATGAGCCTGTGGATGTTCGGGACCCCGCTGTGCTGGGCCATGGGCGAGCGCCGCTTCACCCTGCTCTACTTCGCATCGGGCCTGTTGGCCGGTCTCTTCTCGCTGGCCTTCTACCCGCTGGCCGGCCAAGGCTACCTCTACATCATCGGCGCCTCGGGCGCGCTGTTCGGCCTGATGTACGGCTATGCGCGTTTCTTCCCCGAGCAGCGCATCCTGGTCTTCTTCTTCTTCCCCATGCCCGCCAAGTACGCCGTGTGGCTCTTCGGTGCCATCTCGCTGTTCTTCGCCATGGGCGGACAGGCCGGCGGCGGCGTGGCCCATGCGACCCACCTCTTCGGCATCCTGGGAGCCATCCTGTTCTTCAAGGTGGAGGACCGCATGAGCGCGGCCATCGAGAAGGCCGTCACCTGGCGCGAGCGCGAAGCGGTGCGCAAGGCCGCCGAGGAGCTGATGAGCCACGAGGAGTTCTACGACACCCGTGTGGACCCGATCCTCAAGAAGATCAGCAAGCACGGCATGGAAAGCCTGACCAAGCAGGAGAAGGACATCCTGGCCAAGGCCTCCCAGCGCAAGCGTCCCGACAACGAAGTGGACCTCGAACGGTGGCGGCGGGACCACAACCGTTGAACGAGCCCGCATGGGTCGCCGCCGACGCCCGGCTTTCCGAGGCGGAGCGGTGCGAGCGCCTGTGCGAGATCTTCAAGAACGTCGAGCTGCCCGACATGCGCCAGCGCCTGCTCGCGCCGCTGGCCGCCGCCCTGGCCGACCGTGCGCCCGAAGGCGAGACCGTCGCGCGGACCCTATTCTTCGTGGGCACCACCTGGGAGAACCAGGTGGCGCGGGTGGCGGCGCTCCCCCACCTCCAGCGGATGCTGCAGCGCCACGGCAACAGCCTGCAGGTCAAGGAATCCTGCGCCCAAGCGCTGGAAGCCGCCCGACGCCTGGATCTTCCGGCCTACCGGCAAGCGCTGCGGGCCGCGCTGGACAGCCACCGCTTCCCGGCCGAACTGGCCCCGGTGTTCGCACTCGAGGCCGAGGCCCTGCGCGAGCGCACCCACCGGCTGGCCGATGCCGCCGACCCCTACTCCATGCGCGCCATGGCTCGTCTGCTGCCCCGCCTGCGCCTCTACGACGAATTGGCAGACCGTCTGGACCTGCTTTCCCGCGAAGGCGCGGCCCTGGCTGTCCCCGACCTGGGACTCCTGAAGCTCCTGGGCGAGAAGGAATATGACAGATTCTGCCAAACATTCGCCCGGCTTCCCGGAGGCGCGGAGCTGGGCCGCCTGCTTGCCATCCAGAGCGTCCGGCAACTCGACCCGCCGCAGGTCTCGGCGCTGTTCACCGTCTCGCGCGTGCTGGGCCTGCCCGAGGCCGAGGCGACGTGGTGGAATCACCTGAGCTTCTGGCTGGACCTGTTCCAGGCCGGCACGACGGCGACCATTCCGGCGCGTCCCACCCCGGCCCAGACCAAGTTCCTGAACCGTGCCGGGATCGCCAGTGTCCCCGGCGGGTTCGAGGTTTCGCTTGCGCACCTGGACCTTGCCGTCCTGCTGGACGCCGAGACGGCCTCCGTCGCGCTGGTGGACGGCAGGAAGCCGCCTCCGCCCGACTGGAAGGGCTTGGTGCTTTCCAACATCACCCGCGAGACGCTCCTGGTCTCGCTCCTGAACAATCCCAAGGTGGTGCGCGTGCCAGGCCTGGTGGAGGCCGTGGTGATCAACTGCCGCTCCAGCCAGGTGCTCTCGTTCATCGCCCAAAAGCGCGAACTGCACACCGGCCACCAGAACAAAGGCGTGCCGGCGGCGCTCCTGCGCGGCCGCGTCAAGGTCCCGATGACCCTGCTGCGCCGCTTCATCCACCTGCGCTTCGTGTCCCGCGCCGACCTCAAGGAGATCGCCCAGCGGGCACCAAGGCCCGAGGTCGCCAAAGAGGCTGCGGACTACCTCGCCAGCATCTAGGATGCGCCCGGACCCGATGCCCGCACCCCGACACCACCACATCGACCTCCTCAAGGCTCTTGCCATCCTGTTGGTCGTGCTGGGGCATTCCATCCAGTTCACGCAGTCCCTGTACCAAGACTGCATCGCGTTCCAGGCCATCTATTCCTTCCACATGCACCTGTTCTTCTTTGTCAGCGGAATCCTCGCGAGCGGATCCGCCTTGGGCGCACGGCTGCGCTCACGCGCTGCCACGCTGCTGGTCCCTTTCGTCGCGTGGATGCCGATCTATTGGTTCGCGGAACGGGTCCTGCGCATCGGTCCCGACCTTGGCGGCCTGACAGCGCACATCCTGGCCACCTTCGCAGCCCCGTCGCTGGGACTGTGGTTCCTGTGGGCACTGTTCCTCATCCACCTCGTGCACGCCGCCTTGCAGGCCACCCATAGGCTCATCCTGGCCACGGCTCTTGCCATCGCCATCTTCGCGTTCCTGCAGATGCAGCTTCCCAACCCCGAGATCTTCGGACTCGGCTACGTCAAGATGTACCTGGCCTACTTCGTCCTGGGCACCGTGGTCAAGGCGCACGAGCCCTCGATCCGCCGCATCCCGCTGCCGTACGTGCTGGCGCTCGTCCCGGCCTACCTCGCAGCGATCCTGCTTGCGCGCGCAGGATTCCTCCCGGCCACCAGGCACCTCGCGGCAGTCGCCGCCGTGCTGGGCCTTTACCGCATCGCCTTGGCGTGTCCGATCCAGAACCGGATCGTCCGCTGGTTGTCAGAGAACACCCTGGCCATCTACGCCCTGCACGTGCTGGTGCTGGAAATCCTGCTGAGCTGCACGTCCCTGCGCTCCGTCCTCCACAGCCATGCCCTTTTCGCCTTCGCCGCGACCTTGGCCGTCACCGTTCCGTCGATCCTGCTCCTGAAACGGATCCCGTTGATCCAGCCAGTGTTCTTCGGCAGGCACCCCGATGGCGGCAAGCTCAGTCCTCGGACTTGGGGAAACCGTCCATCCCGGTGAGGTCGGGGAAGAGGCGCATCCACAGGCCCGTCACGACCAAGGTCGCGACTCCGCCCAGCACCACGCTGCGCACCAGCCCCAAGGCCCCGGCGGCCATGCCCGACTCGAACTCGCCCAGCTCGTTGGATGCGCCGATGAAGACCGCGCTCACGGCGCTCACGCGGCCGCGCACCGCGTCGGGAGTCTTGGCCTGCACCAGGATGTGGCGGATGTAGACGCTCACCATGTCGCCCACGCCCAGGAAGAAGAGGCAGGCAAGCGAGAGCGGCAGCGAATGCGACAGCCCGAAACCGATGGTCGAGACCCCGAAGAGGGCCACGCCGCCGAACATCCAAAGGCCGACCCGTCGCTTGAGCGGGAAGAAGGCCAGCACCACCGTGAGCACGGCCGCCCCGGCCGCCGGAGCTGCGCGCAACAGGCCCAGCGCCTCCGGGCCGGCGTGGAGCACGTCGCGCGCCATGGCCGGGAGCATGGCCGTGGCGCCGCCGAACAGGACCGCGAAGAGGTCCAGCGAGATGGCGCCCAGGATCACCGGACGCGAGCGCACGAAGCGAAAGCCTTCCAAGGCGTTCGAGAGGCTCACCGGCGAGCGTTCCTGCTTCGCTTGGCGGCTCTTCACGGTGGCAAGGAGCAACGTGGCAAGCACCAGACACGTGGAGACGGTCCCGTGCACCGAAGCCGCCCCGAAGCGGTACAACAGCCCCCCCAGCACCGGTCCCGCCACTACCGCGACGTGGAAGGCCGTGGAGTTGAAGGCCACCGCCCGCTGGAACTGGGCGTCGTCCACGAGGTTTCGCAGGATTGCCTGGTTGGCGGGCATGGAGAATGCGCGCGAGGTGCCCAAGAGCGCCAGCACCGCGAAGACGGGAAGCACCGATCCCAGCCCCTGCAACGTGAGCCACAGCAAAAGGAGCGAGCCCATCAGGTAGGCCAGGTTGCAGACCAGCAGGATGCGGTGGCGCTGGAAGCGGTCGGCCACCTGACCCGACGGCAGGATGAAGAGCAGGAAGGGCAGGAACTGGGCCAGGCCCACCAAACCCAAGTCGGTGACCTTGTGGGTGTGGTCGTAGAGCTGCCACCCCACCGCCACGCTCTGCATCAGGATGGCGGTGGTGGACAGGAACCGGCTTGCCGCAAAGCGCACGAAGTTCCCGTCCGCCAGCACCCCCATCGTCTCGGTCTTTCGGCTCATTTCGTTCTCCTTGCACCTCAAGCTAGGTCCATCGGCGGGCGGAGACCAATCGGAAACGGCCACACGCGGCCATAAGCCAGGATGATGCAAGCCCGCCCGCGCCAGGGATGCCGGCCGACAGGCCCAAGACCCCGGCGTAGCCGTGGCTTGGCAGGCAGCCCGGCCCCGTCCCTTTGGGCACACGTCGGGCGAGACGGGGAGGCGCCCAAGAGGTATCTTTGCCGCCACCATGACCAAGGCACTTCTTCAATCCGAAATCGGACTCACTCCGTCCCACCGGGGCAAGGTCCGCGACGTCTACGACTTGGGCGAGCACCTGCTGCTTGTCGCCACCGACCGCATCTCGGCCTTCGACGCAGTGTCGCCGACCGCCATTCCCGGCAAGGGCATCCTGCTCACGCAGATGAGCCTGTTCTGGTTTGAGCACCTCGGCTATCCCCACCACCTGGTGGCGACCCAGGTCAAGGACTACCCGGAGATCCTCAAGCCCTACGCCGACCAGCTGGAAGGCCGTTCGATGCTGGTGCGCAAGGCCAAGCGCTTCGACCTCGAGTGCATCGTGCGCGGCTACATCGTCGGATCGGGCTGGAAGGACTACAAGAAGACCTCCGCCATCTGCGGACACCAGCTTCCGGCCGGACTCCTGGAATGCCAGCAGCTCCCAGCGACCATCTTCACCCCCTCCACCAAGGCCGATGCCGGCCATGACGAGAACATCTCGGTGGAAGAGGCAAAGAAGATCGTCGGCCCCCAGATCGCCGAATACCTCGAAGAAGCCTCCATCGCCATCTACGAGAAGGCCCGCACCCATGCGGCTTCGGTGGGCATCATCCTTGCCGACACCAAGCTCGAGTTCGGTCTGATCGACGGCAAGGTCTCCCTCATCGACGAGGTCCTGACCCCCGACAGCTCGCGCTTCTGGCCCGCCGACGGCTACACTCCCGGCAAGGGGCAGCCGTCGTTTGACAAGCAGTACGTGCGCGACTACTACGAGTCCCTGGCCTGGGACAAGAACCCGCCCGCACCGGAGCTTCCGACAGAAATTGTCGAAAAGACCCTAGAGAAGTACCGTGAAGCGTATTGCCGTCTGACCGGCCGAAAGGACGCCCCCGTATGAGCCGCATCGCACTGTTGTCAGTTTCTGACAAATCCGGACTGGTCGAGTTCGCCAAGGGCCTGGTGGCCTGCGGATTCCAGCTCGTCTCCACCGGCGGCACCCTGAAGGCCCTCTCCGACGCAGGCCTAAGCCCCACCGCCATCGACGCCCTCACCGGCCACCCTGAGATCCTCGAAGGCCGCGTCAAGACCCTGCACCCCAAGGTGCACGGCGGACTCCTGGGCCGTCCGCAGCTTCCCGACCACAAGGCCGCCATGGATGCCAACGGGATCAAGCCCATCGACCTCGTGGTCGTGAACCTCTACCCGTTCGAGGCTACGGTTGCTAAGGGCGCTCCGGTCGAGGACGTGATCGAGAACATCGACATCGGCGGTCCCTCCATGCTGCGCTCGGCCGCCAAGAACCACGAGCGCGTGACCGTGGTCTGCGACCCGGCCGACTACGCCCGCGTGCTGGCCGAGTTCCAGAAGAATGGCGACACCTCACTCGAGACCCGCAAGGCTTTGGCCGTCAAGGTCTACGCGACTACCAGCCGCTACGACTCGGCCATCGAGCGCTACTTCGCCAAGGAGTACCTCTCGGAGTCGCGTCTGGACCTGCGCTTCGAGAAAGGCGCGGAGCTGCGCTACGGCGAGAACAACCACCAGAAGGCCACCTTCTTCCGCGAGAGTGAAGCCGTGCAGGCCGGGGAGTCCTCCCTGGGCAACTTCGTGCAGCACCACGGCAAGGAGCTTTCCTACAACAACATCGTCGACGCCGACGCCGCCCTGGAAGCCGCTCGCGAGCTGGTCTCCGCGCCCGCCGCCGTGGTCATCAAGCACCTCAACCCCTGCGGCTTTGCCACCGCCGCCACCCAGGCCCAGGCGCTTGCCGTGGCATGGGAAGGTGATCCGGTCTCGGCCTACGGCTCGGTGATCGCCGTGACCCGCAAGGTCGACCTCGCCACCGCCGAGGTGCTCAAGGGCCGCTTCGTGGAGATCCTTCTGGCCCCCGGCTACGACGCCGAAGCGCTGGAATTCCTCAAGGCCAAGAGCAAGGACATCCGCATCCTTGAGATCCCCAACTTCACCGCTGCTGCCGACCGCAAGGTCTACAAGCACGTGATCGGCGGCATGCTCGAGCAGGACCGCGACGCCCTGTCGTGGGAGAAGTTCGAGAGCGTGACCAAGGTCGCCTTCCCGGACTCCAAGAAGGAGCTTGCCGCCTTCACCTGGGCCGCCTGCAAGCACCTCAAGTCCAACGCCATCGCAATCGGCTACGAGTACATGCCGGGCCAGTACACCCTGGTGGGCGCCGGCATGGGCCAGCCCAACCGCATCGACTCCAACGCAAGGCTCGCCCAGCCCCGCGTGATCGACTGGCTCTCCCGCCAGGCCCCGAATGCAGAGGCCAAGGAGGAGATCGGCAAGATGGTGTTCGCCTCGGACGCCTTCTTCCCCTTCCCCGACAACGTGGAATCGGCCGCCGAGTTCGGCATCAAGCTCATCATCCAGCCGGGCGGCTCGCTCCGCGATCCCCTGTCGATCGAGACGTGCGACAAGCTGGGCCTGTCCATGGCCCTCACCGGAACCAGGCATTTCCGTCATTAAGTCCTGACAGATTCTGTCAAACCAAAGGGGACCCGCTCGGGTCCCCTTTTCCGTTGGGCGCCCCCTGCGGGCTTCGGCTCCGCTCAGCCTGCAGGGCCGGGCTGCCTGCCAAGCCTCCGCCATTCCGTCGTGGGGGCGAGGCATGCCTCGCCCCTACATCCAGGCGGGGGTCTTGGGCCTGTCGGCCGGCATCCCTGGCGCGGCGTGCCGTTGCCTTGAGGTCCACGCGGCGGCGCGAATCAGTCCGCGGCTTTCAACTTCGCACGGTATGTTCGCTTCTCCACCTCCTTTGAGAACGCCACCCATGATTTGTACCATCTCTGTCGCCCTTGCCCTGACAAGCCTTGTCGCTTCCGCCCCGACGCTGGTCCGCCCCGGCAACCCTGCCATCACGTCCATGGGCCGCACGTGGCTGAGCGATTCGGCCACCATGTAATGGGCCTGGTCGGGCTCGGGTGTGCGCCTATCGTTTCGCGGCACGGCAGTGAGCGCCCGCCTGCAGGCGCGGGGCGCCGCCTACCGCGTGCTGGTGGACGGCAAGGAGACAAAGGTCATCGACCTCTCCAACAGAAACGACACGGTCTTCGCGCTGGCATCCAACCTGGCCCTGGACAGCCACGAGGTGGTGCTGCGGGTGCGCACCGAGATGAGCCAATCTACAGCCACCTTCCACGGCTTCGACCACAGGCATCGCTCCGATCCGATCTTCACATGCGGCAAATCTGACACGCACCGGAGTCCACGGCGTCCTCCGCCTCCGCGACAGCGACAGCACGCCGGTGGATGCCGCCGGACGCCCGGCCAAGTCTCTCCTGCTCCCGCAACTGCCGGCCGGGGACTAGCACCGTTCCGCACGCGGACCGCACGGCGCACTGGACGCGATCTATCTTTGCGGACCTATGAGCGAACCCACCACCACACCTGCGCCGCAAGGCGAGAAGCGGCTGCACATCGGGCGCTGGCTGGTGCTGGCCCTGGGCGGATTCGGGCTCTACGCCTGGACGTGGGGCCCCTACGGGGTGATCTACCAGGGACAGGTGGACAAGCGGATCGTCGCCATGCGGCACGACAACGACTCGCTGCGAGCCCTGGTGCGCACCCTCGACGGCCGCCTCAAGCGGCTCCAGGGGGATTCGACAGAAATTGTCCTGGCAGCCCGGCGCGCGGGACTCGTGCGGCCCGGCGAGATCCTGGTGAGGTTCGTGGACACCACGGCGCCCTGAAGGGGAGTGCGGAAGGACCGCTTGCGCGCAAGCAATCAAGGAGTGCGGTGGATGCGAAGTTTCCTGTTTCTGGTCATCGGGCTCTGGTGCGCGAGCATCCATGCCGCCGGCACCGACAGCACCCAAGTGCGTCTGTCCACGGCAGCGGTGCTGGATTTCCAAGGGCGCGGCGTGAGCTGGAGCGACGCCAAGGTGCTGACCGACCGCTTCCGCGTGGAGCTGTTCCAGCGCAAGGCGTTCCGGATGCTGGAGCGCGAGAAGATGAACGAGGTGCTCAAGGAGCAGGGGTTCCAGCAGAGCGGCGCCTGCGAGCAGAACGAGTGCGCCGTGGAGGTGGGCAAGCTCCTGGGCGTGCAGCGTATGATCACCGGTATGATCAGCCACATCGGCTCCACCTGGACGGTTACGGCCCGCATCGTGGACGTGCAGAGCGGCGAGATCCTGCAGACCGCCGTATTGGACCGCACCGGGGACGTCGACGGCCTGCTCCAGCCAGGCATGGCCGACCTGGCAGAACGCCTGCAGGAGGCCTCCGGCAACCGCGAGGCGTCTCCCACGGCCGTCGCGAAAGCAGCCGTCCCCAAGACCCAGACCAAAGGGAACGTCGGGCTGATCCCCCTGCCCGACTTCGGGGCAGGCTTCCACGACTTCGGCCACCAGGAAACAGACGGCAGCACGAGCTTCCTGCAGGTGGGCATCATTCCCGGCGTGCAGATGGTATCTGACACGCGCGGCATCAACGGCGTGGCCCTCAGCCTGCCCTGGAGCCAGTGCAAGTGGGTGAAGGGAGTCCAGGTCGGACTGGTGAACCAGACCACCCTGAGCATGGCCGGCGTACAGGCCGGCGTCGTCAACATGGGAGGCGGCAGCGTGGGCTTCCTGCAGGCAGGTGCCGTCAACCAGGCCAATTCCCTGGCCGGGTTCCAGGTCGGGATCGTGAACTGGACCCAGGAGACGCGCGGGCTGCAGGTCGGACTGGTGAACTACACCAGAAGCCTCAAGGGCATCCAGGTCGGGTTCGTCAACGTCGCCCTCAAGGGCGCCTTCTCCCCGTTCTTTCCGTTCGTGAACGGAACCTTCTAGCGCAGCTTCGAGGTCTCCTTGATCTTGTCAAGCGGCCCCGCGTGCCGTGAGGGCGAGTAGTACTGGTCGGGCCCGTCGAAGGTCATGTGCAGGCGGGCCGAGATCACGAACTGGTCCTTGCTCGGCCCGAAGTCGCGGGCGTCCTCCGGGTCGTTCCAGCCGATGGTCAGGGCCAACATCCGCACCCGCAGGCCCCAGTCGCGGGTCGCCCACCGGTTGCGCGCGTAGGACAGATCCACTCCCACCATGCCCTGCGGCAGCAGATCGTGCTGGAGCGTCACCCGTTCGAAAGGCGCTTCGCTGCTGCCCTGGCAAAGCAGTCGTGTGCGGTCGCGCCACACCGGCATGGTGAGCATCCCCTGGATCTCGGTGCGGTCGTTCCAGGCGTTGTGGTCGGCCTCCACGAAGCGGGCCCCCAGCGACAGCTCCCGCCACCCCATGCCCAGCTCGTCGGGAGTGTAGACGGGATCCACCTGCCACATGAGCTCGGCCATCTGCAGGTCGTCCAGCGTCCCTTGGGTCAGGAGCGATAGGCGATCCACCCGCACGATTCCCCAGCCGGACGTGCGGGCCTGAGCCAGCACACCTTCGGGCGAAGCCAGTTCCTTGTGCTGGATGAGGCCTCCGCCCACCTCAAGCCAAGGGCGCCAACCCACGAAGAGACCATAACCCCAGGTGGCACCGGTCACGCCAGGGCTCTTGCCTCCGGTCATCGACAACTCTCGGTTCCAACCTCCGCGTTCGTACAGCACGCCCACGCCGATCCGGAACGGCTGGGCGGTGTCTTCCAGGTTGGTCTGCAAAGCACCCGAAAGCCGACGCCGACGCAGCACACCGTCGGGGAGGTTGCCGGGACCCGGCACCTCGTCGGTCAGGGTGCCCGTCTCGTAGAGGTCCATGACGCCCACCGAGTAGGGCTGCAGTCCGGAGGCCAGGTCGGAAAGCCAGGCGCTGGCGGAGGCGTTGCGGGAGACGACCCAGGAGTCGGTGGCCTGGAGGGACGACAGGACGAGAAGCAGATTGAGCACGGATCCAAGGTAGTTGTTCCAAGCAGCAAGGCCCCGGCGATTGCCGAGGCCTTTTCATGACAGGTTCTGTCAAATCCTCAGATCAGCGTCCAGGCCTGGCCCTCGGGGGTATCCCGCACCAGCACGTCCTTCTCGGCCATCTCCAGCCGGATCGCATCCGACCCGGCCCAATCCTTAGCCTCACGGGCGGCCTTGCGAGCCGCCAGGCGTTCCTCGATCCATTGCCTGAGGGCCTCGTCCGCCTCGCGCTTGGGCAGTTCCGGGAGTTCCGTCTCGATCTCGATGCCGATCACGCGATCCCAATCCAGGAGCAGACATCCCTTCTCGGCGTCGGTCACGTCCTCGGACTTGATCAGGGAGTGCGCAATGCCCAGGACCTTCGGCAGGTTGATGTCGCTACCGATCGCGTCCTCGAACTGCTTCTGCCAAGCCTTTGCGGCTTTTGACAATTCCTGTCCATCCAGACCTGCGCTGCGCGAGGCGGAGTACGCATCCAGGAGCGGCGTCACACGGCGGCGGAAGGCGCGGTGCGCGTCGCGGGCCTGCGCGATGTTCTCCCACGAGAAGGTGAGGAACTTGCGGTAGTGGGCCGTGGCGCAGAACCAGCGATAGTCGAGCGGGTGGAAGCCCTTCTCCTCGAGCAGGCTGAGCGTCAGGAACTCGCCCGAGGACTTGGACATCTTGTCGCCATCGACCTTGAGGAACTCGCCGTGGAACCAGTAGCGGGCGAACTCCTGGCCGTCGTGGGCGCACTCGCTCTGGGCGATCTCGTTGGTGTGGTGGACGCGGATGTGGTCCGTGCCTCCACAGTGGATATCCAGGGTCTTTCCGATCAGGGCAACCGACATGGCGCTGCACTCGGCATGCCACCCAGGAAACCCAACGCCCCACGGAGAATCCCACTCCATCGCGCGCTTCTTGTCGGTCGGGGAAAGCTTCCACAGCGCAAAGTCGGTGGGATTCTTCTTGCCGCCCATCTCGATGCGGGAACCGGCCTGTAGTTCGTCGGCCTTGATGCCGGCGAACTCGCCGTAGCGTTCGAACTTCACCGTATCGAAGTAGACGCCGTCCTCGGTCCGGTAGGCGTAGCCGCGCTCCTCCAGGGACTGCACCAGCGCGATCTGCTCGGCGATGTACCCTGTGGCACGCGGCCAAGCCTTGGGCTCGCGTAGTTTAAGCTTCTTCCAGTCGGACCAGAAGACCTGCGTGTAGTGCTCCGCGATCTCCCAGACCGTGCGGCCCTCACGGGCAGCTCCCTTCTCCATCTTGTCCTCGCCCACGTCCGCGTCCGAGGTCAGGTGCCCCACGTCGGTGATGTTCACCACGTGGTTCACGTCGTACCCGGCGTAGTCCAGCGTGCGCCGCAGGAAATCCTCGTTCACGTAGGTACGAAGATTCCCGATGTGGGCATAGTGGTACACCGTCGGACCGCAGCAGTACATCCCGACTTTACCTGGGACGAGCGGCTTGAACTCCTGGAGCTTGCGCCCCTTGGTGTTGTGGAGAAGGATCTTCAAACTTTAGCCTCCGATGAGTTGGACGCCCTTGGAGCCGGGGACAATCTCGCCCACGCGCACCACGGCCTCGCCGGCGGCCTTCAGTTCGGCCTCGACCTCGGCAGCCTTCTCCGGGGAGACGACCACGAGCATGCCGATGCCCATGTTGAAGGCGCGGTCCATCTCCTCGCGCTCGACATTGCCCAAGCGCTGGATGTGCTTGAACAGGGCCGGGACTTCCCAGGTGCCGCGATCGATCTTGGCGTCGCAATTCTCGGGGAGGATGCGGGGGATGTTGCCCTGGAAGCCGCCGCCAGTCAGGTGCACCAGGCCGTTGATGGCCTTTTTCTCGATCAGGGGCATGAGCTGCTTGAGGTAGCTCTTGTGCGGAGCCATCAGCGCCTGGCCGATGGGGCCGTCGATGCCGTCCAGGGTGTCTTCCAACTTGAGGCCGGCGATGTCGAAGTAGACCTTGCGCGCCAAGGTGTAGCCGTTGGTGTGCAGGCCCGAGGAAGGAAGTCCGAGGATCACGTCGCCCGGACGCACCTTGGAGCCGTCGATGAGGTTCTCGCGCTCGACCACGCCCACGATGAAGCCGGCCAAGTCGTACTCGTCGTCGGTGTAGAAGCCCGGCATCTCGGCCGTCTCGCCGCCCAGCAGGGCCGCGCCGTTCTCGCGGCAGGCCTTGGCCAGGCCATCCACGATGCCTTCGACCACGCCGTCCTTCAGCTTGCCGGTGGCGATGTAGTCGAAGAAGAACAGGGGCTTGGCGCCCTGCACCAGGATGTCGTTGACCGAATGGTTCACGATGTCCTGGCCCACGGTGGTGTGGATCCCGCTCATGAAGGCGAGCTTCAGCTTGGTGCCCACGCCGTCGCAGGAGCCGACCATGACCGGATCCTTGCCCAGGCCAGCCGCAGAGAAACAGCCTCCGAAGGAGCCGAAGGCACCCAGGACGCGAGGGCCGAAGGTGCTCTTGACAGCTTCGGCGATGTTGTTCTTGACCTTGTCGGAGCGCTCGATCGAGACTCCAGCCTGGGCGTAATCCATGACTCTCCCTCAGAAAGTGAAAAGGCCTCCCGCGATCAGCGAGAGGCCGTGTCTCAAGATAGCAATTGCAGGGACTTAGCGCCCGCGCAAGGCCGAGGCCAGCATCCCGCGCTGCAGCTCGTCGCGGCGGGTGGTGGCCCGGTCGATGTCCTTCTCGGACTGCGAAGCGAAGGTCCAACGGAGATCCGCGCGCAGGTAGGCACCGGAAAGGTCAACCCGGTACTTGCGAATGGGCACTTCCGAAGCATAGGCCTTGATCACTCCGGTTTGAGGATCAAGGACAATGCGATCGTAGTTGGTCGCATAGTCTTCGCAATCGCAATCGGCGGAATACAGGGCGTCCGTGAAGGCGCCACGCCAGCCGATGGAACCTTGAAGATTCAAGCGCTCGGCGATGTTGATGCGCAAGCCGGCATAGGCGGAGTAGAGGAAGAGCGCCTCCTTTTCGTTGCCGTTCTGACCACCAGTGCCGCGAAAATACTTGAGCGTGTCGTCGACACGCATGAAATACACCGGAGTCGGACGAGTCAAGGAAACAAGACCTGCTCCGATGCTACCGCCGATCAGGAAGTTCACGGCTGCGCTGTTCTTGAACACCGTCATTTCCGCAAAGGCCTCGATGGGAATCATGTCGTAGGAAAAGTCCTTGAAGGCCCTGTACGGGGTGGCGGTCCCTGTAAAGTGGTAGCAAGCCTTGGAAGTATCCGTACAAAGAGAGCTCTTGCTAAGCACTACGTCTGGAATCCCGATCGTGTTCCTGTCGCGCTCCGCCTCGGTCAGGTCATTGGAATTTTTCATCTGGTAGCCGATAGACACGCCCACATGGAAACGGTCATAGGCCGTTCCCAAGGTGATACCTCCGTTGGGAAGGAGCGGCAGGAAATCGTTCTTCTTCGCCGTCAGCAGATTGTTCAGATCGTCCGTATTGGCTTGATAGATCCCAACGTAAGCACCCAGGAACGGCTGCATGTGGGACTGGACATGGTCGTCGTCGTAGGCTTGAGCACCGGCTGCTGCCCCGACCAGGATCGCCACCAGGGCAGACCAACGGATGCGATGTTCGCTAAGCTTCATGGAGGGATCTCCCAAAGAGTTCCAGGGATCTGTGGCAATTCTTGCGCAATCCCATGCAAGACAATAACTTGCAGAGTTTTTCCCAAGTTTGCAAGCCTTAACTGCTCTGGCAAGGGCTTGACACGGAAAAGCTTAAAACATATAATGCATATATGAAAAGTATTAATCACCACGCCCGGAGGAAGGCATGAAGAACAGGAACCTACCCGGCTTCGGACTCTCGCTGGGCACCACCCTGACCTGGCTTTCCCTGCTGGTGCTGATCCCACTTTCCAGTTTGGTGATCAAGGCCTGCTCTGCAGAGCAGATCTGGCAGATCGTCAGCGACGAGCGCACCCTGGCGGCCCTGAAGGTGAGCCTTTCCTCCTCGTTCGTGGCGGCCCTGATCAACGCGATCTTCGGTCCCGTCATCGCCTGGACCCTGCTGCGCTACCCGTTTCCCGGCCGCCGCCTGTTCGACGCCCTGGTGGACGTCCCGTTCGCCCTGCCCACCGCCGTGGCCGGCATCACCCTCACCACGCTCTACGCCCCCAACGGCTGGGTCGGACAATTCCTGTCAAAAGTCGGTGTCCAGGTGAGCTACAGCTGGACCGGCATCGTGGTGGCCCTGGTCTTCATCGGACTGCCCTTCGTGGTGCGCAACGTGCAGCCCGTGCTGGAGGAGCTGCCCACCGAGATCGAGGACGCCGCCGCCTCGCTGGGTGCCAGCCGCGTCCAGACCCTGTGGCGGGTGATCCTGCCCAGCGTCCTGCCTTCGGTGGTGGCCGGGGCCACCATGGCCTTCGCCCGGGGCCTGGGCGAGTACGGGTCGGTGATCTTCATCGCCGGCAACATGCCCATGCAGACCGAGATTCTCCCGCTGATCATCGTCACCCGGCTGGAGCAGTTCCAATACGCCGAAGCCGCCGTGATCGCCACCGCCATGCTGCTCATCTCCTTCCTGCTCTTGCTCCTCTCCGGCCTCCTGCAGGCCCGTCTTTCCCGAAAGGGCTCCCGATGATCGACGCCTCCCACCGCGACCCCAAGTGGCTGCGCTTCTCCTTCCTGGCCATCACCATCGGCTTCCTGCTGGCCGTGGTGGCCCTGCCGCTGGTGGCCGTGTTCGTCAACGCCTTCGACAAGGGGGTCTCCGGCTGGTGGGAGGCAGTCAGCCACCCCGACGCCGTCGCCGCCCTGAAGATGACCCTGATCGCCGCCGGCATCGCCGTGCCCGTGAACGCCGTGGGCGGATTCGCCGCCGCCTGGCTGGTCACGCGCTTCCGCTTCCGGGGCCGTTCCCTGCTCCTGGCGCTCCTGGACCTGCCCATCTCGGTGAGCCCGGTGATCGCCGGCATGGTCTTCGTCCTCCTGTTCGGCGGTCAAGGCTGGTTCGGCCCCTGGCTGCAGGACCACGGCATCCGCCTGATGTTCGCTCCGCCTGCCATCGTGCTGGCCACCTGCTTCGTCACCTTCCCCTTCGTGGCCCGCGAGCTGATCCCGGTGATGGAGGAGATCGGCGTGTCGGGAGAGGAGGCAGCCTCGATGCTGGGGGCCGGCGGCTTCGAGACCGTCCGGCGCGTGACCCTGCCCGCTATCAAGTGGGGACTGCTCTACGGCCTCTTGCTGTGCAACGCCCGCGCCATGGGCGAGTTCGGCGCCGTCTCGGTGGTCTCGGGCCACATCCGCGGCGAGACCAACACGCTACCGCTGCACGCCGAGATTCTCTACAACGAGTACGACTTCACCGGCGCCTTCGCCACCGCCTCCATCCTCACCCTGCTTGCCGGGGTGACCGTGGTGCTCAAGCTCTGGCTGGAGCGGCGCGGCGGGGTCAAGCAGCGCCGCCATTGATGCGTCCCTAGAAGGGGCGGAGCGATGTACCTTCGCTCCATGAAGCTCCCGATCTCGGTGTGCATGATCGTCCGCGACGAGGCGGAACAGCTGTCCCGAGCCCTGGCCTCGGTGGCCCCGCACGTGCGGGAGCTGGTGGTCGTGGACACCGGTTCCTCCGACGCCTCGCGTGAAGTCGCCCGGTCCTTCGGCGCATTGGTCGGCGAGCATCCGTGGGAGGAGGACTTCGCCGCCGCCCGCAACGCCTCGTTGTCGCTGGCCTCGCAGCCATGGATCCTGGTACTGGACGCCGACGAGGAACTTTTGACAGAATCCGTCAAACCACTGGCCGACACCCTCGCGGCCCCGGGTCTTTCCCGCATCCTGCAGGTGCGCCTCCTGAACGAGCAGGGAGGCCGCGACGTCCCTCTGGTGCGGCTGTTCCGCAACGACCCTCGGATCCGCTACGTCCGCCCCGTCCACGAGTCGGTCACGGAAGCCCTGTGGGAAGCCGGCGAGACCGAACCGTCCTTCTGCAAGGCCGTGATCGCGCATCACGGCTACCAGGACGAGGCCACCTCACTCGCCAAGATCGAGCGCAACCTGCGCATCCACCGCCGCATGCGCGAGAGCGGTCGGGTCGATGCCTTCGACCTCTACAAGCACGCCCAGATCCTGCTGGGCCCGGATCGGATCGCCGAACGGCGGGAAGTACTGGACCAGGCCCGCGAGATCCTGCGCTCGAGCCCGGTCGCGCTGCGCAGCCAATGGCCGTGGCTGGGGAAGCTGCGCGCCCTGTGCGCCCGGCAGGACATGGCCGACGGCCGGATGGCCCGGGCCCGCGAGGTCCTGGCCCTGGAGGACAGCGAAGTCCCCACCGTGGATCACCTGCAGACCCGATTAGACTGGGCCTGGTGCACCGGCCACTTCGACCGGGCCGAGTCCGACCGGCGCCTCCTGGGAAACCTCGGGGCCGGCCCCGAGGCGCTGATGAGCCGGACCCGTCAAGCCCAGGCCCAGGACGACTTCGCCACCCTGGAGCGGATCGCGGCCGGCGGCAGCATCGAGGCCGCCGCCTGGCTGGGGCTGGGACTGGTGCAGGCGGGCGAGACGGCGCGCGGCATGACGGCCCTGGGCAAGCCCATGGCCATCGCCGGGCACGAACCGGTGGTGCGGCTGGCCAGCGGCATCTGCCTGGCCCGCATGGGCGATCCCGCCAGCGCCAAAGCCTTGTTTGCTTCGGTGGATGGATTCTGCGCGCCCATGGCGCAGGCCTGGCTCCTGGCCCTGCGCCTCAAGGCCGGCGAGCCCCTGGACGCGGTGCGGCAGGAGCTGCAAGCCCCCGGACATTGGTCGGTCGCAAGCCTGGCCGTGGCCACGGGCAACGAAGAGATGACCGAGGACTTCGAGGAGACCCTGATGAACAAGAGCGTGCGGCGCTGGAAGGAATGGTTGGCGTGAACCCCCAGGAAGAAGCCATGATCGAGCTGGAGACCAAGCTGGCCTACCAGGAACACGCCATCGCCGAGCTCAACGACGTGATCCTGAGCCTGCGCCGGGACCTGGAGCGGCTGGCCCGCGAGGTGGAACTCATGCGGGACCGGGTGGAAAACGGGCAGCAGGAGATCGGTCCGGCCAACGACAGGCCTCCGCATTGGTAGTTTGGCGCTCCTGAATGGAAAACGACGGCAAGGACAAGAACTACTACATCGAGACCTACGGCTGCCAGATGAACGAGTACGACTCGGCGCTGGTGAAGGGGCTGCTGGAAGACCACGGCTACCTGCCGGTGGCCCGGCCCGAGGACGCTGACGTCGTGCTGGTCAACACCTGCTCGGTGCGCGAGAAGGCGGAAGAGACCGCCATCGAGAAGCTGCGCAACTTCATGGGCCTGAAGAAGCACCGGCGCGACATGAAGCTGGGCGTGCTGGGCTGCATGTCGGAGAACCGCAAGGACGCGCTCTTCCAGCGCCTGCCCAAGCTGGACATGATCGTGGGCCCGGACCACTACGACCGCATCCCCGAGCTGCTGGGGCTCGCGGGACGCAACCTGGCCCTAGGCCTCTCGGAACGCAGCGTCTACGAAGGCAGCTTCGCCGCCACCGTCTCAGGCGCCAGCGCCTTCGTGGCCGTGCAGCGCGGCTGCAACTTCCATTGTGCCTATTGCATCGTCCCGTCCACCCGAGGCCCCGAGAAGAGCCGGAAGCTTGCCGACGTCGTGGAGGAGGTCCGCCGCCTGGCCGCCAAGGGCGTGGTGGAAGTCAACCTTTTGGGCCAGACCGTGAACGCCTACCGCAGCCCGGACGGCAGCTGGATCGAGCTGCTGCGCGCCGTGGCCGCCGTCTCGGGGATCGAGCGCATCCGCTTCACCTCGCCGCACCCGCGCTACTTCACCCGCCGTGTGGTGGAGGAGATGGCGAACATCCCGCAGGTGATGCCGCATTTCCATCTGCCAGTCCAGTCGGGATCCACCGAACTGCTGCGCGCCATGCGCCGCCAGTACGGACGCACGCACTACCTGGACACGGTCGCCCGCCTGCGCGAAGCCTATCCCGACATGGCCATCACCACCGACATCATCGCAGGCTTTCCCGGCGAGTCTCTGGAAGACCACCGCGAGACGCTCTCCCTGATGGAGGAGGTGCGCTTCGACCAGGCCTTCATGTTCGCCTACTCGCCCCGTCCCGGCACGCCCTCGGCACTCCTTGAGGAAACCATCGACGCCGCCGAGAAGGGACGCCGCCTGGCCGAGATCATCGAACTGCAGCACGAGCACACGCGGCAGCGCCTGGACGCCGAGGTTGGCAAGACCGTCGAGGTGCTGCTGGAAGGCCCGTCCCGACGCGAGGCGCGGGAATGGATCGGCAAGACCCCCCACTTCCGCAAGGTGATCCTGGACCTAGGAGAGGCGGGAAGCGTCGGCCAGCGCGTGCAGGCCAAGGTGGTGGCCCGCCGGGGCCAGGTGCTCTGGGGAGAACCGCTACCGGGTTAGGCCGTGGCCTTGCTGCGCGTGGCCTTCTTGGCGTTGCTGCCGAACAGCGGCACCACGCCTTCGGGCGTCGGTCCCAGCACTTCCTGGAGCGTGGTCATGCCCAGGGTCTTCTGGATGCTTGCGATGGTGTCATCCAGGCGACGATGGAGCGGGCACAGCCCGGCGTGGTCGGGGATGCCCAGCGGGCAGCGCTGGATGCGGCGGAACGAATCCACGCAGTCGACCACCTCCAGGATGGAGATCTCTTCAGGCGGACGCGCCAGCGTGAAGCCACCGTGCAATCCGCGCTGCGAAGCCACCACGCCGCCCTTCACTAGGCTCTGCAGCACCTTCGAGAGGTACGGCACGGGAATCTTCACGACCTCGGAGATGGCCACGGCCGTCTTGATTTCGGGCGTGACCGACGCGAGGTAAGCGGCCGCACGTAGGGCGTATTCTGCAGTCTGCGAGAGCATGAGTGGAAGATAGCTATATCTGGATATTTAGCAATCGTTTGTGTCCAGAATTCTCCCTGCCCCCAAGATCCGCCCTAAGCCCCTTCATGCCAGCTATTTACCAAAAAGTAAATAGTGTTTGGATTTATTTGACTTCCCGTTAAATTGCTTGATATGACCAAGCCAGTCAAGCCAGTCAAGCCAGACGAATCGCATGCGGCAGGATGCGGAACCGACGGAAGCGAATGCAAGTGGCACCGCCGTGCCGCCGACCGGCCCGAAGAGCTGTTCCGTGCCGCCCTGTGCGTCTTCATGGAAAGGGGATACCGCGCCGCACGACTGGAGGATGTCGCCCGCCAGGCCGGCGTGACCAAGCCGCTCATCTACCACTACTTCAAGGACAAGGACGACCTGCTCCTCAAGGCCCTAGAATGGAAAATCGAAGCCATCCTCGGCGACATGCGCGCCGAGGTCGGATCGCCCGAGGAGGGCGTCGAGATCCGGCTGCGCCGCCTCTTCGAGTATTCCTGGACGCGCTGGTCCCGTCCCGAATGGGGACGTTTCCACGGCACGGTGCTGGTGGAGGTCCGGCAGGAGAACCCCGAGCTGTTCCGCCGCTGGGCCGAAGGATCGCTGGTGGAACGCTGGCGGCTGGTCGAGGACATCCTGCACGACGGCCAGGGCCGAGGCGAGGTCCGGGAGGATCTCGACTGCACCGCCGCCGCCCGCTTCCTGATCTCCGGGGGCGTGCAACTGGCCTGGCTCCACCTGCACACGTCCCTGCCCGAGTTCGCGCCGTGCCCAGAAACCTCCCTGCGCGAGACAGCGCTCTCCACCTTCCTGCGGGGCATCCGCCCCGACACCTCTCCACGGAGAAGGAAACCATGACAATTTCTGTCCTGCTGCTGACTGTGCAGACGCTGGCCGCTCCTCTCACCCTCGAGCAGGCGATCCTGCGAGCGCGCGACTCGGCCGCCTCGAACCTTTCCGCCCAGCAGCGGCTGGCCGACGACAGCCTGACCCGGCACGAGGTCCTCGGGCACTTCCTACCCAAGGTGGAGCTGTCGGCCTCCCAACTGGCTCAGTCCTCCAACATCGCAACCTTTGGCATCCCCATGCACGGAGTGCCCAACTACGTCCCGTTCTACAGCATCCAAGACCTGCGAGCCTCGGCCAGCGTCCCGTTGGTAAACGCGGCCCTGTGGAGCCGCCTGCACGAGACCCGGTCCTCCCTGGCCCAACGCGGCCAGGAAAAGGAGGTCGCCCGCGAGCTGGCCGCCTTGCAGGGCGGTGTTGCCTGGCTCGAGGTGGCCCGCGCCAAGGCGCTGACGAAGGACCGGGAAGATGCCGTGCGGCTGGCTCACGAGCTGACGGGACTGGTCGAAGAGCAGAAGCAAGCCGGGGGCGCCACGCGGCTGGACCTGGTGAGGGCCCAGGCCCAAGAGCTCCAGGCCCAACGGGCACTTTCCGCAGCGAGGCTGTCGCTGGAGAAGGCCCGCCTCGCACTGGGACGTCTCCTGGGGGTTCCGGGAGGCGAGCCGGTGGACATCTCCGGGGACCTTCCCCTCGAACCGGTCGCCGCAGGAGTCGCAGCCAAGACAGAGCCCGTGGCGGTGCGAGCGGCCAGGGCCGGACGCGAGGCGGCAAACGAGGCGGTCCGCACGGCGCGGGCCGACGAACTGCCCACGCTTTCTGCCTTCGGAGACTACGGTTACCTCGGGACGCACCTGGAAAAGGACGGCGAATGGACTGGCAAGGTCGGCATCCAGGCCAGCTGGGAGCTCTTCGACGGCGGCTCGAAGAGAACGAAGGTGGAAAAGGCTCGCGTGCGCGTGCGCCTGGCCGAGATCGCAGTGCGCGATGCGCGGCTGGCGGCCAGTCAGGACGAGCAGGATGCCCTGGTCAGCGTGAAGGAAAGCGGGGAGCAGTTGCGGCAGGCCATGGCGGCAAGCCTGCTGGCCGACACCGAGCTTGTGCTGGCCCAGGAGAAGTTCAAGGCGGGAGCCTCGGGCAACTCCGAGGTCGTGCAGGCCCAAGGCGGACGTTCCCAGGCCCATGCTGCCTGGATCGATGCGGCAGGCGCCCACCAGGCAGCGCTCCTGAGGCTTCGCTACGCACGCGGCAACTGGGAAGGACTTCAAGGGGGAACCGACAGATGAACAAGGAAACGCACAGGAAGTCGAACAAGCTGGCAATCGGGCTCGGAGCCCTGGCGGTGGCTTGCCTGGGGGGCGGCGCCTTCTGGTGGCACCTGCAGGGACTGGAACGCACCGACAACGCCCAGGTCGAAGGCACCGTGGTGCCGGTCCATGCCCGGGTGGCGGGCTTTGCCCAGCGCGTGCTGGTGAAGGACGACCAGGACGTGAAGAAAGGCGACACGCTCTTTGTCATCGATCCGACAGAATACGTGCTACGCCTGCGCCAGGCCGAAGCGGAGCTGTGGGCGGCCCGCGCCAACTCCCGCCAGGGCGTGGCCGGAGCCACGGCCAACGTGGCCTCCGCCCAGAAGCTGGTGGCCGGATCGAACCTCGAAGCGGCCCGTGCCAACCTCGACCGCGCCCGCACGGAGCTCGACCGCGCCCGCACCTTGAGGGCCAAGGACGTGGTGAGCCAGGCGAGCCTCGACGCTGCCGAAGCATCCTTTCGCTCCGCCCAGGCGGCCTTCTCGGCGGCCCAGGAGCAGACTAGGGCCACAGGCTTCAGCGAGACCGGGGCCCAGGCCCAAGAGAAGCTGGGCGACGCCCGCATCGCGGCGGCCCAGGCCGCCGTGGAGGTGGCCCGCACCCAATTGTCCTGGACGGCCGGGATCGCCGCCGTCTCGGGACACGTGGCCAAGCGCAACCTGGAGCCGGGACAATTCCTGTCGGCCGGCCAGCCGGTGCTTTCGCTGGTGTCGGACAGCGCGGTGTGGGTGGTGGCCAACCTCAAGGAGACGCAGGTCGAACGCGTGCGCCCGGGACAGTCCGTGGACGTCGAGGTCGATGCCCTCTCGGGCCGCAAGCTCACCGGCAAGGTCCGCACCGTACAGTGGGCCACCGGCGCGCGTTTTTCGTTGCTGCCGCCCGACAACGCCTCGGGCAACTTCACCAAGGTGGTGCAGCGCATCCCGGTGCGCATCGACCTCCTCGACACCGCCGCCATGGGTGTGCTGCGCCCGGGCATGTCGGCCAACATTTCAATTCGCGTGCGCTGACCGTGGCCAAGTTCGCCGCCAGGCAGTGGATCATCGTGGGTACGGTGGCCAGTGCCACCATGCTCCAGCTGATCGACACCTCCATCGTGAACGTCTCCATCGCCCAGATGATGGGCAACCTGGGGGCAACGCTGGGCGACATCAGCTGGGTCGTCACCTCCTATGCGGTCGCCAACGTCGTGATGATCGCCCTTTCGGGGTGGCTGGCACAGCGGTTCGGGCGCAAGCGGTACTTCGTCAGCTCCATCGTGGTCTTCACGCTGGCCTCGCTCCTTTGCGGCATGTCCACCAACGTGTGGGCGCTGGTGCTCTTCCGCTTTCTGCAGGGCATGGGCGGCGGCGGCATCATGGCCACCGGCCAGGCCATCCTAGTGGAGACGTTTCCCCGCGAGGAGTTGCCGTTCGCCAACGCCATCTACGGCATGACGGTGGTGATCGGACCCACCATCGGACCCACCCTGGGCGGATGGATCACCGACCACCTCTCCTGGAACTGGATCTTCTACGTCAACCTGCCGATGGGGATCCTGGCCACGGCCCTGGCCTGGTCGTTCCTGCCCGCACCCAAGCACGACTCCAAGGCCCAGTCGATGGACTGGACGGGCATCGCGCTCCTGGTGGCCGGAATCGGCTCGCTCCAGGTGGTGCTCGAGCGCGGCCAGGACGAAGGGTGGATGGAATCGGCCGAGATTGTGATCCTATCGGCCATCGCGGTCATCGGCATCGCCAGCTTCCTGTGGCACGAGTGGCACACCCGCTGGCCGGTGGTAAACCTCAAGCTGCTAAAGAACCGCCCTTACGCCACCGGCGTCTTCTTCTCCTTCATCCAAGGCTTCGGCCTCTACTCCTCGATGTTCCTGGTGCCGGTCTTCACCCAGTCGCTGCTGGGATTTTCGGCCACCGACACCGGCATCCTCATGCTGCCCGGCAGCATTGCCACCGCCTTTGCCATGCCCGTCATCGGCAAGGCCATGCAGCGCGGGGTGTCGCCGCAGCTGCTGGCAGGGACCGGTTTCTTCCTGTTCTTCGTCTTCACGGCCATGCTGGCGGGCTTCACCGACCAGTCGGGCGCGGGCGACTTCTTCTGGCCGCTGGTGGTGCGCGGCATGGGCATGGGCATGCTCTTCATCCCGCTCACGACGCTTGCCATCGCCGACCTCAAGGGCGCCGAGATCCCGCAAGGCACGGCCATGACCAACATGATGCGCCAGCTGGGCGGCTCGGTGGGCATCGCGCTGATGACGACCTTCGTCTCGACGCGTTCCACCTTCCACCGCTCAGTGCTCACCGAGAAGGTCAGCGAGTTCAATCCCGAAGGCCTTACGCGCCTGAAGGGCGCCATGAACCTGTTCCTCTCGCAGGGCGATTCCCCCTGGATCGCCCGCACCAAGGCCATCGCCTTCCTGAGCCGCAGCGTAGGACGCCAGGCCGCTCTGCTCTCCTACCTCGACGCCTTCCGCCTGGTCGGGCTCTTCTTCCTGATCTTCCTGCCGCTGTTGCTTCTGTTCAAGAAGCCGTCCAAGGGAGCCAAGATCGAAGGCGTGCACGCGGAGTAGCGCCCCCGCTGCGCGGGCCGGGCTGCCTGCCAAGCCTCCGCTTCGCGGGGGTCTTGGGCCTTGCGGCCGGCATCCCTGGCGCAAGCTTGAGCCCGGATTCGTGTATTTTCCTTTCCCTATGCTCGACGACTCGATGGAACGCTACGCCCGCCACCTGATCCTGCCGGAATTCCTGCACGGTGGGCAGGACCGCCTGCGCGAATCGTCGGTGCTGGTGATCGGGGCCGGGGGCCTGGGTTCGCCGGCCGCACTCTACTTGGCCGCCGCTGGAGTGGGCACCATTGGGCTCTGCGACTTCGACGAGGTCGAGGCCTCCAACCTCCAGCGCCAAGTGCTGCATTCCACCCCCGACATCGGACGCCCCAAGGTGGAATCGGCCCGCGACCACCTCGCTGCGCTCAATCCCCATGTGGAGTTCGTGCTGCATCCGCACCGCGCCGACGCCTCGAACCTGCGCGGGATGGTGCGCGCATACGACTTCGTGCTCGACTGCGCCGACGGCTTTCCCACCAAGTTCCTGATCAACGACGCCTGCGTGCTGGAGAACAAGCCGTTCTGCCACGCCGGAGTGCTGCGCTGGGAAGGGCAGGTCCTGACCTGCCTGCCGTGGCGATCGGCCAGCTACCGCTGCGTCTTCTCCGAGCCCCCTCCGCCCGAAGCCGTGCCCAGCTGCAGCCAGGCCGGGGTGTTCGGACCGCTGGTGGGCGTACTGGGGACGCTCCAGGCCTCGGAGGCCATCAAGTACCTGATCGGTGTCGGGCAGGACCAGGACAAAGTGGGCGCAGCCCGCCGCGTGTGCGGCCGTGACATCCGCTCCGGGGATCCGGGTGAACTGCTCGAAAACCGCCTCTGGGTCATCGACCTCCTGCACCTGCGCACCCGCATCGTGAAGGTCGCCCGCCGCCCCGACTGGCCCACCGGCGCCCCCCACCCGACCCTCACGGAACTGATCGAATCGGCCCCAGCCGTGGAGTGCAGGCTGTAGGGAATTGCAGCGCAAAGAAGTTCACAAGACACGGCGTTGGGATTCTGGCGGCGCAGCCGCCATCTTGCGTCGCCCTTGGTGGGGCCCCATGTTGCGATCCTGATCGCGTGGGGCACACTGCCACCGCTTCCCGCGCCAGGTTGCTGACCGGAGAATGCACGAAGCTGGCACAAGAGTGCGAAGTCCGTGGCCCAGCCGGCGGAACGGCTGGCGGGGGTTCTCCAAGGTGGCCCGGACCGCCTTGGGCGCAGTCTGGGCGCGCAGCCCAGAGCAACGGCATTAAAAGAAAGACAGAGAGAAGAAATCTTCATGCTTCGACAGGCTCAGCACGAACGGTAGAGTCCCATGACCACTCCCCCCGACCGTCACCCGGCAGGGCCAAGACCCCACAGGCCATCGGCCGAGGAGGCTTGGTGAGCCGACGGACAGGATTTGTCAAATGATGGCCGTTGGCGAATAGGGCGGGATCAGGGCCATATCACACGTAGCATAAACACAGAAAAGGGCACCCACTGCAGGTGCCCTTCGCATTTCAATCGTACCGACTTTGCCCTCAGCGCATCAGATCGCGCACTTTGCCCTGGCTCTTGAGCCGGACCACATAGAGCGAGCTGGTGGGCAGTTGGATCTGTTCCTGCACCAAGCCAGACGTCACCGATGCCACGCGGCGCCCTTGGAGATCCATCACCTCGATGCTGGTGCCGACAGCCAGTCCGGTGAAGGTCAGGCGGTTGCCGCTCTTGCGGACGTTGACCAGCTCCAGGCCGCCACGCACAGCGCTGCGAGAGATGCCAGTGGGAATCGGGTCCCCGCCAGCCAGGCGGGCGGCGATGCCGTTGCCTGCAGTGCTCATGTACACGATGCCGTAGGTGTTCATGTCGCCCATGACGAATTCGCCATTGGCCAAGCCACCGTACTCGTGCGCATCGTCGTTGACGCGGACCCAGGTCTTGCCCTCGTCGTCGGACTGGAAGACCCCCTCGACCCCGTCGATGTTGGCGTACACGAAGATTGCCGGAAAGGTCTTGCCGGTGGCAGCCTTGCCAAAGCCCACGGCCTCACAACGTCCCACGCCAGCAATGGCAGCCCATGTGGCTCCGCCATCCCTCGAGCGCATCAAGCTGCCTGTTGTGGCATCCGAGGTGATCGGAACCCACAAATCACCGGCAACACCAGGCGCCGCACGCATCTTGCGGGAACCACTCTTGCCGGGAGTGCCGACCTTCGTGAAGGTCGCGCCCTTGTCGGTGGAGCGATAGACGTCGCCATCAACAGGCTTGTAGGCGTAGAAGGTGCTCGCAGTCTCCGGATCACCCAGGATCCAGGCACCGTCGATACCTGCCACGGCAGTCCAACCAGAATTGAAGTAGCGCTGGACGGGCCAGTCCCCGTCATTCCCATCCTTCTGCCCTGGGGTCCACAGAGCAACTACGCCGTCGGTGGACAAGGCCACACTACGCCCCTTGGTATAGGATGCATTCAGGCTACTGTATGCTTCTACCGTCCAGGAACGACCCGAATCGCTGGAGAACTGGAGGGCGGAAATTGGCACGAACTGGTCTTTGGCAACCTCGGCCTTACGACTGTCGGCAACCTTCACGAGCTTGCCGGACTTCGGAGCGAAGGCCAGCGCACGCGTGGATCCCAGACCCAATTGGGTGCCGTTGACACTGGTCTGGTGGCGTTGCGCAGGGTACTTGGTCACGTCGTCGTGACGGAAACCATCGTAATCGCCGATGATCGAGATCACGGGGCCGCCAGGAATGCTCACGACTTCTTCAGGAACAACTTCCTCGATGCCGTGGGAAGCGACCTTCCAGACCTGCCGTTGGGTCAGCTCGTCGGAACACCAGCCACAATCAGCCTTCTTGAAGGTGTAATCAGTGATGTCGTCTGTCTTGTAGATGCCGTTGCCCGAACTCACGAACACGCGCTTGGGATTGAACGGATCCATGGCGATCGATCCAGACCAGTGGATCGAGCTGTTGAAGAGCCAGCCGATGCCATTGGCGCTCATCTGCTCGGTGGTCGGAAAGACGCCACCTTCCATCCAGTAGTACTGGAAGGACTTGATCCAAGTCACACCGCCATCGGTGGTGTGGTAGATGTTCGAACCCCACTGGTCCTTCCACTTCTTGCCGGTGGAGTCGAGCTTCCAGAACTGCGCACCCCTGTAGCCCATAGAAGTGGAAACCATCTCCAAAGGGTTCTGCGGGTTGATCGAGATGCCACCGTAGGGGGCTAGGTATACGTAACTCGCCTTGTTGGCTGCGGCTCCCGCCACGTTCAGGCTGTCGTTCAAGGAAGCCCCAGTTGCCTTGTCGTCGATGAAGTCCTCGGGGGAGACATCGCTCCACGCCTTGGTGTTGAAGGAATACTTGAGAATTGCGCCGCGACCGAAGCCGTCATTGACGACACCCCAGCTTTCGGACCAAGCTTGGGTGTGGGGGCCCGCTCCATCGGAGAAGGTCACGTAGAGCGCTGTGTCTGGACTCGTGGTGACGGCACGCTGGGGCATCAAGCGCACGATCTTGCCTCCGGCGGTGGTGCGCAGCGCGGCGGGGATCGGCAAAGTCGTCCAGGTCTTTCCGGCATCCTCGGAGCGAAAGACGTTGTTCGCATCGCGCAGGAAGCCTGCATGTATGACCGTGGAACTTCCGGGAGCAAAGCTCACGAAGGAAAAGCCTGCGCCGTTCCATGTGGTGTCGGCACTGGCTGCAGTCGTAAAGCCGTCCACATGTTTCCATGTCGAACCATTGTCTGCAGATGTCCACATGCCCCTGTTCCTGGAGCCGTAATACATCACATCCGGGTTATTCGGATCGATGGCCAAGGCCTCACCGTTGCCACGCCCCATGCCGTTGCCGTGGGCATTGAACCACTTGGTGCTGTTGTCCCAGGTGTAGACCTTCTCCCAGGTCTTGCCGTAATCACTGGAGCGCAGGAATGCGCTGCGTCCGATGCCGTCATCAGCTTGATTCCAGTAGACGGTGCCGGTCATCATGTAGACCTTACCGGGGACCTTCGGGTCGACGGCAATGGCTTCCACACCCAACAGGCCGCGCTCGGAAATGTTAACCCAGTCCATCATCGAGACCCACTTCTTGGCGCTCTCGTCCCAACGGTAGGCGCCGCCCACGTCGGTGCGGGCATAGAACAGGTTCTTCTCGATGGTCGAGGGCACGATGGCGGAGACGAACCCGCCGCCGCCGATGGCCACGTTGCCCCAATGGAAGCTGTCGGCCGCCGCTGCTGTCCCAACCATCCCCAGCAGCGCAGTGAGCGCCAGCCCCATTCCTGTCCGCATCCTCATGCCGTTGGCCATGTGTCCGTCCTCCCTGTTCCCGATGAGCTGTTCTGTGGACGAAACGATCCTTCCGCCCTCGCAATCCCGCAAGCGGATTGGAAGGCCATCAGAAAACCCAACCCATCGCTCTCCGAAGCGACCCTCCTGCTGAAGAGCATTTCAGCGAGAAATCATGGGCATGATCTTGCCGGATCGCCACATCGATTGTCCAAGCTCCGGGAAAACAAAAAACGGCACTCCATTCCTTCGCCATCGAGCTGCGCCTGCGCCTCCCGATGCTTCCCGATAAATCCGGCTTATGAAAGACACGCATCCTTCCCATAGCCCCTGGAACCGCTCCAGACTTACCTTTGAGGAACAAAGATGGCAGGAGAAGCCTGCCGAAGTGCTCGAACCTGGGAAAGGATACGGAATGTCGAAGACGCATCGGATTGCAGTGTTGGCCGGAGACGGCATCGGCCCTGAGGTGATGGACCAGGCCATCCGCGTGATGGAGGCCGTGGCTTCCAAGGAGGGCTTTGCCTTCGAGTGGGCTCCCGCCAAGGTCGGCGGCGCCGCCTACGACGAGTTCCAGCACCCGCTGCCCGAGAGCACCGTCGAGACCTGCAAGTCGGCCGAGGCCATCCTGTTCGGCTCGGTGGGCGGTCCCAAGTGGGAGAACCTCCCCCCCAACCTCCAGCCCGAGCGCGGCGCCCTGCTGCCCTTGCGTAAGATCTTCGGCCTGTACGCCAACCTGCGCCCGGCCACCGTCTACAAGGCCCTGGCCGCCGCCTGCCCGCTGCGCGCCGACATCGTGGGCGAGGGCTTTGACATCCTGGTGGTGCGCGAGCTCACCGGCGACGTCTACTTCGGACAGCCCAAGGGCCGCGAAGGCGACAAGGCCTTCGACACCATGGTCTACACCGTGGCCGAGATCGAGCGCATCGCCCGCGTGGCCTTCGCCGCCGCCCGCAAGCGCAAGAACCACGTGACCTCCATCGACAAGGCCAACGTCCTGGCCGCCTCGGTGCTGTGGCGCGAAGTCGTGATCCGCATCCACAAGGACGAGTTCCCCGACGTGGAGCTCACCCACATGTACGTGGACAACGGCGCCATGCAGCTGGTGCGCTCCCCCAAGCAGTTCGACGTGATGCTCTGCCCCAACCTCTTCGGCGACATCCTCTCCGACGAGGCCGGCGCCATCACCGGAAGCTTGGGAATGCTGCCTTCCGCGTCGCTTGCCGAAGGCACCTTCGGCCTGTTCGAGCCCTCGGGCGGCTCGGCTCCCGACATCGCAGGCAAGGGCATCGCCAACCCCCTGGCCCAGATTCTCTCCGGGGCCATGCTCTTGCGCTACGCCCTGGGCTACAACGAGGCCGCCGCCAAGATCGAAGCCGCCGTGACCCAGGTGCTCAACGACGGCATCGCCACCCGCGACATCGCCTGGACCGGCGCCCAGATCGTCGACACCAAGGGCATGGCCGACGCGGTGCTGGCCCGCCTGTAAGCAAAAGACAGTTCCTGTCAAAAGGCCCTCCGGAATCCGGGGGGCTTTTTTCTTGCGTTGCGTAAAGCATCCTAAGCCCACCTCATCCCCTCCCCCCTTCTCCCCCCGCACGGGCGGAGAAGGGGTATTGGCCTTTGCTTGTTGCTGTTCCCCCTCGCTAACGATTTCCGTTGGAGAGGGGGAGGCGGGCGCGGCATAGCGGCGCCTCATGCCACCATGCGCATGTCCTGTTTCCCATGCATTCTCAAGCATCCCCAGCCACCGCCCGGCACCTCGAAAGTTGTGTGGAGGTGGCAGAATTCTGCGAGGACTTCAGCTCGAAGCACCGACTGCCCGTCGCCTTGGTGGACGTTGGCCGGATGGGGCGTCCTGAGCCATTGCCGCATTCCTGATCTGCGGCATGGTCACTCCACCGCCCTTCCGGCGTGTAGTTTGCCGCCATGAACCATTGGCTGATGAAATCCGAGCCCGAAGCCTATTCCTGGGACGACCTGTGCCGCGACAAGGTCGGCACCTGGGATGGGGTCCGCAACTACCAGGCCCGCAACAACCTGCGGGCCATGAAAAAGGGCGATCTCTGCCTGTTCTACCACAGCGTGAGCGAGAAGGCGGTGGTGGGCATCTGCCGCGTGATCGAGGAACACTTCCCCGACGAGACCGCCAAGGACGGCGACTGGTCGTGCGTGCGCGTGGAACCGGTCGAGGCATTCGGTGCCCCGGTCACGCTGGCCGCCATCAAGGCCGACGCCTCCCTTGCCGGCATCGCCCTGCTCAGACAGAGCCGCCTTTCGGTGTGCCCCATCGCCCCGGCCGAGTTCTCGCACCTGCGAAGCTTGGGCAAGGCGCGCAAGGTCGCCTGATGCGCATCGCCCAATTCGCCGTCTTCTTCCTGGTCACTCAAGGCATCGCCTTGGCCGTCCACGGCTACCTGGCATCGCGCCTGGGAGTGCTGGGAATGCCACGCATCGCGGCCTGGAGCCTGTTGGGACCGCTTTGGCTGGCCATGCTCGCGGCCTTGGTCCTCAGCCACTCCCCCGTGTCGCACCCGCTGGCCAAGCTCCTGATCTGGATCGGCTTTGCCTGGATGGGTTCGGCCTTCGTGCTGCTGGTCACCGGCCTCCTGGGCCAGCTGGCCGCCGCCATTGCGACGCGGGCCGGAGTCCTCGCCGCCCAGCCGATTTTGACCGCCATCGCCCTCGCAGGCGGCCTGGTCACCTGCGGATGGGCCCTGTTCAGCGCCCTGCGTGCCCCGGAAATCCACCGGATCGACATCCGCATTCCCGGTCTCCCGCCCGAGTTCGAAGGCTACCGGATCGCCCACATCACCGACACCCACATCTCCCACATGCTTTCTGCCCGCTGGACCCGCAGCCTAGTCGAGCGCGTGAACGCGGAAAAGCCCGACCTGGTGGTGCACACCGGCGACTTGGTGGACGGTCCCGTGAGCAGCTTGGCCGCTTCGGTCGCGCCGCTGGGCGAGCTGACCGGACCCAAGTACTTCGTCACCGGCAACCACGAGGCCTACTCCGGCATGCCCGCCTGGACCGCCGAGGTCCGACAGCTGGGCTTTCGCGTGCTGGACAACGAGTCGGTGGACCTGTACAAGGACGGCGCCCACATCGCCTTGGCCGGAGTCACGGACTACAACGAAGGGCGCTTCTTCCCCAGCCACGCCAGCGACCCGCAGAAGGCCCTGAGCCACGCCTCGCCGGGCGTGCGCATCCTGCTGGCGCACCAGCCCCGCACAGCCCTCGACGCGCAGCAGCTGGGTGTCTCGCTGCAACTCTCGGGACACACCCACGGTGGCCAGATCTGGCCCTTCCACTACCTGGTGCGCCTGCAGCAACCCATGAACGCTGGCCTTGCCATGGTGGGCAAGGTACAGGTCTTCACCAGCCGAGGCGCTGGCTTCTGGGGACCGCCGCTGCGGCTGTTCGCCCCCAGCGAAGTGCCGATTGTGGTCTTGCACCGCGACTGAGCTGCCGCGTTATCCTACTTTCCAGCCATGCGTCGATCCGCCGTTGCCATTTCCGGGGCCTTGGTCCTTTCCATTTCCACCTTTGCCAAGACCAGCTTCTGGGCCCCACCGGTGGTCTCGGCTCCGGACACGCTGGAAGTGCGCCTGTTCCTGGTGGATTTCGCCCCCGATCCGAGTTCTTCCCCGCAGACCACCGGCAAGGGCACCTTCGGCAGCGACACCGGCAGCTACACGCTGGAACGCCCCTCCGACCGGCAGGTTCCCGCCGCCCACGCCGCCCGCGTCCTGGAAGCCGTACGCAACTACTGGCTGAACGCCTCGGGCGGGAAGCTGGTAATCGACCCGAAGGTGTACGGGGATGTGATCCGGCTGGGGCAGCCGATGAGCTTCTTCTCCCTGCCTGCCCGTGAAAGCGGCGAGAACAAGGCCAATTATTGGAGCCGCACCACGGTCCGACTGTTGGAGTTGGTCGACTCAGCCGTGAACCGTGCGGCCACTGTCCCCAACGGCGCCTTCTCCGATCCGATGCCCACCTCCGGCAAACGCAAGGTGGTCTTTGCCTGCATGCACGCCGGCGTGAATCGCAGCACCGACGGCGGCACCAAGGGCTCGGCGTCCGCCAACAGCCAGCGCGACCTGCTGGACTTCTACGTCACCCCTTCCGACTTCCGCAGCCTGTCCAGTGTGAACGGCCTGAAGCGCGACAGCGCCGGCATCCCCGTACAGGTGGCCGGCCGCCCCGACACCGTCCGCTCCCTGATGCTCATCTCCGAAGCCATGTCGCAGGACGGCCTCAACTGGGGCGTGGCGGGCTTGCTCGCCCAGCAGGTGGGCACCCACTTGGGTCTGCCCATGACCGGCGAGAGCGGCGTCCGCGACCCGTCGCCCGGCGTGCTGGGCTCCTGGGATCTCATGGACGCAGCCTCTTCCAACGGCAAGGGCTTCCTGCCGTCGCTACCGATGGCTTGGCACCGCCTGTTCCTGGGTTGGAGCACGCCCGTCCTGCTCAAGCCCGGCACCGCCGGCAAGACCATCCGCAACATCCCGGCCTTCCGCACTCCCGTCTTCGATCCCCTGACTCACAAGGTCCTCCAGCCGGGACAGGACACCGTCTTCGTGATCCAGCTCGACGGCGGCGAATACCTGCTGCTGGAAAACCGCCAACGCTCCGACTCGGCCGGTTGGGCCCGTTTGCGCACCCTTTTGCCCGGCCAGGGCGATTCCCTCCGCAGCATCGCCTTCCGCCCCGACTCGCTGGGATCGCTTTTCGAAGCGAAGCTCTCACAGGGTGCAGCCAATCCCCGCCAACCCTCCGGGTACATCCAGGCCTGGACTCCTGACGCCGGACTGCCCGGTTCGGGCATCCTGGTCTGGAAGGTGAACGAATGGCTGCTGCAGGAGTTTCTCAAGAGCCAAACCAGCAACCCCTGGCTGGGCGATTCCCTGCAAGACCACTACCGGGGCATCACGTTGCTGCAAGCTTCGGGCAAGCCCACCTTAGGGCAGCGCTTCAAGAACGCCGCCGGTGAGACCCTGCTGGATTACGGCACCGGCGCCGATGTGCTGCCGCACATCCGCAAGAAGGCCTCCGGCGCCCAGGACACTGTGACCGCCATCCCAGCCGTGGGCTATGTGTCCACCCAGACCTCCACCGGCGCCCGCACCCTGATCACACTGGCCTCCAGCTGGCCCAAGACCACCGGCCTGGAGCGCAGCTCCATCCCCTTGGACGGCGACTCCGTGCTCAACACCACCAACCAGGATCTGGTGCTGGAGATCCAATGGGGAGCCTTGCGCGCCCCGCAGGACAGCCTCTACCCGCTGGCCACGCCTCCCGGCATCGGCAACTGGTCGGTGGTCCCCGCCCGCAACGGCGCCTTCTGGCTATTGGATTCCACCGGACACATCCAGCGCTTCGACTCCGCCGGCAGGAACGACTCCACCGTCATCGCCCAAGCCCGGCGCACCGACACGCTCCTGCAGCAAAGCAACTGGAGCGATTCCATCCTCAGCCCGTTCGCCAACGCCGCCCAGTCCCAGCGCCTGCGAAAGCTGGCGGTGCAGGACCTCAATCCCGCCAAGCAGCGCCCCATCGGCAGCGCAGGCTCCGGAGACACCTTGCTGGTCACCACCCGCAGCCAGCTCCTGAGGCTGCAGCCGACCGCGTCCGGCCTTGCCGTGGATTCCTTCCGCGTCCGGGCAGCCACGCCTGCGCTTTTGGCCACGGGAGGGACCCTGGCCATGGACAGCGCCGGGCGCCTGCTGCGCCTGAAGCCCGGCGCGTCGCGCCTGGACACGGCACTGCTCCTGAAGCTCTCCGGTCCGGCCCAATCGCTGTGCCTGTCGCGCACCCCGAACGGTCAGGATCTCCTCTTCGCCCTGGATTCCTCCGGGCAGGTCTTCCGCATCGCCCTGGACCCCGACTCGTCACGGCTCCTGGGAACCACCCACATGGTTCCAACTACCGGCGAGCGCTTCCAACTGGCCAGTTCGGACTTCGATCGCGACGGCTGGAACGATGTCTTCGTGCTGGGCAGCTTCGGCAACGCCAGCCTCCTGTCTGGGAAGGACGGCAACCTCCTTCCCGGCTGGCCGCGCACCTACCCGCGCGGCAAGGACGGGATCGGCGACGACGGCGCCCCGGCGCTGGCCGACATCGACGGCTCGGGCTATCCGCAGATCCTGTTCACCGGCCAAAGCCGCCTCTGGAAGATCGACCGCACCGGCGTTCCCGCCTCGGGATGGCCCGTGCGGCTGGGCGACAACGACGGCATCAACACCTCCACCGCCAGTCGCCGCTTTCCCTCCGACGTGATCGGCTCCTCCCCGCTGGTGGTCAAGCTCGACGGGCAGTCCAGCTCCCAGGTCCTGGTCGGCAGTCCCGACGGGCGCGTGTTCGCCCTGACCAGCTCCGGCTCCCCCTACGTCGGAACGGCCCTGACCACCACGGCCGGCAGCGGAAGCCGCTGGAACTACTCCGTCTCCAGTTGGCCTCTGGCGGCCGGAGCCCGCACCTCCGATTCCACCGTAGCGCCCTGGCTCCACCTGTTCGCCCAGGACAACCGCCTGCAGACGCTCTCGGCCTTGGGCGGGCTGGACCTATTCCACACTGCATCCAAAGTGTTGTGGGGACAACCGGGAGGCAGCGCTGCCAGGGGCTTCTTCCTGGACGCCTCCACCTTGGGTTCGCCCGCCGTCCTTCCCGACCTGAGCAACTTCCATTTCTACCCCAATCCCGTGCGGGGCGGACGCGCCACCGTGCGGTACGATCTGGGCCAGAACGCCCGTTCCGTACAGCTGGACATCTTCGACCAGACCTCCTACGTCGTGCTGCACCGCAACGACCTCCCGACCGCATCGGGGCGCCAATCGCAACTGCTGGAAGGACTCACACTGGGCAGCGGAGTCTATGCCGCGCGCCTGGTGGTCGACCTCCCTTCGGGCAGCCGTACCGCCTGGTTCCGCATCGCCGTCTCGCGCTAGAGCGTAACAAGTCTGTCACTTTGACAGGTTTGCCAGCCCAGTTCGCAACCGCACCGTAGATTGGAGACGTGCACAGCTTGCACAGTCTCTGGGAATACGCTAGGATGCACCAATGAAGATTCTGCTCCTCACACCGGAGCATCCGCTCCAGGCGCCGATCGGGAGAGGATCCTCCATCGGAAGAAACGTCGAAGGCCTCGCCGAAGCTTATGCCCGCATGGGTCACGATGTCCGCGTGTCCTTCCCCTGCTACAACAGTTCCGACCTTTCCGACTGGCAGCCGGCCGGAGGGGTGCGCTGCTCCTTCCTCAAAACGGAGGAGACTCAGGTCTGGAAGAACTCCTACGGACGTTCTCAGGTCCGCCTGCTGCGCCATCCCCTCTTCGAGCGTCCGCACCCCTATCTGGACCAATCGGGCTGGGACCATCCCGACAACGCCTTGCGCTTTGCCGTTTTCGGCGCCTCGGCCCTGTTGGACTGCCTGCTGGAAGACTGGAAGCCCGACCTGATCCACGGCCACGAATGGCAGAGCGGTCTGGGCATCCTGTATGCCAGCTCGCATCTGTCGGATGCCCTGGGAAAGCCCAAGCTCCTGTTCACCTTCCAAGATGCCGCATTCCAAGGGCTTTGCGACGCATCGTGGCTGCCGGCCATCGGGCTGGGACCCGAGTGGATGGCCACCGACAAGCTTGAGTTCTGGGGCCGCCTCAACCTGCTCAAGGCAGGCCTAGTGTGCGCCGACCGCGTCACGGTCGCCAGCAACCATTACCAGCAGGCCTTGCTGGAAGACCACCACGGCTACGGACTCGAAGGCCTGTTCCGGCAGTTGGGCACCAAGGTCCAGGCCATTCCTCCCGGCATCGACCCCAGCCTCTGGACCTTGCCCATCCCAGAAGAGTCTCCCGAGGAACTGACACGCTGGAAGCGGAAGAAGCGGCAAGAATTCGCTCCGGGAGACGCACCCTTGGTGAGCTACGCATCCCCCTTCATCCCGGAAGCCGGCATGGAGCACATGCTCACCCTGCTTCCCGACCTCTTGAAAATGGACATCGAGTTGGGATTCATGGGCGGCGAGAATAGCCCCCAGCGCAAGCACCTGGAAACCGTCGCGCAAATGCATCCGGGACGCATCCACCTGCTGCCGTGTGGCGAAGTCAGCCTGTTCAATCTGCTATGCGCCAGCGACATGATCCTGTTGCCGGCCGTCCACCAGCCCAGCGGTACCCTGTACGCCAAGTCCATGGCCGTAGGGACCCCGTGCATCGCCCATCGCATGGGCGCCGCCGCCGACCGCGTGATCCCTTTCCCCCAAGAAGAATCCAACGGGTTCCTCTTTGACAACTTGGCCCCCGACACCTTGCTGCGCACCTTGCGCAAGGCGCTCTCCATCCATTCCAACAGCGAAGAATGGGACAAATTGCGCGGACGCGGCACGGCACGCCGCTTCAATTGGGATGTCACGGCCCTGCGTTTCCTCGATCTGCTGCCCGCTTAATCCCCCCATTGGAGTTTTCAAGAGCCAAGAATCTTGAATTCTCCCAACTCCGTACCTTCGGCAAACGGTATTGTGGAGGTATTTTTCCCTTTTCAACACTGTCTTGAAAGGGATCGACCACATGGGGATCATCGACTTCCGTACCGACTGGCGCAATGCCGGCCTTCCTGAAGAAATTGTCGACCTTCTTTCGAAGGCGCCATCCCTTCATTTTCCGCTGCATCGCAACGATCTGCTGGACTGGGCTCTGGGGCGCGAAGCCGGCTCGACGGACTGGACTCAGGGCAACCGCTCGGATGCCGGCACCTACACCGTCGCCTACGACGTGAACGGCAAGACCGTAGTCGAGGCCGAAGTCGTGAAGGCACGCAACGGCATCTCCGTGAACTTCCCCGAAGTGGCCATGCGCCGCCGCGACCCCAACGCCATGGTGATCGCCGACGAGCTCCCCACCGACAAGCCCCGCTTCCGCGAGCGCTTCGGCAAGGAGTTCGGCCCCCTGCGCGCCGAGATCTTCGCTTGGCTGGCCGGTCAGGACCTGGTCGTCATGCCCTTCTACGCGGGCCCGGCCGATCTGAACTACGGATCGCTCCTGATCTGCCCCCGCAACGCCAGCTTCTTTGCCGGCATGCTGGCAGACCTTCAGGGCTACATCCCCGCCGACAAGGTTCCCGGGGACTACAAGCTCTGCGGCGGCGTCTGCTTTGTGACCCCGTCCTTCCGACACACCGCCTTTGCCGGCGCGCAGGTCGTGGTCCACAATCGCCTGGACGAGTACCAGGAGATCTACGCCACCAACCTGTACCCGGGTCCCAGCGCCAAGAAGGGCATCTACTCCTGTCTGCTGCACCAGGGCGAGAAGGAAGGCTGGGTCACCAACCACTGTTCTGCGGTGCAGGTGGAGACGCCGTACGACAACATCGTGACCTTCATGCACGAAGGCGCGTCGGGCGGCGGCAAGTCCGAGATGCTCGAACACGTGCACCGCCAGGCCGACGGCCGCCTGCTGCTGGGCACCCACACCCAGACCGGTGAGAAGCGCCACTTCGTGCTCCCCACCGCCTGCAAGCTCTACCCGATGATGGACGACATGGGCGCCGCCCATCCCAAGTACATCCAGGGCTCCACGCGCCTTGCCGTGGCCGATGCCGAGGACGGATGGTTCATCCGCACCGACAACATCCTGCACTACGGCACCGATCCGCACCTCGAGGAGATGTGCCTCAACTCCGAGATCCCGCTGATCTACCTGAACCACTTCGTGTCGCCGGGATCGCTGGCCTTGATCTGGGAACACTCCGAGGACGCTCCGGGCAAGCGCTGCCCGAACCCCCGCATCGTGGTGCCCCGCGACATGATGCCCAACATCCGCTCGGGTGCGGCCTCGGTCAACATCCGTTCCTTCGGCGTGCGCTGCCCGCCCACCACCAAGGACAACCCCAGCTACGGCATCATGGGCCTGTTCCATGTGATCCCGCCGGCACTGGCCTGGCTCTGGCGCCTGACCGCTCCGCGCGGCCATGCCAACCCCTCCATCCAGGATGTGGGCGGCGGCATGAAGTCGGAAGGCGTGGGCTCCTACTGGCCGTTCTGCACCGGCCGCAAGGTCGACCAGGCCAATCTGTTGCTGAAGCAGATCATCGACACTCCGGACACCAAGAACATCCTGATCCCCAACCAGCACATCGGTGCCTGGAAGGTAGACTTCATGCCCTCCTGGCTGACCCGCGAGTACCTGGCTCGTCGTGGCAGCGCCCGCTTCCGTCCCGACCAGCTGGTGGACTCCCGCTGCTCGTTGCTGGGACAGGTGCCCTGGCACATGCAGATCGAAGGCACCCTGATCCCGCGCTGGTTCCTGCAGCCCGAGACCCAGCCCGACATGGGCGTGGAAGCCTACGACAAGGGCGCCGAGATGCTCTACGAGTTCTTCCACAAGGAGCTCAAGGACTTCCTGTCGGCCGACCTCGATCCGCTGGGCCGCAAGATCATCGAGTGCTGCCTGGAGCGCGGCACCGTCCAGGACTACGAGGCACTGCTGCGCAACTGACCTGCGATCTCCATGCTTGTACCGAAGGTCGATCCCTCCAAGGGTCGGCCTTTTTGCTACCTTGACCGACCATCATGTCCGTGACCACCGATACTCTGCCAAAGACCTTCCGCGCCCTGCTGGGCCAGACCCTGAATTCCTCTTTCCGTAAGGAGATCGCCGAGACCTTCTTCTCGGACAAGGAAGCCCAGCCGCTGGCCAAGGAAACCTTCCAGGCCGTCGCCGCAGTGCGCAAGATGCGCCCCCAGGCCTTCTCCCAGTTGCCCAAGGCCGCTCGCATCGACCTGTTCCTGGCCGGCCTGAACAATCCCAACCTGGAAAATTCGGCCATGCAGGCCATCCAAGTCTGGTACCTCCGCAAGGGCAAGGACCTGATCGCAGGTTACCTCGACACCTGGGGCGTGGCCCACGAGGAAGGCGAACTGGCCGACGACGCCGAAGTCAAGCCCCTCCAGAGCTCCGACGTAGAATCGGCCACGGCAAGCCTCAAGGACAAGTTCCCGACTCAAGCCATCATCGGCTACCTGGGATACACCTACTTGGCTCCTCCGGAAGACAGTTGGTCGAAGGCGGTCGAAGCCACTCTGATCCAGCTCCTCTCGCAGGCGTGAACCTCGCGAAGATCTCTTGCGACCAATCACGCAACGCATGAAGATCTTCCGGCCCACCATCGCCGCTTGCCTGGCACTCCTGGCCGGAGCCCAGGCAAAGCCCATCCAATTCGACTTCGAGACGCCGGATTCCCTGGATGCCTCGAAGGTGCGCGCCTACTGGTTCCCGCGCACGGCCAAAGATCGGCGCTCGCCGCAGCACGTGTCCGACCTGCGCCGTGACAGCACCAAGGCCATTTCCGGACGTTGGAGCGCCAAGCAATCCTTCGTCCTGGACGGCACCCCGTACCCTTCGGCGGGAATGGGGCTGATGTTCCCGGAAGCCGCCGTGGTCGACCTCCAGAACCTCACCTCCATCACCCTGAAGGTGCGCAGCGACCGGAAACGCGCCCTGCGGCTATCCATCGCCAGCCACGCCACAGGGTACGAAGCCGCCAGTGACACCGGTGTGGGCCTGGGTGCCGATATCGTCAGCCAGGACACTGTCACCACTTGGACGATCCGCACCGAACGTCTCGCCTTCCCCCGCTGGGCAGGCGAAGTCCCTTCCCTCACCACGGCCGAGATCCTGTCTGAGGCCTTTGCCATCCAGATCACCCACAGCTGCGGCACGGACACCTGTCGGCTGGACGCCGGCTGGGTTCAGGTCGACGACGTGACCCTCAACGGGATCGACGACGCCAACAAAGAACCTAGCGTCGGCAATTGCACCGGGCAGGGCCTGTTGCTTTCGGACTTTTCCACGCCACCAGCCAAGCGCAACGTCCTGGGGGGATGGTGGTACGCCTACACCGACTCCAGTTCCCAGGACACCTCTGCGCACGGCAGCTCGCTGGTCCGCGACACCACCGGGAACTGGAACGCCTCGGGATGGGCACCCGACACAAAAAATCGCACGGCCAGCGTGGACTTCTGGCTGCGACGGCAGACGACCTATTCCGGCTATGCGGCCCTGGAAACCCAGTTGGGCTCGGCATCGAAGCCTCTGAGCCTTCCCGGCCTGCACTCGATCTCGTTCCGGCTGGACATGAGCAAGGGCTTTCCCGATACGGTGTCGTTCGTACTCTTCCACGCCAAGAAGACCGCCGCGCAATTCCAGGGCGGACGGGACCATCAGGTCAAGATCCCTTACAGCGCGGGAGCACGCACCTGGTGCATCGACCTGGACAGCCTCCAGCAGCCCGACTGGGTCGGGCTGTGGAAGGAGCCGTTCACGCCCGACAGCCTGCTTGCGCTGAGCTGGGAAGTGCGCCTGGCCAGCATGTTCCGTTCGGGGCAGGTGAGCATGTCCCTCGACAGCGTCACGCTCTATGGATGGAACCCGACCGGCATCGCAAACAAGGCTCGTCTCGCACAGCCGTTGCGCATCCAACGCAACGGTGGCTCCCTCTTCCTACAGCGCCAGGAGATCGACCGTTCCGTGCGCGTGAGGATCCTGCTGCCCGACGGCCGCTGCGTGCACGATCAGGACTGGGCTGCCGGGCAATCCAGCCTGTCCCTTCCGCTTCGCGGCGGCCTGCACCTGTTGCAGCTCCAGGACGGCGTGCACGGCTCCAGCATCCGCCCCCTCCCGGCGCTTTGACTCCCTTGCAGAGACCAAGATACCGGCACGTCCATCGCCCCGCAGAATTCCTGCAGGGGCTTTTTTGTGATAGACAGTCGAACCGAAAATCGCCTATCTTGACAATCGAAGAAGTCCGGCCCTGATCAAGGCGGCCATCCTTGGTCAGAGCAAAGCGGGCTTCAGCCTGGTAGACCACCAACAACCAATCGAGGATGCACACATGTCCGCTCGCAAGCAGGCTATCGGCGCCATCTCCACCACCAAGGTGGAGAGCACCCAGAACTATCTCGAACACGCCGGCGAGGCCATCTACGGCCAGTACGTGTTCACCGAATCCGCCCAGCGTCAGTATCTCTCGAAGCCCGTCTTCAAGAAGCTGCGTCGCACCATCGAAGGCCTCGAAGCCTTCGATCCCGCCATCGCCGATGCCGTCGCGCAGGGTGTGAAGGAATGGGCCATGGCCAACGGCGCCAGCCACTACACCCACTGGTTCGTGCCCATGACCGGCTCTACCGCCGAGAAGCACGATTCCTTCCTCAACCCGGCAGGCGAAGGCCAGACCATCGCCGAGTTCTCGGGCAAGATCCTGATCCAGGGCGAGCCCGACGCTTCGTCCTTCCCCTCGGGCGGCATCCGCGCCACCTTCGAGGCCCGCGGCTACACCGCTTGGGACGTCACCAGCCCCATCTTCCTGCAGGTCGAGCCCAACGGCGTGACCCTGACCATCCCCACCGCCTTCGTGTCCTACACCGGCGAGGCCCTGGACCACAAGATCCCGATGCTTCGCTCGCAGCAGGCCCTGGGCAAGGAAGCCCTGCGCGTCTTGAAGTGGTTCGGCAACGAGACCTCCACCCGCGTGTTCACCAACATCGGACCCGAGCAGGAGTACTTCCTGGTCGACCGTCGTCTGGCCGAGCAGCGCCCCGACCTCCTCCTGGCCGGCCGCACCCTGTTCGGTGCTCCCTCCGCCAAGGGCCAGGAGCTCGAGGACCAGTACTTCGGCGCCATCCGCGAGCGCATCCTGGCGTTCATGATGGACCTCGACCGCGAACTCTGGCGCGTGGGCGTTCCCGCCAAGACCCGCCACAACGAAGTGGCTCCGGGCCAGTTCGAGATCGCTCCCGTGTACGAGTCGACCTCCGTTGGCTCCGACCACAACATGCTCCTGATGAACATCCTCAAGCGCTTGGCTCCCAAGCACGACCTGGCTGTTCTCCTGCACGAGAAGCCCTTCAAGGGCGTCAACGGCTCGGGCAAGCACAACAACTGGTCCATGGGCACCGACGACGGCGAGAACCTGCTCGAGCCGGGCAAGACTCCCCACGACAACGCCCAGTTCCTGGCCTTCCTGGCCGCCATCATCCGCGGCGTCAACAAGCACGCCGACCTGCTGCGCGCCACCGTCGCCGATGCCGGCAACGACCACCGCCTGGGTGCCAACGAGGCTCCTCCGGCCATCGTCTCCATCTTCCTGGGCGCTCAGCTCGAAGACGTCGTGAAGCAGCTCGAAGGCGGATCCGCCTCGTCTTCCAAGGACGGCGGCTCGCTGGAACTGGGTGCCACCACCCTGCCCGTGCTGCCCAAGGACGCCACCGACCGCAACCGCACCTCGCCCTTTGCCTTCACGGGCAACAAGTTCGAGTTCCGCGCCGTCGGTTCCTCGGCTCCCATCTACTGGCCGCAGACCGTCCTCAACACCATCGTCGCCGAGTCCGTCAAGGATCTGGCCGATGCGCTTGAGAAGCTGCCCAAGGGCGACTTCGCTGGCCTCTCCAAGGTCCTTTCGGCCATCATCAAGGAGAACAAGCAGGTCCTGTTCTCGGGCAACGGCTACTCCGACGAATGGCACGCCGAAGCTGCCAAGCGCGGCCTGCCCAACAACAAGAGCACCGTAGAGGCCCTCCCGGCCCTGGAGACCGAGAAGGCTTCCAAGCTGTTCGAGGCCCTGGGTGTCCTGACCTCCCGCGAGCTTGCCGCCCGCGCCGAGATCAACTGGGAGCGTTACGTCAAGGTCCAGAACATCGAGGCCAACGTCACGGCCGAGATCGCCAAGACCCTGATCCTGCCCGCTGCCGCCTCCTACATCAGCGAGCTGTCGGCCGCCGCCGCCATCTCCGCCGGTGCCAAGAAGGTCCAGACCAAGATCGCAGGACTGGTGGACTCGCTGGTCGTCAACGTCGAGGCTCTGGAAGCCGCTCAGGAGAAGGCTCACAACGCCGGCTCCTTGCACGCCGAAGCCAAGACCTTCAAGGAAGCCGTCATCCCCGCCCAGGACGCCGTCCGCGACGTGGCCGACGAGCTGGAGACCCTCGTCTCCGACGAGCTCTGGCCGCTGCCGAAGTACCGCGAGCTCCTGTTCCAGTACTAAGAGCAAACTCGAGGCATTCTTGTGTCCGCCCCATCGACCATCGGTCGGTGGGGCTTTTTGTTGTTCACACAAAAGAAGAGGGCCACCCGTGAGTGGCCCTGCGCCCGATAAGGCGTCTGCACTGCAAACGACAGGACTTAGGGCGTCGCGAGCCCCTTCTCAAGGTCCTTGCGGATCTTGGGAGCCATGCCATCGAAGGCCTCGCCGATCAGGATGTAGTTGTCCTCGCTGAAGATGTCGTTGAGCATGGGCTTGGAAGTCACCGACTCGTCCTTGTACGAGCGGCTCCAGGCCACGTCCTTGCCTTTTACCGGGAGGAGGTAGACCGTGGTTTCGAGGTCCATCTTTCCGGCCCCGGCAACGACACCGTTCGCGCCGCCACCGACAGACATGCGATAGCTGGCCCGGTTCACAAAAATCAGGTAGTAGTCCAGTCCGATGGAGGCAGCAAAGGGAGAGACCTTTTCCTGGGCTTGCCCGAGAGACAGCGAATACATACCGCCCTTGGGGTTGAGATCGTTGCAGCCGAAGATCTCCCGACCGAAGACCTTCTTGGCCTTGCATTCCGCAGCGATGCGGTAGCCGGGCAGGGTCGGCACGGAATCCATCGGAAGCACATTGGCTCCTGCGAACAGCTCCGGGAACTTCTTGAGGAAGTGGGCGTAGAGGGTGTCGGTAGCTGCCTGATGGGCTCGATAGTAGTCCTCGGCCTTCTGGACGATGCCAGGTCCCTGGTCGCGTTCCTGGTCACGCATGACGATGGACTTGTCGAGCCCAAAGCCAAGCACGGCGATCTTCTTGCCGGAAAGGGAGGGAACAGAAGGCTGGCCGGCAAGCGATAGGCCAAGCAATGCGGTGAGAAGCACGGGGATCCCCTTTCAAAGGATGGTGTCGCATCAAGCTAACTCACCGTTTCATACCACGTCAATCCGTACCGACGTTGCAATCGACATCAGATCCCGGTACGGCTTTCCTAACTTTGCCAGGATGCAGGACCTCACGAAACTCTGGAGTCGCGGCATCGCGGAAATGGCTCCCTACGTCCCCGGCGAACAGCCTCAGGGCGGCGGCTGGATCAAGCTCAACACCAACGAGAACCCCTACCCCCCATCGCCCCAGGCCGTGGCCGCGATGACCCGGGCCGTCCAGGAACGCCTGCCGCTCTATCCCGACCCGCAGAGCCTGGAACTGCGCCAAGTGCTTTCCCGACGCTTTCGCGTCCCGGTGGAATCCACCTTCGTGGGCAACGGCTCCGACGAGGTGCTGGCGATGGCCTTCCGCGCCTTCTTCCAGCGGGAAGGGGACATTCTCTTCCCTGACGTCACCTATTCCTTCTATCCGGTCTACGCGCGTTTCTGGGGTATCCCCTTCCGGGCCATCCCCCTGCGCGAGGACTTCTCGATCGCGGCCGAGGACTATGCTGGGCCCGCTGCGGGAATCATCTTCCCCAACCCCAACGCACCCACGGCCGCCCCCTTGGCACTTGCGCAAGTCGAAGCCTTGGCCGCCGCCCACCCCGACTGCGTGGTGCTGGTGGACGAAGCCTACGTGGACTTCGGCGCCGAATCTGCCGTGCCGCTGCTGGAGCGCTACCCCAACGTGCTGGTCTGCCAGACGTTTTCCAAGTCCTGGGCCCTGGCCGGACTGCGCGTGGGCTTTGCCCTGGGCCACCCGACCCTGATCTCCGGCCTGGAGCGAGTCCGGGACTCCTTCAACTCCTACACCCTGGACCGCGTAGCCCAAGCCGGTGCCGCCGCCGCCCTGCAGGACGAGGCCTGGTTCCAGAAGACCTGCGGTCGGATCATGGCGACCCGCGAGCGTTTCGTGGCCGGCCTGAAGCGCTTGGGCATCGATGTGCTGCCCTCGGCGGCCAACTTCGTCTTCGCCGCCCACCCGACCCTTTCCAGTCGTGAACTGCTGGAAGCCTTGCGTGCCCGGAAGATCCTGATCCGAGCCTTCAAGGGCCCGCGTCTGGAGCGTCATGCCCGCATCACCATCGGCACCGACAACGAGATGGACGCTGTCCTGAAGGCCCTCGAAGAGCTCTGATCTACCATTGCCCGGAGCCTCCGGGCAATGGTAGGATGTGGGCGTCGTGAAAACTGTCGTCCAGACGCCTTCCATCCGTTCCATGCGCCCTCTGGCCCTTTCCGCCGTGGGCCTTGCTGTCGGCATCGCCGGGGCGGCGGGGTTCCGCACCTTTTGGCTGAACGGCGCGGGAATCCTCCTGGCTATCTGTACGCTAACCCTGCACCTGTGGCTGTTCCGACGTTTTCTGACTCGGCACAGCCGCGAGTTGCTTGAGAATCACACATCGCATTTCCAGCGCACCGTGGAGAACCTGCAGGATGCCCTGTTCCGGTTCTCCTCCGACGGGCGCATCGAGTTCGCCAACCCCGCAGCCGCCAAGCTGTTGGGCTTCGACGACCCAAAGGAACTGATCGGACAGGACTTTTCCACCTTCGCCCAGCTTCCCGACGAGAGCGACACCAACGAACTGATCCGCCGCCAGATCGAGAAGCGCCAAGCGGAAGCCTTCCGCTTGAAGTTCCTGCGCCGGGACGGCGAGACGATCATCTGCGAAGGCGGGGTGCAGTTCATTCCCGACGGGCCGGATTCCAACGGCACCTTCGAGGCGCTGTTCCGCGAAGGCACCCAGCGCATCCGGGCCGAGGAGGAGCTCCACGCCAGTCGGGAGCACCTGCGCAGCGTGATCGAGAACATGCTGGACGGCTTCCTGGAATGCGGCATGGACGGCAGCATCGTGCAGGCCAATCCCGCCGCCGCCCGGATGTTCGGCTTCGACCTCGCCCACGAGCTGGTGGGGCTGGGCATGGAAGACATCTGGGGATCGGCGTCGGACAAGCAGAAGTTCGACGAGGAGCTGCGGCAACGACAGCGCGTCTCGGGACTGCGCTCCCATTCCAAGACCCGCGAAGGAGGCGAGATCGTCTTCGAGGTCAACGCCATCGTGCGCGAAGGCGTCAAGAGACGGCGCCACATCGAGTGCGTCTTCCGCGACGTGACCGAGCAGGAAGCCAACAAGAAGTTCCTGACCGACGTGGTCACCCGCCTGAACGAAGCGCACCGGCTGGCGCACCTGGGCGACTGGAGCATGGAGATGCCCAACCGGATCATGCGCTGGAGCCCCACCGTCCACGACCTGTTCGGTGCCGGGCGCAAGCACTCCAGCACCTGGCTGGACTGGCTCTCCATCATCCACCCCGAGGACCTGCCGCTGGTGGAGTCCTGCTTCGAGAAGGCCATCTCGGAGCGTTCGTCCCTGGACATCGACTACCGCATCTGGTTCCAGAAGACCCCCACCGAGCGGGAGATCCGCTTCGTCAACTGCCACGCCCGCCCCATCAACGGCGTGGGTCGACTGATCCGCCTGGAAGGCGTGATCCAGGACATCTCGGAGCGCAAGCGCACCGAGGACGAGCTGCGCACGCTGACCGAAAAGGCCCAGTCGGCAGAGGAGGCCAAGGGGCATTTCCTGGCCAACATGAGCCACGAGATCCGCACCCCCATGAACGCCGTGCTGGGCCTGACCCACCTGCTGCAGAAGACGCACCTGGAACCCAAGCAGAAGGAGTTCGTCGAGCGCATCCGCACGGCCTCCAACGCGCTTCTGGGGATCCTCAACGACATCCTGGACTTCTCCAAGATCGAAGCCGGCAAGCTTGAGTTCGAGTCCATCCCCTTCGCTCCCGACGAGGTGCTTCGGAACACCAGCGAGCTGGCGGCGGTCAAGGCAGGCGAGAAGGGCCTGCAGCTTTCCTGGAGCAAGGCCGACGACGTCCCTCCCGTGCTCATGGGCGATCCGCTGCGACTGGGCCAGATCCTGCTGAACCTGGCGACCAACGCCGTGAAGTTCACCCAGTCCGGCGGCATCACGCTAGAAGCGCACCTGGAGAACATGGACGGAGACCACTGCATCCTGCGCTTTGCGGTGCGCGACACCGGCATCGGCCTCACCCCACCCCAGATGGAGCGACTCTTCCGCTCCTTCTCCCAGGCCGACGCCTCCACCTCGCGGCGCTTCGGCGGCACTGGCCTGGGGCTGGCCATCTCGATGAACCTAGTGGAAGCCATGCAGGGCAAGATCTGGGTGGACAGCGAACCCGGAAAGGGCAGCACCTTCCAGTTCACCGCCCGCTTCCAGATCGCCACCGACAAGCACCCCCGCCGCACCGGACACAGCCAGACCCTCAAGGGCCTTCGCGTGCTGGTCGTGGGAGGACGCGGCACTGCCCACGTGATGCTGCGGCAGAAACTGACCGGCCTCTCCTTCGAGGTCCGCGACGCCGAGGACCTGACCCAGGCCTGCGCCCTGCTGCAAGGCTGGCGCTCCGACGTGGTGGTGCTCGACCCGTCCGCCGGCGGCGACGCCGGACTGCCCGAAGCCGTGCGCATCCTGCGCCAGAGCCTGCCTCCCGAGACGCCGGTGCTGCTGGTCCCGACACCCTGGATCTCCACCCAGCACATCCAGAGTGATGGTGTGGACGGGATCCTGCCTCGCAGCGGCGGCGAGGCCGAGCTGCTGGAAGCGGTCACCGAGGCGCTGGGGCAACGGCACGCCTCCTCGGAACTCTTGGAGAACGACATCTCCATCCTGCGCGGCGTGAACATGCTGCTGGTGGAAGACAACGAGGTCAACCAGATGGTCGCGGTGGCGGTACTGAGCGAAGCCGGCCTGATCGTGGACACCGCCTTCGACGGCGAGGAGGCGCTGGAGAAGATCGCCGACAACCCGACGCTGGTGCTGATGGACATCCAGATGCCCGGCCGCGACGGCTACGACACCACCCGCGAGATCCGCGCCCGCGAAGGTTGGAAGCGCCCCATCATCGCCATGACCGCCCACGCCCTGCACACCGAGCGCCAGCGCTGCCTGGACGCCGGCATGGACGACTACATCGCCAAGCCCTTCGACCCGAACAACCTGCTGGAGACGCTGGCCCGCTGGGTGCGCCGCACCCGCATGCGGGAGTGACCCCCACCCGTCACTTCCCTCGCAGCAGCCCCTGGTAGAAACGGTATTCGATCACGGTGAAGTCCGTGTCCACCCGCGCCCACTGCTTCTCGAGCACGAAGCGCGCCGAGGTCCGGTCGCCGCTGGCGATGCTGGAAAGGAACAGATCGCGCATGTCCCCGTTGTTCATCTGCGCCGGCCACTGCCGCAGCAGTTCCTTGCGGGCAACCTCCAGGCTGTCCTGAGGTCCCCAGTTGGAGTAGGCCTGGAAGCGCAGCAGCGCAGTGGCGGGACCCGAGGCCCGCAACAAGCGGCTGGAGGCAAGCATCGCCTCGCCGGCCTGTCCCCAGGGCTGGAAGGCCCAGGTCCAGGCGGGTGCCGTGGCCGGAAGCCAGCCCGTGAGGGCGGAATGAAACCGCAGCGAATCCAGCGGGTAGCGGCACTCCAGCCAGTCCAGTAGCAGGCGCGTCTGGCCCGAGTCGGCCACCTGACGTGCACGCAAGTCCAGCACGGCGCGCTTGCGCGACCCGAAGTCCTCGCCGGGAATGAGCTCTTGCGGGAACCAGATGCCGCCCAGGGTGCGGGGCACCAGATGGGAGTGCTTCTTGGCGTAGAAGGCCTTCTCGGCCCGACCGTCCACCACCGGCAGGAACTCGGAGTTGGGCACCACGCCTTCGATCAGGCGATCCACGGTGGCCTCCTTCCAAAGCAGCGTCCCCTGCGAGATGTCGCGGGGCACCATCTTGAAACGCGAGAGCTCCATCGAGTCCTCGCGATTGCGGAAGTTGGCGTCGTCGGCCGTCAGGTCGCGGGCCGACGCCGCGATCACCATGTCCTGGGTGGTGGGGATGAAGTGCAGCCGCAGGTGCGGGAACTGGGTGCGCAACGCCGCCAGGATCGAGAGCAGCATCTCGTCCTCGAACTCGTAGGTGTGCACCCACTGCACGAAGACCCCGTCGGGAGCCAGGTGGGCACGGACCTCGCGATAGAACTCGGTCGTGAAGAGGCTGGAGACACCGGCCACCCAGGGGTTGGACGGCTCGGAGACGATCACGTCGTAGGGAACGGTGCGCGTGGAAAAGAAGATGCGCGCATCGAGGAAGTGCATGGTGTGGCGCGGGTCCTCGTAGGTGCGGCGATTGAACGGCCGAAACCACTTGGCCTGCTCCCACATGGCGTGCTCGATCTCGATGGCGTCCAGGTGCCGCCCGCGCGGATCGCCCAGCATGCGGTGCGAGGTCATGCCGCTGCCCAGTCCGATGAGCGCTCCGTTCCAAGGCTTGTGCAGGTAGGCCCGCGCCACCCAGGCGGCGAAGTCCTGCGTCAATTCGTCCGACATGCGCGCCTGCAGAGGCTGGGCGCGATCGAGGCTGGCGTCGGGCTTGCCGTTGGTGCGCACCGACACCAGGCTTCCGATCTCGTGGACAGAAATCGTCGCGGTGCGGCCGTCGATGCGGTGGATCCTGGTGGTTTCGGCGATCTTGCGGGGGCCTCGGTAGGCACCAGCCACCAGCAGGCGATCCACCGGGGTCATGAACCAGCAGGCACCCACCAGCACGGCGGCCAAGGCCACCGAGGCCGCCACGGCGCGCGGAAAGCGACGCGACGGCTCCCGCAGGTCGGCCGCATCCGTGGGCTCGCGCATCCACAGCACCCACAGCGCCACCGCAAGCGCGATGTCGATCACGGCCCCGATCGCCACCACGTGAAAGAACCCCACCAAGGGCATCAGGAACAGACTCCCCAGCACGGCACCCAGGATGGCACCCAGCGTGTTCCACGCGTACACGTGGCCGGTCCAGCGCTCCTCGCGATGGCGTGCGCACAAGAGGCGCGTCCCCAGCGGCAACGTCATGCCGGCGAAGAAGGCCGCCGGGATCATGGTGACGGCGCTGAAGAGATACTGCACCACGGCATGGAAGGGCCAAGCCTCCACGGTGCGCATCAGGATACGGTTGACCAGGAAGGAGGCCTGGAACAGCCCCGCATGGAGCAGCAGCGGGACGACGGCACACGCGGCCATGGCCACCTGCGCCAGGATGAGCGCCCGCAGAGGCTGCCGGGGAGCGCGCTTGTGGATGTAGAGCGCCCCCAGCGCAAGGCCGGTCACGAAGGCCGAGATCATCAGGTCGAAGGCATGGGCGCTGGAGCCCAGCAGGAGGGCCAGCAACCGGATCCAGCCGATCTCGTAGAGGAAGGACGACAGCCCGGTTCCCAGCGACAGGAAGAGCAGCACCCGCGTGTAGGTATCCACCTTCGATGCCCGAGCGGAACCCTCCGGGCGATGCGGGACGCCCCCCGATGCCGCCGACGCCGTGCGATGGCTCCACCAGGCCAGAAGCGCGATGGTGAGGTTGATGGCTCCGGCCACCCACAGGCTCCCTCGGGTGCCAAGAGTCGGCACCAGCAGATAGGAGGCCAAAACGGCTCCGCAGGCAGCACCCAGCGAGTTCCCGAAATAGAGACGGGCGATGGAGTCCTCGCCGTCGTCCCCGGCCACGCGGATCAGGCCTCCTGCCGCCAGCGGAAAAGTCATGCCCAACAGGATCGCCCATGGCACCGTGGCCAGCATCCCGGTGACCACCGCGATGACCGTCGACATCTCCAGGCTGCGCCCGGCAAGCAGCCCGCTGTCCAGCAGCCCGTCGCGCAGGAACAGGAAGACGGCGTGGAAGAGCAGTCCGCCCAACCCGATGCCGGTCTCCACCCAGACGTAGGCCTTCAACGGATCCCGCAAATGCCGCAGCCAGCGCGCCGCGACGGCGCTTCCGATCCCGATGCCGCCCATGTACACCACCAGCGTGAGCACCTGCCCGTAGGCGGCGTGGCCCAGCAGGAGCCCGAGGTAGCGCGCCCAGAGGGATTCGTGGATCAGTCCGGCGATGCCGGAGAGGAAGAACAGGAGCTGGAAACGAAGAGCAAGCGAAAGGCGCATAGGCCTTTACATATAGGGAAGCGTTCCCGATCCCGCAACCGCTTTCCTGCCCCTGCCATTCCTTGGCCGCCATGCACTTGGGATTGACTAGCATTTTGCCGTGCTCTCCCTAGCCTCCTGGATCTGGATCGTCCTTTCCGCCAACCTGACAGATCCTGTCACGCCTGCCGTGCGGTTGGCTGACAGCTCCTCCACCGCCCTGCGCGCGCGGTCCGTCTCCATCCTGGCCCCGGACCACCGATCGTGGCAGCCCGCCTCGTCCCTGCATTTCGGAGCCTGCACCTCGGACGTGGCGCTGCGAGTGGCGCTGAGCGCACCGCATCCGGGCCGTTGGTGGTGGGTCAGCGAACTCAGGACACCCGAGGATCTGCGCCTTTCACTGGGCGCCCGCGATCTGGGCCGCTTCGGGAGCTCGCAGGGCTTTGCACAACGCCCGGCCAAATCGCTACCGATCACCATCCCCTTGGACATGCACGGCGGCCCCGAGACACTTTCCGTCACGGCATCCGACCGGCAAGGCGACGTGCTCCTGGACGTGGACTTCGTTCCCGATTCAGCCTTTCCCCGGCGTCTCCAAAATGCTGCGGCCCGCGACGCCTGGGTGCTGGGCCTTCTCACGATGATCGTGCTGGTGTCGCTCTATCTCTGGAAGGTGGTGCGGGAACGGGCCTTCGGGTGGTACGTGGCCTACATCGCCACCGGCATGCTTTGGGTGACGACCAAGACAGGCTTTGCCGCGGCGCTCTTCTGGCCCGACCATCCAGCGCTCAACCACGCGATGCCCTCCTTCGCCTCCCGCCTCTCGCTGGTCTTCTTTCTCCTGTTCCTGCGCGACCTGCTGGACCTGCGCCGACATTTTCCACGTCTTGGACGCGTCCTGGACTTCGGCATCGCATGGCAAACCGGATGCGCATTCTTTGCCCTTTCGTCGCCGTGGCTGCCGGAATTCCATGCGGGAGTCCTGCGCCACCTGCCCCCCGAGCTCCTGGAAGGACCGACGCTGTTGCTGGGACTTTCCTTGGTGACCCTGCGGGCGCGGCGCGGTGATGCGTTGGCGCAACGAATCCTGATCTCGTGCCTACCCCTTCTGCTTGCCGCGCTGTTCGGAGCCCTCTGGGACCCGCTCCATCCCGACGGGATCGCCAACCTCGACACTCCGGTCGCCATCGCCGGGGCCATCCTCGAGAATCTGCTGACGACCTGGGTGCTGGCCAGCGAAGTGCGACGCCGGATCGTGGCCCATTCATCCTTGCTCCGCGACTTCGACCACAAGCTCCAGCAGGAGTACGGCCGGTACCGCTCCCGCATCGCAGCCGATCTGCATGACGATCTTTCGCAACGGTTGATGGCGGCACGGATGGCCCTGCATGTGGAACGCACCAAGGGCACGGCTTGCGATTACGATCCAGACAGACATCTGCAGGACATGGCCAAGGCCATCCGGGACGTCTCGCATGGTCTGCACCTGGACATGAATCGCACCAGCAGCTTCCGAGAGGCCCTGGAGGATCTGGCCCGATCCATGAACACGGACGATCTGCATGTGTCCGTCGATGCCATGGTGGAGCGCGAGTTTCTGCCCGCCGCCGGACTGGAGATCTATCGCGTAGTGCAGGAGGCACTGAGCAATGCGGTGAGGCACGGCCGGGCCAAACGCGTCGAACTGAAGTTGCGCGACCTGGGAGCGCTGCTGGAGATCCGGATACGCGACGACGGGACCGCGACCGAGATCCCGTCGTCTTCCGGAGGTCTGGGGATCGCCTCGATGCGCAGCCGCATGGAGCGACTGGGAGGACGTCTGGAGATCCTGCCCACGCGGGGCAGCGGACTGACGGTGCGAGTGCGGGTGCCGTGGGAGAGGGTGGCGGCCTGAGCTTGCCTACGCCGTTCCCACCGCCTTGCGCAGGAAGTCGAGCATGCTGGTCGCTCCCAGCTTCTTGAAGAGACGCTTCTTGTAGGTCTGGACGGAGCCGTAGCTGATTCCCAGCTCCTGGGCGATCTGGTAGGGCGCCTTGCCCTCAAGCAGTGCGTCACGGATCTCGATCTCCCGCGAGGAGATCACGACTGATGCGACGTCTTCCAGGAGATGCGGAAAATGGGAACGGCCCGCCACCACCGCCCGGACTGCATCCAGGAATTCGGAGGGCGATTCGTCCTTCGTGACAAAGCCTCCGCAGCCAAGCTCCTTTGCCCGGCGCATCATTTCCTGGCTTGAGTGTGCCGTGACCAACAGGATCCGCGCGGGCTTGCGGGCATGTGGCACAAGCGAGAGCCCCTCGGCTCCCTTCAAGCGCTGGTCCAAGAGGACAAAGTCCCAGTCGCGCTGTTCCAGCAGGCGCCGGGCCTCCTGGGCATCGCCGCATTCCAGGAACACGCAGCGCGGCCACTCCTCCGTCAGCAACCGCAGGATCCCCTGACGCACCAACGCGTGGTCGTCGATGATCAGGACCTGGATGGCGGACTTGGTGACGCTGGACATCGATCGGCTCTCGGTTGGAGGAGGGAAGCTTGGCGTGCAAAAAAGAGTCAACACTATTTCTTTTGTCTGTCCTCGTATGGGGACAGACAAAAAGAAAGGGATGATTTCTCATTCAATCAAAGCGAAAAGCATCAAGCCGGAGGACGTCATGCCACGACACAGAACTCATGCAATTCACATCAGGGACGCCTTTGCCGCGTTGATCTTGGGACTGGCTCTCTGTGCCCGTCCCCATGCGCAGGAAATGGCAGTACCGGCGCCACCGATCGAACAACCGCAACAGTCAACGGTATCGCGTATTCCGGTGCTCGCAATGATGCCGCTCGATTCCAGGGGAGTCGGCAAGAACGAAGTGTCGGCGATTACCGACAATCTCGCTTCCAAGCTTCAGCAATCCGGGAAGTTCCGCATCATGGAGCGTTCCCAGATGGATCAGATCCTGAAGGAACAGAACTTCCAGCAGAGTGGGGCCTGCGACGGCAACCAGTGCGCCGTGGAGATGGGAAAGCTCCTCGGAATCGATCGGATGGTCATAGGTTCCGTCGGGTTGGTGGGAAGCACCTACACATTCAACCTGCGGATGATCGATGTGGGAAGCGGCGAGGCCGTCCGTACTTCGGCACGCAATCACAAGGGAAGCATCGACGAGGTGCTGACGGATCTTGTCCCGGCTGCCGTCGCGGACCTGGCTGATCTTCCTCAGCCGACACCCATCGCCATGCCGCTTGCCTCGACCTCGGAACCTGCACCAGCTCCAGCCCCAGCAAACAAGGGGGAATCGCTCTGGCCTTGGCTGGTCGGAGGAGCCGTCGTGGTCGCTGGCGGTGCCGCCGCTGCGGTCTTACTTACAGGAGGAAAGTCATCGTCATCTTCGGCCGGTACCAGCACCGGCACGAATCCGACCAGCGCCGACAATCACCTCATCTACACCTGGTAACCGCAATGAAGATCAAGCTCCATCGCTTCTTGCTTCCCCTCCTGGCTCTTGGGATCCTTTCCTGCCAGGACGAATCGACGCCATCCACCACGGCGCCATCCGAACCGGCGACATTGCAGCTGTCCGCGCGCATCACAACTGCCGATGGCAGCACGATTCCGACCTCCGATTCCATCCACTTCACTGTCAAATTGAAGGATTCCGTCCATGACACAGCTGTCTATTGGGATGCACACAGCCTCGATCTCGGGGTCGTGAAGGAAGGGGACAGCATCCACTTCAAGGCGACAGCCTGGAAATGGAACACGGCACATACCCAGCGCACGATCGCTTGGACGTCCAAGCAGCTGGATACCGTGGCTCATGCGTCCGGAAACAGTACGGCTCTTGTCGATATCCGGGCCATCACTACGGGATTCACCCTGCCTGCCATGGCAAACCCAACGTTCACGGCAACTTCAGGTGTCGTGTGGCTCGATTACAAGGACTCGTCCATCACTCTTGCCTTCTCAGCAAGTGCAGGGATTTCCACCGTGAAGGTCAACGGTGCGACGGTCGCTCCGACCAACGGGGCGTACAAATCCACGTTCAAGGTGGGTGTCGGTGCATCCGTTCCGGTGAGCGTATCGTTCGAAGACACGCTCGGAGCTATGGCAATCTACAGCTATACCCTCAAGCGCCCGGCAACTGCCGCAGCTGTCGATTCCACTTCGACGGCGGCGTTCACTTCGCCCAGCGCAAATCTGTCAATCCCCAATGCCACGACGAGCCTGAACGTGACAGTCCAGACGGCTTCGACGCTCAAGGTGGATTCGGTGGTCCTTGCGGGGATCCATCTGGGTACAACCGACAGCGCGACTTGGGTAGGCACCGTGACCGGATTGAAGGTCGGAGACAGCCTTCTGATCGCTACCCCGTATGTGAGAAAGAAGGCGGGTACTCCCGACAGCGTGAAGGTTAAGCGTCTAGCGGCAGGTGAGGTCGATTCCTCCTCGACGGCGACGTTCACCACGCCCAGTGCGGATCTATCGATTCCCAACGCATCGTCGAGCCTGAACGTGACGGTCCAGACGGCTTCTGCGCTCAAGGTGGATTCGGTGGTCCTTGCGGGAATCCATCTGGGTACGACCGACAACGTGACCTGGACAGGCGCGGTGAGCGGATTGAAGGTGGGCGACAGCCTCCTGATCGCGACTCCGTATGTGGGCAGGCTTGTCGGCACTCCCGACAGCGTGAAGGTCAAGCGACTGGGAATCGGATCGGTGGACTCCACCGTGACTCTCGCCTTCGTGGATCCGAAGGCGGATACGGCTGTGCTCAACGGCGTATCTTCCCTTGCGGTCAGCTTCCGCAGCACCTCGGTGCTTGGAATCGATTCCGTGGTGATCCGGGGGTTCCATCTGACCAAGGGAACGGACACGTCGCTTTGGAGCGGAACGCTCACGGGACTTCCGGTCGGCAAGGATACATTGAAAGCGACCGCCTACGCCGGGAAGAAGACCGGGTCAAGTCCTGTGCGCTTCGTCACGAGGAACTCCTCGGACGACTCTCTCCAGTCGATCGGAATGACCTGCGGCAGCATGGACAAGACCTTCACCAAGTCGGAAATGGCTTACGAGCTCGCGTTGCCGGCAGACAAGGATACCGTGACCTTGAAGCCGGCGGTCTCCCATCCGAATGCAGTGGCATTGATGACGCTGGCTTCGGGGGCGCCCTTGACCTGGCCCTTGAAGGTAACGGAAACCATGACAGTCAATATCCTTGTGACTGCCCAGGACACGAGCTTCAAGCAGTCCTACACGGTGAAGCTTGTGCCGGTCCCCTTCGCCAAGCCGATCGTGTCGATGATCGCCCCGCAGGCGACGGACACATCGGTGGCAAACGGCACATCCAACTTCACATTCCAGATGAGCGCAACCAGTGCCCATCTGAAGAGCGTGACCATCGGCGGAGTTGCTGCGACCATGTCCAATGCCGTGTGGAGCGCAAACGTGCCTCTCGCCGTAAGCGTGAACACGATCTACGGCGTGGCAGTGGATTCCACCGGAGGTCGTGACAGCCTCACCTGGAAAGTGACGCGTGCGGCTCCGGCGGCGGCGGTCGATGCCGCCTTGGTGCGCTTCGGGCAGTCGGCCGGAACGCTGCTTCCGGCTTTTGATCCGGCCATCCTCAACTACACCCTTACGGTGGACAATGCCGTGACAGGAGTGACCTTCGCACCGCAGGCCCGGGACTCGCTGCACGCCTCCGTCGCGCCTACCGGTTCGGCGGCAAGCCTGGTGGTCGGTACGACGTCCACGGTGCAGTTCGCGGTGACAGGAAGCGACGGATCCACCATAAAGACCTATACGGTGAACGTCAACCGCCAGGCGGTGGGGACGACGATCACGGGGACCATCAGCAAGGACACCACCTTGACCCTGACCAAGAGTCCGTGGACGATCGGTGCCCTGGGGCTGACCATCAGCAAGGGATACACGCTGACCATCGAGCCGGGTGTGGTCATCAAGGTGCCGGTGCTCAACAGCGTCCCGAAGGCCATCACGATCAAGGGCACCCTCGTGGCCCGAGGCACCGAGGCCAACCCAATCCTGTTCACCCAGGCCACGGGCACGAGCAACTGGGCCTACCTGTTGATCGACAGCACCACGACCAATGCGGTCCTGGACCAGTCCAGTGCGTACCAGTCGGGCAGCATCCTGCAGAACGTGGTGATCGAAGGGGCGGGCGGAACCTCCGGCCTGACCAACAACGGAGCCTTGCGCATCAATGCGTGCGCGCCGCTGCTGGAGAACGTCACGGTCCGCAACAACGCAAGCAACGGCGTGATCGCCTACAACATGACGGCGCAGACCATCGTGATGCGCAACGTCACTTCATCCGGGAACACCGGAGCCGGCTTCGATTGCGGCGGCTGCGGCGGCCAGTTCACAGGTTTGAAGGCGCTGAACAATACGGGGCACGGCTTCTACAGCTTCGGGCAGAGCTCCATCCGCTATTCCAAGGCGCAAGGAAATGGCGGGGATGGCTATAACAACATTGTGCAGACCATGATGCTGAACGATAGCTCCATCAGTAATGTCGGATGGGGTGGGACTAGTATTTACGGACAGTGTAACGGAGTCAATTGCCTCGAGGATTCGTTGCTTGTAACCGGAAACGGAAATGGCTGGTATGGGGATAATGTCACGCTCCGCTACTCACTAGTGAACGGAAATTCTGGAAAAATTCTAGGTGGAGGTTCTAATGCGGGGGTGAATCTTCGGGTCGTCAATAACATCAATTGCACGACCTTGGGGGGGATGGAGTTGCTGACTAACTCGGTGATTTCCGGCAATGTCTGTACGGGTGCCGGATTCACAGGAGCTCTGCAAGGGGATACCGTGACCCACAACACCTTCGGTGGAGTCGGGCTGAGCTCGAACAATGGAGGAATCAATCAGACCCGTATCGATACGAATACGATCACGAGTCAAGATGCTCTGATTCAACTTGGTTCACCCATGGCCGCGGTTTCAAGCTCCTATGTGAGAAGCAACAGCATCCTGGGAGACCGTGTGTTTGAAATGAATCAAGGGTCACAGACTGTGAAGAACTGCTTGATCTCCGGGAACTTCAACCAGCAGGGCAGCAAGTACGGCGTCTTCAAGCCGATCAATGGATCGAATGCAGTCATCACCGGCAATTCGGTCATTCAGACGGTGGATGGCAACACCTCGTTCATGATCCTCAATGGCCAGGCCTCGCCGGGAATCACGGCCAACGGCAACTGGTGGGGGACGGCGGACGAAAGCCAGTTGCAGTATTACTTCTACGACAACAACTTCGACCCTGCGGTGGGCACCATCGACTGGTCGGGTTATCTGTCCGGACCTAGCGCGACGGCACCTGCTCCGTAACCCGGATCGCAAACCGAAATGCGAACGCCCCTGTGCCGTCTGGTGCAGGGGCGTTCTTGCGTTGGGGCTTTGCGCCAGGGATGCGCAGGGGCCGCAGGCGTCCCTTGCCCGGTTTCGGGCAAGGACCGTCAGCCCGCAGCAGCCCGCTCGGGCGCCCCTATCTTGCAACAAAATTCATCCCAAAATGATGCTCAAACGTTCATCGTGCGATATATTGAAACGATGAGCGCAGAGCAATTCTCACATGACCAAGCGGTCAAGAATCTCATCAAGGACTATCCCGAGGAAGCCTTGGAATTCCTTGCCCACGACGTGGTCGTGTCTCATGGCCAGCCTATCGACATCGAATTCCTGGACACGGCTGTCGCAAAAGATGATGTGGCTCAACCTGGGCCAGGACAGTCGATGGACCTGGCCATCCGTTACCATCTCGCCGACGGAATGGCAGCCATCCTTGTATTGGTAGAGCACTGGTCTGACGCAGGGAAGCTCGATCTGTTGCGTACGGCCGGATATTTCCTGGAGCTGTGTCGACGCTTCCCTGGCGAAGAGATCCTCCCAATCGCCCTGGTGGATGACGACCGTCCCAAGGAACTCGCCGACACGGTGGAGCATTGGACTTTGGGGACGCGGCATTTTCTGTTCCACACTCGCATTGTACAGGTACCAGCCCTGGATCTGGAGCAATTCCGACACACGGCCAACCGGGTCGCACTGTCTTTCACCCCGAATATGGCAGGGAACTTCGATCGGGTGGATCAGGTGATGCGGGTAGCCTTCGCGTTCAGGGATTGCGGGGACATGGCAGGCTTTCGCAAATTCTTTGCGTTCTGGGTGGTAGAGGGTAGATTGGGACTGGACGAGCAGCGAGAAGTGAAGCTGCGGCTCAAGGAGACGGACATGCCGGAGATCATGGAATGGTTCAAGCAGGAAGGCATCGAACAAGGCCGCGCCGAGGGTGCCCGCGCATCCAAGCTCGAAGACGCCCGCAAGCTGTCTGAGCACGGCGTCTCGTGGGAGATCATCACTTCTGCGACTGGCGTGAAGCCAGAGGACTTGTCGTGCGACATTTCCTGACTTCCCTCCTGTTCGTGTGCGCACCGCTTGCCTTGGCCGGGAACGCGCTGGTCAATGGCGATTTCGAGAACGACCTCACTGGCTGGGTCGTGTGGGGAGGGAGCGCCTCGCAGCAGGTGCACCGCTCGGGCGAGAAAGCGTGCATGGTGCGGGCCACGGCTCCGTCGTGGGTGGGTGTGAGCCAGACCTTGACGGTGCCAGAGGGCAGGACGTCGGCTCGGGTGTCGGGTTGGATGAAGGCCGATTCGCTCAAGTCGGGCAAGGAAAACTGGGAGCGGGGACGGCTGTCGGTGGAGTTCTTCGGGGCCAAGGGCGACACGTTGGGAGGCTATCCCCCCGCCGTCGGGCAGATCCGCGGCACCTTGGGCTGGGCCCGCTACGAACGCAGCTACGAGATCCCCGCCGGCACCAGGACATTCAAGCTGGGCTGCGCCCTGGGCAATTCCTACGGCACACTCTACTGCGACGACCTCGCGGTGGAATTCCTGCCCTGAGCCAAATCAGTCGGAGAGTTTTTCCAACGCCTTGAGCATGGTCAAGAGCGTGCGCAGGTCGCGCCGCTCGAAGCGGCCGCGCATCAGGGCACGTCGCGCCGCCAGCCGGAACAGCTCCGGATTGCCGGCATACGGCCGGAAACCACCGCGCAACATCAAGGCCTCGGCGCGTTCCAGCAGCAGATGGAATTCCGAATGGGTGGGAGCGTCTTCCAGGATGGGCTCGGGAGCGACGTCGTTTTGGGTGTGGCGCCAGCATTCCTGAGCCACCAGGAGCACCGCCTGCGAGAGATTGAGCGACGGCTGATCCACGGCCGTGGGCATGCGCAGGAGGCGCGTGCAGCGGGCCAGCTCGCTATCGGTGAGGCCGGTGGATTCGGGGCCGTAGACCAGGGCGCAGGAACCGCGCACCGCCATGGCGGCGATCTCGGGGATCACCGTCTCCGGACCATCAAGCGCCGGGAGCTTGGACTTGCGCACGCGGTTGGCCGTGCCCACCGCGAACACGTGCTCGGCCAGGGCCTCGTCCAAGGTCGCGCACAGACGGGCATTCTCCAGCATGTCCTCGCAGCCGTGGGCAAAGGCCCGCGCCTGGCCTGTCGTAGTGATGCCTTCGGAGCCCACCACGCAAAGCCGCGACAGTCCGAAGTTGCGCATGGCGCGACAGGCCGCACCCACGTTGCCGGGAGTCTCCGGCCGCACCAGCACCACCTCCACCTTTTCCAGCCAAGTCGATTCGTTCACGGGAGCCAAGGTAGTTCCCGGCAAAGAAAAACCCTCCTTGCGGAGGGTTGGTGGGGCGTCGCGATGCGGTGTCTGGGATTGCGGGGTCGCGCCACCCTTTGCGTCTAAGACGGACCGAAGGCTTTCCTTCTCCCGACACCTGATGAGATATCAAGGGGCATGCCAACCTGAATCGCCTGGCATTCTCTGATTGTGCGCAACCGCATCGGCCTTGACAACGCCATCTGCGTCCAGAATTGTCATGGATTGTCAAGTTCTGTCAGACAAACAAAAGGCCCGCCAGACGGCGAGCCTCCTGTCATTTCTCGTGTGCCGACGGGATCACAGCCCCGCGAGGTTGGCCAATTCTTCCAAGGCCTGCGCGGCGCTTGGGGCCCAAGCCGACTTCACGCCGTCGCGCTCCCAGGCGAAGTTGATGCCCGAGGAGCTGTTCACTAGATGGGTGCGGGGGTCGAGCCCTCCGGCGCGCAGACGGCGCACCACCTCGTCGATGCCGCCGCCCTGCCCACCGGGAACGCCGGGAACGCTCACACCGGGGATCAGGAACGACACCCCGGTGCCGCGCTTGGCAAACCATCCGGCGATGCGCTCAAGCTCCTCGGGTGCGGTAGCGCCCACCACGAAACCCAACCGCTCGGCGCCCTTCCAACCCAGGGCCGTCTCGGCCACGTGCAGGTACAACGGCAGGCCGTCGATCACCAGGTCCTGGAAGTCGCGTGCCCCCTTGTTGGAGGTGCGCAGGAGCAGGTAGGCGTTGCAGGCGGGGTTCTCCAGGAACGGCTCCACCGAATCGCGCCCCATGTACGGGGCCACGGTGACGGTGTCGGATCCGAACGGACCGAAGGCCGCCGTGGCATACGCGCCGCTGGAACGGCCGATGTCGCCGCGCTTGGCATCCAGCACCACATGCACCCCTGCCGCCTTCCAGGCCGCCACGATCTTGGGCAGACGCGCCAGCACGTCCAGGCCCAGCGCCTCGAAGTAGGCCGAATTGGGCTTCACCGCAGCCGGCAGGACGCCTCGGGACTGGCAGGCATCCAGGATGCCCAGGCAGAAGGTTTCGACCACGTCGGCGGGCGTCCCTTCCAGCGGAATGCGTGCAAGCACCGGGTCCAGGCCCAGACAGACGTTGTTGCCGCAGGTGGAGACCCGATCCAGGATGCGCGAGGCGAGTGCGTCAGACATGGCGCAAAGATAAACCTTCGGCCAGCCTTCTGTCCTGATGGACCTTGGGCTGCGGGTGTGTTAGCATGAAGCCTCATCTGGCACCATTTCGAGTTCAGCACAGGGGACAATATGTTCAGCTCCATCCGCTCGCGCCTGCTCCTTCTGGGGATCCTGGGACTGGTCACCACCTTGCTCGCCATCCTCGCCGGCAGCGCAGGAACCCGTTCCGTGGGCCGGGCGCACCACCGCACCGTCCGACTGTCCTCGCAGTTGCGCGACGCCATGCAGGCCGACATGATGCACGATGCCATCCGCGCCGACGCCTTCCACGCCATCCTCAAGGCCGGTACGCCCGAACTGGAGACCATCCGAAAGGACCTCGCCGAGCACGCCGCCAGCTTCGCCTCCTCCCTGGATTCACTGGGCCAGATCGACGACCCCGCCACCAGGGAGCAATTGACCAAGATCCGTCCGGCGGTGTCGCGCTACGCCATTGCGGCGCAGACCATCGTGACACAGGCAGAAAAGGGCACGGCAGCCGCAAACGCCGCCCTACCGGAATTCCTAAAGGACTTCTCGCTCCTGGAGGAGGAGATGGCCGTGCTGGATTCCGATGTCGAGCACACCACCACAAACAGCGAGGTCCTGGCAACCTCCACCATCGAGAACTCGCTCCTGCTGAACCTGGCCCTGGGCCTTCTTTCCGCCATCCTGCTGATCGTCTTCGGATCCCGCATCGCTCGATCGCTGTCCAAGCCCATCGAGGAGACTGCTGCGGCTCTGGCGGCCCTGGCCCGAGGCGACCTGAGTCGGCGGGTTGCTCCCAGCTCGGTGGCGGAGCTCGACCTCATGGCCACGGCCCTCAACCAGGCCATCGAGCGCCAATCCGATTCCCTGCGCGCCATCCAGGAGGTAGCGTCGGAAAGTGAATCCGCATCGCGAAGCCTGGGCTCAGTCAGTCAGGCCCTGTCGCACGAGGCTTCAAATCTGCTGGGCAGCGCCAACGACACCGTTCACTCCTGCGACCGGATGGGATCCCTGATGCGGACCGCCCGCGAGAACGCCCACCGCAGCTCCGACGAGATCATGTCGGTCACCGCAGCCGTGGAGGAGATGAGCGCCGCCGCCAGCGAGATCGCCAGCGGCGCAGAGGAAACCCGACAGGCTGTCGGTACCTCCATCACGGCGGCCAACGAGGCAGCCAATCGCGTCGACCTGCTGGCCAACGCCTCGGCCGAGATCAGTCGCGTGATCCAGGTGATCGAGGACATCGCCGAACAGACCAAGCTATTGGCCCTGAACGCCACCATCGAGGCAGCCCGCGCCGGCGAGGCGGGGAAGGGCTTTGCCGTGGTGGCCAGCGAAGTGAAGCTCTTGGCCAAGAGCACTTCCGAAGCCACCGAGGACATCCGCCAGCGCATCGAAACCATGCAGAGCACCACCGGTGAGGCGGTCCAGCGCATCGGCGGGATCCGGCAGGCCATCGAGAACACTGGCACGGTAATCTCGACCATCGCCAGCGCCGTGGAGGAGCAATCGGCCACCACCCAACAGATCGCTAACAGCCTCTGCCGCGCATCCGACGGCGTGCAACTGGCTACCCAATCGGTGAACGAGGCCGCCAGCGCCAGCGAGCACATTTTGGAAGCCGCCCGCGTCTTGCAGGCCAGGAGTCAGACGCTGGAGACGTCCTCACGCGAGGTGCGGCACGAAGCCGAGACCCAAGGCGAGAATTCCAAGCGCCTGCAGACCCAGATCGGAAAGTTCAAACTGTCCTGATCAGCCCGAGAGCGCCGCTCCCATCAATTCTTCCGTAAGCCAGCCTTCCCATCGCGCCTGTTCCAGGCTCGATAAAGCCTGTTTGCCCTCCAGGAGCTCGTCCACGCCATCGCGCCAGCGCATCAAAAGTCCCATGTGCTCCTTGAGTAGCCCAGAACGCCCCAAGCCCCCGCCCGACTGCTCCGAGCCTTCCAGCTCGCCGCCGCCGCGTTCCTCCAGGTCCAGGTCGGCAATGTCGAAGCCGTCCTGACAGGTGGCGAAGGCGCGCAGGCGTTCCACCTTGTCCTCGCTGTCGGGCAGCAGGAAGCACCAGCCCTGGCCGCCGCCGCGCCCCACGCGTCCGCGCAGCTGGTGCAGTTGGGCCAACCCGAAGTTCTCCGCGTGCTCGATCACCATGAGGTTGGCGTCGGGAACGTCCACGCCCACCTCCACCACCGTGGTACACACCAGGATGCGTGCCCGGCCGTCGCGGAAGCGGTCGATGGCCTCGATCTGCTCCGTCCCGTCCATGCGGCCGTGCAACACCTGCAGCTCGAATTCCGGATAGGTCTCGCGCAAGCGCTCCTCGGCGGCCTGGATGGAGGCCACGCCCTCCTCGGAGTCGTCCACCCGGGGAACCACCCAGAAGAGCTTCTGGCCCTGGGCCAGTTCCGTGCGCAGCCACTCGTCCATGCCCTGACGCTTGACCGGAGGCACCACCCGGGAGTGGATGGGAAGCCGTCCCTCCACGCGGGTGCGGACTTCCACGATCTCCATGTCGCCGTAGGCGGCCAGCTGGAGCGAACGGGGAATGGGGGTGGCGCTGGCCACCACTAGGTGCGGGAGGTTCCCCTTGGCCGCGAGGGCCTGACGCTGTCCCACCCCGAAGCGGTGCTGCTCGTCCACCACCACCAGGCCCAGGTCGCGGAACGCGACATCCTCCGAGAACAGGGCGTGCGTCCCGACCACCACGCAGGCGCCGCCGTGGGCCATGCGATTGAGCACCGCTTGCCGGTCGGCCCTGTTCTGCCCTCCGGCCAGGTACAGGACAGGAATTGTTAAATGTTCCAGCACCCGCCGGAACGTGGACAGGTGCTGCTTGGCCAGCACCTCGGTGGGCGCAAGTACCGCCACCTGCGATCCGGCCGCCAGCACTCCCAACGCGACCAGCAGGCAGATGGCCGTCTTGCCAGAACCCACGTCACCCTGCAGCAGGATGTGGGCGCGGTCGCCGCCGGCCAGGCACTGGGCAATGCGGTCCACCGCCGCCTGCTGCCCTTCGTGCAGCGAAAACCCCAAGGCCTTCAATGCGCTCGCCTCCGCCTCTGGGGCCCTCGGGAAGACCCGCCCATTCCCCTTCAGATCGCGCTTACGCTTGCGCAGCCGCACCAGGGTCGGGAACCATTCTAACGCTTGTTCCTGCAGCAGGAACATCTGGCTCTGCATCAGAGACGTCGGCTCGTGGATCAGGCGCAGCTTCTCGCAGCGCGACAGGCTCTTCTCGGGACGCAGCACCTCCGGCAGGATCTCGGGGGGCGTGTGGTAGGTGAAGGCGGCCAGGGCAAGCTTTTGCAGCACGCGCTGGTCCACCTTGGCCTCGCGCAGGGCCTCGGTCAGGCGGTAGACCGGCTGCACCGATCCCTTGGCCTCCTGGCCTTCCTGGAGCTCCTCGAAGGAAGGGTGCACCATCTGGGCGCTGCGGAACCAGCTCACCTTGCCCCACAGGAGCACCCGCATGTCCTCGCGCATCTGCTGGAAGATCCAACGAGCGTGGACAAACCACACCAGCTCGATGACGCCGCTGTCGTCGTAGGCCTCGGCGATCAGGCGCTCGCGGCGCCCCGAGGCCATGCGGATCTTGCGGATGCGCGCCTCGCACAGGAGTTCCTCGCCATCCACCGCCTCGGCGACCTTCTGCAGGCGGGTGCGATCCAGCAGCTTGCGCGGCAGGTTGCCGATCAGGGCCTGGGCCGTGTCCAAGCCGGCTTCGCGCAGGGCCTTGCGCCGTTTGGGCGAGAGCTCCGCGACCGGCGGGCAGGGCTCCGCCTTCGGGACCGCCGCCTTCACGGCAGGACGTCGAGCCACACCTCTCCCACGCCGTCCACCTTGAGTCCCAGGGCCTCGGCAGCTCCTTCCGACAGGTCGATGATGCGCTCCTCCTTGTGGGGACCGCGATCGTTCACCCGCACGTCAACCTGCGTGCCACGCTTGGGATAGCGCACCCGCAGCTTGGTCCCGAAGGGCAGCGTGCGGTGCGCCGCAGTCTTGTCGGAAGGCACGAAGACCTCTCCGGAGGCGGTCTTGGCATTGGGCGCCTCCGAACCGTACCAGCTGGCCTGCCCGATGGTCGCCGTGCCGTCGGGCAACTTCCCGGCGGGAGCCGTGCTGTCGCTCATCTTCACCGCCCCGGCCGGAGGCGTCGTGGCGGTCGCCGCGCCGGCCCCGGCCGGGGCCCCGTGCGGCACCTTCCAAGTGCCCGTCTTGCGGTCGTATCCGGTGCGGACCGGAAGCGTCCCCACGCAGCCCGACAGCAGCAGCGCCGCCGAAAGGAGGAATCCAAGACAGATCCTGTCAAATCTCACGGCATCCCTCATTGGAAATCGTCCGGGCTCATGTAGCCGCCGTCCGGGATCGGAGGGATGGCGTCCGGCTCGTCCGGGGAATTCAAGGTCGGACCCTTGGGCTTCTGCGGTCCGAAGCCGCCGGGGGTCTTGACTGGAGTCGTCCCCAGCGTCTCGCCGCCTTCCTCGAAGTCGTTCTCGAAGGTCGGCCCGTCGGGCGTGTCGGTGGCGCGCTTGCGGAAGAGGATCTCCTCGGGGCCGCGCTTCATGGCGTCCAGGATGCCAGCGGCCTTGCGGGCCCACGGCGTTCCGGGGAGCGAATCCACCACGTGCCGGTAGGACTTGAGCGCGGCGCCCGAGTCGTTCAGGAGATGGTCCTCGATCCAGGCCACCGCATACAGGGCCCGCTTGCCGGCCGTCACGTCCTTCCAGTCGCGCGCCACCTTGCGCAAGGCGCTGTCGGAAGCCACCGGATCGGAAGGCAAGGTGTCCCACAGCCGTTCGGCGGCCCGGAAGGCGTCCTCGGCCGAATCGGAGCGCGTGTGGGTGGTCACCTGGATGCCACCGTTCTTCTGGGCCTGCTTCGCGAACTCCGTCCCCGGGAACGAGTCCGCCACCGCCTGCCAGACCTTGGCCGAGGTGTCCTTCTTCTCGTCGATCCAGGCCATGGCGTAGCTGGCGCGGGCCTGCATCTCGCGGCTCACCCCGGGACGTGACAGGATCTGTCCGTAGGCGGCCCGGGCGCTGTCCATGTTGTCCAGCCGCAGGAGCTGCAGCTCCGCCAGGGAGAACAGCCAGTTGCCCATGGCGGTGTCTGCCACCTTCTGCTTGCGCATGCGCATGAGCTCCGCCAGCGCATCGGCCAAGTCGCGCGCCTTCCTGCCGAACTCGGTCGCCGGACCCGCCTTGCTGGAAAGCTCGTAGAGGCGCAGCGCCTCCTTCTCGTCCACCCGGCGATACTGGGCGTCCTGCCCCGCCAGCAGGTGGCCTTCGGCCACCGCCTCCACCGGCTCGTTGTACTTCTCCAGCAGCGCGAACTGGGAGAGCGCATCGCCGTGCAGCTTGTGGGCCATCAGCATGCGCCCGTCCTCCAGGTACACGTACGGGCGTTCCCGCGCGTACCGGGCATCCTTGGCCAGCACCTCCAGGTCCAATCGCGCCTGGTCGAGCTTGCCCAGCTTCTCCTGCGCCAAGGCAGCCCGCAGACGGGCACGGAAGCGCATGAGCCGCGCGAGGTTGTCGATGGCCCGGTGGAGGTAGGCGTTCCTGGCCGCCGTCCAGTCTTCCTGGGCCCAGGCAAGCGAGCCCAGCAGCCAGGCCGCCTCACCGTAGCGATCCGGGGACACGTTGCGGTAGGTGAGCAGTTGGGTCAGGTGCCCTCGGGCGGCGGCGGTGTCCAGGCGCCCCAGCGCCACCTTGGCCTTGAGCCAGAGCACTCCGGCAGGCCCCCCTTCGGCCTTGGCCGAGTCCAGGCGCCGCATCCATTCCTCGGCCTCGGAATAGCGCCCCAGCGCAAGCAGGCACTCGACCTTGCCCTGGATGGCCGGCTGGTAGAGCGGGCTCCACGGGAAGGCGTCCAGAAGCTCCCCGTACTTGCGCGAGGCGTTCTCGTACTCGTACATCCGGTGCTGCGAGCGGGCGATCAGCATCAGGGCGCGATCGAGCCAGACGGTGTCCTCGGGAAAGGTCTCCAGGATCTTGGAGCCCTTGGCGATGGCCCGCTTGTAGAGCTCGGTCTCGGCAGGGTTCACCTTGACGGTGTCGTCGGGATTCTTGCGCACGCGCTGCAGGCGCGACCGTTCCGCCTGATCGAAGGCTTTCTTGCCGTTCCACCAGGTATTGAAGTACAGGCACGACGAAAGGGCGCAGGTCAAGAAGACCAGCGCCGCGCGTCCAAGCCACCGTCCAATGTTCCCTCGTGGGTGCATCGCCATCAAGGTAGACTCTCGCAAGGCTCCCTGCTCGAGGAGATCAGAGTCCCGGCACCACCTGGACCGAACCGTCGGCTTCCACCCGGCCGCTCACCTCGCGTCCGGGACCAGTCCTGACCCGGACGATCTTTCCCGTGGCCGCGTCGGTCTGGGCCGTGCCCGGCATCTCCACCCGCGTCTGCCCCACCAGCGCGTAGAGCTTCACTTCCTGGCCCTTGAGCACGCGCGGCACGTCTTCCAGCTCCCCCTGCAGGAACAGGTGCCCCTTGGGGACCGGCCGGCGCAGGCGCTGCCCGAGGGCCGAATCCGCCGCCACGGCGCGTTCCCCGGCGCCCACGGCGGCCCGTTCCTCCCGGCAGACGAGGGAATCGGACAGAATCTGTCCGCGCAGGAGCGGCCTGCAGGCCACGGCGGCCATCACGTAGCGGTGCACCCGGATCTGCAGACCGTGCCGACCCACCACCTTGCCCTGGGAAAGCCAGCCGATCTCGAAGAACTCGGTGCCGCCGGGCCGTCCCTGGCTGCGGCGGGTCAAGGTCCAGTCGTCGGCGCCGACCGGGGCCACGACGCCCTCCAACCTCTGCGTATCGATCTCCATGCGCGAATCGGGTGCGGCCTCGGCAAGCAGGGCGCGCACGCGCTGGGCGATGTCTCCCGGCGTCGGGGCGCCCCACAGGCTCAGCAGGACCAGCAGAAGACTCACGGCTCAGCCCCGCAGCTGGTTGGCGTTTTGCAGCATCTGGTCGGAGGTGGTCACGGCCTTGGAGTTGATCTCGTAGGCGCGCTGGGCCACGATCAGGTTCACCATCTCCTCCACCAGCTGCACGTTGGAGGTCTCGATGTACTTCTGCTGGACCGAACCGGCGCCGCTCTCGTTGGGACGCGAGAGGATCGGCTCCCCGGAGGCCTCGCTCTGCATGAACACGTTGCCGCCCTTGGAGTCCAGGCCCGAGGGATTGGTGAAGCGGGCCAGCTCGATGGTGCCCACCTCGGTGGCGTCCTTCTCGCCCGAGCGGGTCACCATGATGGTGCCCTCGGCGCTGATGTTGATGGTGGTGGACTGCGGCGGGATGGTGATGTTGGGGACCAGGGGAAAGCCCTGGGCCGTCACAACCATGCCGTCGGCATTGACTTTGAAGGTGCCGTCGCGGGTGTAGCCCAGCTGGCCGTCCGGGCGCTGCACCTGGAAGAAGCCTTCGCCCTCGATGGCCATGTCCAGGTCGTTGCCGGTCTGCTGCAGGTTGCCTTGCATGAACAGGTGGTCGTTGGACTGGGCCTTGACGCCCAGGCCCACCTGCAGGCTGCCCGGCAGCTTGACGCCGTCGGAGCTGGTCGCGCCGGGAGCCACCATGGTCTGGTACAGCAGGTCCTGGAACTGCATTTTGGACTTCTTGAAGCCCGTGGTGTTCACGTTCGAGAGGTTGTTGGAGATGCTGTCCACCGAGAGCTGGTTGGCGAGCATTCCCGTGGAGGCGGTGTAGAGGCTTCTCATCATGGCTCAGTACTCCTTAGACCCTGGCGACCTGGTTGACGGCCTTGTCCAGGGTCGAATCGATGGCGTGGATGACCTTGCTGTCGGCCTCGTAGTTGCGGTTGAACGCCAGCATCTGGACCATGGCTTCCACAGATATGACGTTGGAGGACTCCAACGTCCCCGACGAGATGGTGGTCTTGGAAGAGACGGGAACGGGCTTGGCCTTCTCGCCGTTGATCTCATACGGCGTGAAGCGGCCCGAACCCTCCTGCTTGAGGGTGTAGGGCTTGGGGAAGTCCACCAGGGCAAGCCTTGCGCGGTCCTTTCCGGCCACCTGCACGCGGCCGTCGGGAAGCACCGTGATCGGGCCGCCGGTGGCCGGGATGGGCTCGCCGTCAGTAGAAAGGAGCTTGGCCCCCGAGAGATCCACCAGTTCGCCCTTGCCGTCCACGCGCATGCTCAAGGTGCGGGCGTAGCGCTCCCCCTGCGGGGTCTGCATCCGCACGAAGCCGTCGCCCACCAGGGCGATGTCCAGGTCATTGCCGGTGGCGATCATGGTGCCGTTGCGCCAGTCGGTGAAGAACTCCATCGACTGCATCTCGCTCTGCCGCTGGGCGTCCTCGTTGGGATCCAGGCCGGTCTTGACGTCGGTGCGGGCCGCCATGCGCGTCACCTTGAAGCCGGGAGTGTTGGTGTTTGCCAAGGCATTGGCCGAGAGATCCTGCTTGTACAGGATGTTCGTCATGCCACGACCGGAAGAATAGAGCCCATTGACCATGCGTCTTCCTTAATCGACTTCCGTGCCAGCCGTGATTTGGCGACCAGGAAGGCGTCCGTCACCGATTCAGGCGGCAAATTCTTCCCTCCTTCCTACCTTGATGGCTCATCGCAGCGACTTTGGGGAGCACAGCCAGATGGACGCAAACGCACAACACACGCAGGTCCTGGTGATCGGGGCCGGGGCCTCGGGCCTGATGTGCGCCATCGAAGCCGGGCGTCGGGGGCGTCAAGCGACGGTGCTGGACCACGGCAAGGGACCGGGCCGCAAGATCCTGATCGCCGGCGGGGGGCGCTGCAACTTCACCAACCTCACGGTGGAGCCCAAGCACTACCTCTCCCAGAACCCCCACTTCTGCCGTTCGGCCCTGAGCCGCTTCACCCAGTGGGATTTCCTGGGGCGCGTCCAGGCCGCCGGCATCGCCACCCAAGAGCGCTCCCACACCCAACTCTTCTGCGAGCACAAGGCCCGCGACCTGCTGGACATGCTGCTGGAACAGGCCGCCGCCGCCAACGTGGACTTCCGGTACGATCTCACGATCGAATCCGTCGCCAAGCACCCCGAGCGGGGCTTTCTCGTCCGGACCTCCCAGGGCAGCTTCACCTGCGAGTCCCTGGTGGTGGCCACCGGAGGGCTCTCCATCCCGACCGTGGGCACGTCGCCCTTGGGCTACGAGATCGCCAAGCAGTTCGGCCTGGGCGTGGTTCCCCAGCGAGCGGGCCTGGTGCCGTTCACGCTCCAGCCCAGCGACAAGGAACTGCTGGCGCCGCTTTCGGGCATCGCCGTCCCCGCCACCCTCTCCAACGCCCGCATCGCCTTCACCGAGAACCTGCTCTTCACACACCGAGGCCTGAGCGGTCCGGTGGCGCTGCAGCTGTCGTCCTACTGGACTCCCGGCGAAGAGATCTCCATCGACCTGCTGCCCGGATGCGACCTGTCTTCCCTCCTGAAGTCGCACAAGGAACGCACGCCCCTCAAGCAGGTCAAGACCGTCCTGTCCGACCTGCTGCCCCGCCGCCTGCTGGAAGCCCGCCTGCCCCAGCCGCTCCTGGACCTGCGCCTGGCCGACGCCTCGCACGCCAAGCTCGACGAGATCGATCGCCTGCTTTGCCGTTGGCCCCTCAAGCCCGGCGGCACCGAAGGCTACCGCACCGCCGAGGTGACCCTGGGCGGCGTGAGCACCGACGCCCTCTCGTCCAAGACCATGGAAGCCCGCCAGGTCCCGGGCCTTTACTTCGTGGGCGAGGTGGTGGACGTGACCGGCTGGCTGGGCGGCTACAACCTGCAATGGGCCTGGTCCTCGGGCTGGGTCGCCGGTCAGTACGCATAGATCGGGGCCTTTTCCCGCCCTGCTCGGCCTTCGGCCTCCCCGAGCCTCCTCGCGCCGCTCCCGCGTGCACCGACGCCGTATCCAAGCGGCCCTGCAGGGTCTCGGCCCATCCGGGCGACGGTCGGGGGCAGGAGACCACAGCCAAGAGCAATCGCACAACACTTTGAGCGGCATCCCTGCGCGTTCCTGGCCGTGAGCGCCTCGCAAGAAATTACCTTCTCGCCTCGCATCTATTCACCACCACTGGGATTCTCATGCAGAAGCTGACAAAACCTGTCACATCCAAGGCGTTGCGCCAGTCCTTCATCGAGTTCTTCGGAGAGAAGGACCACCGCTTCGTTCCTTCTGCCCCGGTGGTGCCGCAGGACGACCCGACCTTGCTGTTCACCAATGCCGGCATGAACCAGTTCAAGTCGGTGCTCCTGGGCGGCGAGAATCCGCTGAACCTCAAGCGCGCCGCCAATTCCCAAAAGTGCATCCGCGTCTCCGGGAAGCACAACGACCTCGACGTGGTGGGCCGCGACAGCTACCACCACACGTTCTTCGAGATGCTGGGCAACTGGAGCTTCGGCGATTACTTCAAGAAGGAAGCGATTTCGTGGTCCTGGGAGCTCCTGACCGACGTCTGGGGCCTGGAGAAGGACCGCCTGTGGGCCACCGTCTACGAGACCGACGACGAGGCTTTCGAGTTCTGGAAGAGCGAGACCGACATCGACCACAGCCACATTCTGCGCTTCGGCAAGAAGGACAACTTCTGGGAGATGGGCGACACCGGCCCCTGCGGCCCGTGCACCGAGATCCACTACGACTTCGGCCCCGAAAGCGACCCGCGCACCGGTGAGCCCGGCTACACCGCCGCCGTGAACCTGGACGGCTGCGAGCGCTTCATCGAGCTGTGGAACAACGTGTTCATGCAGTACGAGCGCCTGGAAGACGGGTCGCTTGTGGACCTGCCCGCACAGCACGTGGACACCGGCATGGGCTTCGAGCGCGTGCTGCGCGTGATGCAGGGCGCCAAGTCCAACTACGACACCGACGTGTTCCAGCCCCTGCTTGCCAAGGTCGCCGAACTCACTGGCGTTCCTTACGACGCAGGTGAGAAGGGCACTCCGCACCGCGTGATCGCCGACCACGTCCGCGCGCTCTCGTCCTCCATCGCCGATGGTGCCACTCCCGGCAACGAAGGCCGCGGCTACGTGCTGCGCCGCCTGCTGCGCCGCGCCGCCCGCTTCGCCCGCGAACTGGGCGCCCGCAAGCCCGTGATCTGCGAGGTCGTCCCGACCCTGGTGGAAATCATGGGCGAGGCCTTCCCCGAGCTCAAGGCCCGTCAGACCCACATCGAAACCGTGATTCGCGCCGAGGAAGAGCGCTTCGGCCGCACCCTCGACCAAGGCCTGGACCGCTTCGCCAAGGCCGCTGCGGCCGCCAAGGACGGCGTCATCGCCGGCGAGGACGTCTTCAAGCTCTACGACACCTACGGGTTCCCGGTGGACCTCACCGAGCAGATGGCCCTGGAACGCGGCATGACCCTGGACATGGACGGCTACAAGGCCGCCATGGAACACCAGAAGGAAATGGCCCGCGCCGGCGGCAAGTTCCTGGGCATCTTCAACTCTCTGGACGGCTGGACCGTCCTGGAAGAAAAGACGGGATTTGTCTTCCTGGGCTACGAGAGCCTGGAAGCCGATGTGAACGCGCTGCGCTTCCGCGAGCACGACGACGACTGCTACGTGGTGACCGACCGTTCCCCGTTCTACGCCGAATCAGGCGGCCAGATCGGCGACCGCGGCACCCTCACCGGCAACGGCGTGGTGCTGGCGGTGGAAGACACCATCAAGGTCAACGAGAGCGTGATCCACCGTTGCCGCGTGATCGAAGGCGTGCCCACAGCCACCAACATGAAGATCCTCAAGGCCGCCGTGGACGCAGAGGCTCGCAGCCGCATCCGCCGCAACCACTCCGCCGTGCATCTGCTGCAGGCCGCCCTGCGCAAGGTGGTGGGCGAGCACGTGCAGCAGCAGGGATCGTGGGTCGGTCCGGACTCCTTCCGCTTCGACTTCACCCAGGGCAAGGCCCTCACCAACGCCGAACTCAAGGCCGTCGAGGACCAGGTCAACGCCGCGATCCGCGAAGCCATCGCGGTCGACGTGAAGAGCATGGGCCTGGACGAGGCCAAGGCCGCCGGTGCCATGGCCCTCTTCTCCGAGAAGTACGGCGAGACCGTGCGCGTGGTCAAGATGGGCGACGTGTCGATGGAGCTGTGCGGCGGCACCCACGTGGACAATATCGGCCAGATCGGCTTGGTGCGCCTGACCCGCGACGCCTCGATTTCCGCCGGCGTGCGCCGCCTAGAAGGCTCCGCAGGTGCTTCGGCCCTGGATCTCCTGGTCTCGCAGGCAGAGGCCGCAAGCCAGGTGGCCGAGAGCTTCAAGTGCAGCGAGACCGAGATCCCCGCGCGCGTCAACGACCTCGCCGCCCGTCTCAAGGCCGCAGAAAAGGAGATCGAGGCGCTGAAGGTCGCCGCCCTCTCCTCCAAGGTCCCGACCCTGCTGGCTGGTGGACAGAATCTGTCCAAGGGCATTGTGGTCGCCGTGGACGTCTCGAAGGATGTCGAGGATGCCGCCGGCTTCCAGCGCCTTGCGGACGCCGTCGAGAAGGGCATGGGCAACGGCAAGGCCGTGCTCCTGGCCGCTTCGCTCGAGGGCAAGGTCACGCTTCTGGCGCTCGTGTCCCAGGATCTCGTGAAGGTCTCGCCGGCCGGAGCCCTGGTCCAGGCCGCTGCGGTGGCCGTGGACGGCAAGGGCGGTGGCAAGCCCAACCGCGCCCAGGCTGGCGGCAAGGACGTGGACAAGATCCCCGCCGCGCTCGCAGCCTTCGTGGACGCCGCCAAGGCCAAGCTGGCCTGATCGTGCCGGGGCCGCTCGAACAGCAACTCGGGAAGCGCCGCGATGAGGTCGGCTGTCTTTGGGCCGTCCTATTGGACCCCGACAGCCTTCCGCCAGCGGAGCTGGCCCAGACGGCGCGTCTGGTGGAGACGGCTGGTGCCGATCTCCTTCTGGTCGGCGGCAGTTCCGCCGGTCCTGGTGTGTTCGAAGCGGGCATGAAGGCCATCCGCGAGGCGGCCGGCATCCCTGTGATTCTGTTCCCGGGCTCCTACCACCAGGTGGTGGAAGGAGCCGATGGCATCCTGTTCACGAGCCTCTTGTCGGGTCGCAATCCACAGTACCTCGTGGAAGAGCAGGTCAAGGGGGCTACCCGCGCCTTGAAGGCGGGCATCGAGCCCCTGCCTACGGCATATCTCCTGATCGAGTCGGGCAAGGCCACCACGGTGCAGATCGTGTCCGGTACCGTGCCTCTCGATCCGGAAAAGACGGAATCCGTCATCGACCACGCATTGGCCGCTCAGTTCATGGGCATGCGCTGGGTCTATCTCGAAGCGGGCTCGGGTGCCCAACGCGCCGTCCCTCCGTCGCTGGTTACGGCGGTACGGGATGCCACCTCGCTCTCGGTGATCTGCGGCGGTGGCCTTCGCACACCGGAAGCCGCCGGCGAACGCGCCCGTGCCGGTGCCAGCATGATCGTGACGGGCAATGCCCTGGAGGTGCGCCGCGACCCGGAGTACCTGCACGCCTTCGCCACCGCCATCCACAACCCCTGAGTCCGCCCCGAGACCACTTTCCTCTCCGGCAGTTCACCGTCCTTGCGCCAACGCCCCAGCGATGGCGTACCTTTCAGGGATGAACCTCAGACTCGCAAGCCTTGCCCTCTGCGGCGGCCTCGCAGGTTGCGCCTCCAGCCTGCATCCGGTCCTGACCCGCATCGAAATTCCGGCGGAGTGTCCTGCGCGCCTGCTCGTGCTGCCCCCGGAGGACAGCAACGCCCCTCCCAAGGGCAGCCCCGACATCTACCGGGAAGCGCCTCGACTGGTGCGCGACCAGCTCCTGCAGCGCCTGGAGGAGCTGAACGTGCAGACCGTTCCAGGCCCCTACACTGACTCGTTGCTGGCGCGGCAGTTTCCCGGACAGAAACTGTCGTGGTCCCGCACCCTGGCCGCCGAGATCGCCCAGCAGGAAGGCCTGCGGTACGTGGTCTTCGGGAAGTTGCGCGCCTACCATCGTGGCAGCCTGTTGGGTCGCTCCACGCGGGTCGCCTGGGATCTGGAACTGATGGACGCCACGACGCAGCATCCGCTCGCCAGACTCGAACTCGATGTCAGCGGCGCACAGTCCGATCCGTACCTGCTGCTTTCAGAAACCGCACCGGAAGCAACCCAGGCCCTTCTCAAGGCCTGGGACAGCTGTCAGTTCTCGCGGCGCTAGCTCACTTGCGCTTCCAGCCGAACCGGAAGAGCTGGTTCTTCAGTTCGATGTCGTTGGGGCTCTTGCCCTGGCCATGGGTGCGCCGAGTGACCAGCCGCAGCGTGTAGACACCCGACACGGCCACTTCCTTCTTCTCGGTGCGACCGTCCCAAGCCAGCCACACCTGGTAACGTCCGCCCTGGTCGGTCGGGAGCTTGCCTTCCTCGCAGGCCTTCTTCAGTTCCGTGAGGTGCATCGAGGCCACGTATGTCCCGATGTTGTCGTAGATGATCACCACGCCGTCGAAGCACTCGTTGGCCGTCAAGGAGAGCCCCATCAGGCGGCGCGAGTCGCCATCTGCCACGGCCTCTCCATTCAGCGTGCTCCAGGACGTGTCATCCATCGAGCGCACCAAGGGCTGGAGCGGAAGCGTCGTAGGAGAGAAGATCCATTTGTCGAACTGCACCACCTTGTTGCGCTCTTCCAGCAGGAACACCGGCGGACGGGGGCCGAAGGTCAGCGGCGTCCAGAAGCGCGAGGACTCGTTGGCCACGTCACCTCCATCCACGACCCCCAGCACACTCCGAGGAGCCGCGCTCAGGGAATCCCCCTTGCGCAGTCCCAGCACCTTCGAGTCCACAAGCACGCGCAATTCGCTGGCGTACGGCAACCCGTCGATCACACCGCTCACCAGCACGCCGCGCTTCAAGGCAGCGTCCTTGCGCTGGACCGCATTCACCGTCTCAGAATACTTGAGGATCAACGTGTCGCTGATGCCGTCTGCGGCACCGAAGCGAAGCATTGCCGACATCAGGACAGGTCCGACGGAGTCCACCAGCGCGGTCGTGCTGGGAAGCAGGGAGCCGCCTGGGAAGTAATGGATGCGCCCGGTGCGGTCCGAGCCCGCCCCGAGGGTCATTCCCCACGGGAAGGTCACGTTTGCCACCAGCGAGAGACTGTCCTCGGCAACCGACCAGCCCGAGGCGGCTGAGATCTTCGCATCGAAGCCCCCACCCCACTCGACCAGCAGCGAATCCGGGGCGTCCTGGGCGCGCATCTTGCGGCGGAAGCGGACCTCCACCCGATCTGCCATGCCGTCGTCCAGGAAGGAGCGCATCACAGCTCCGGCGATCGGGATCGGTCGCCAGGACTGTTGCACCGTCACAGCGCTTGCGCAATCGCGCGCCGCATTCCCTGCCGTGTCCTTCACCGCACTTGAGGCCTTCAGGAGGTCGTCGGCATTGACCTTGCCCACCGGCTTCAGGCTGACGGCCCACAGCGTCCCGGAGCCGTCCTTGGCCTGCAAGCCATCGAGATCCAATCCGGCAACATCCACCGGATTCCCGGCGATGCTCACCGGCTCGCTGAACTTCAGGTAGAGCGTATCGCTTTCCTGGCCGCTGCCGTCCCGTTCCAGGATACTGGCCTGCAGCAGACGAGGTCCGACGCGATCCTTCACCGCCACGGTCATCGTCACCAGCGTGTCGCGCCCCTGGTCGGCCACATGCAGGACGACCGTCAGCGATCCCACCGCGCTAGCGGACAAAACCTGTCCGGCAACCAGTCCCAAGCGGACTGTCCGGCCGTCCGGCAGCAGGACGATCGAATCGGATGCGACCGGGACAGTTTGACCACCGAGCTCCAGCCCGACATCCTTCACGCTCAGGCCTTCGCCCAAGCTTCCCGAGAAGCGCACCCGCACCTCGCCCGCCACACCGGCACAGGCCGGATCCGCCGTCCAAGCGCTGTCTAGGAGAGGCCAGGGCGGCAACGTCTGGAACTGGGCCGTGGTGGTCGCCGACTGCACCACCGAGCCGGGCAACCAGAGCGACGCCGTGAGGATCGCCGTGTCGGCCGTGGCGTCCGAGACCCAGACGCTGCCCTTGCCGTGCGCGAGCTGCAGCAGGTTCACTGCCACGCTGCCCGAGGCGTCGCTCCAGAACACCAGGCCTGACCGGTCCGCCGAGACGACCACGCCAACCGACGTATCCAGCAACGCACCCGTACTGTCCAGCAGGGAGACGGAGAGTTCCAGACGCCCGCGACCACTCCACCCCTTCACACCCTCCGTAGGCGTCCAGGCAAGCGTCAGCTTGCGGGGCGGCACCTTCATGGTGTCGACCGTGACCAGGTAGCGCTGCCAAGCGCAAGAACAGTAGCTCGAGTCGCGATCGCCCCAGAAGGCGAACTCGTCCGAGCCGCCACCTTGAGGCGCCGTGGTGTCGAGGGCGAACAGGACGGAATCCGTCCGGCTCCAAATCGGGGAGACGGCGCGCAGCGTCGGGTTGTCCACCTGCCAATCGGCCTTGACCACGTCCGGCCAGCTCCAGGTACGTCCTCCGTAGATCAGGCGCAAGCTGTCCTGCTTCACCGAGGTGGCGGGGCTGGGCAAGGGCTGCGAGAAGCGGAAGTCGGTGGTCCGATAGACGCGCGGCTTGGTGCCGTCGGGAGGATAGCCGAAGATGTGCACGCCATCCACAAACGCTGCCACGTACGGATCCTTGACGTAGGTGACCACGTACTTGCCGTCGCGGATCTCCACGGGCTGATCCGTGGCCCAGGGACGCGTGAGGTCGATCCCGGGGAAGCTCAGCGGCGACGAGTGCTGGACCATCGACCAGGAGCCGGTCAGGCGCGAGAAGGGGAAATCCCCCTGCTGGCCGTTGGCCTTCTTGGTGTAGAACATCATGTCGAAGATGGCGCGTCCCGAGACCGGCAGCGTGTCGCCGATGACGATGGGCAGGTACCAGCAGTCCTGTACCCCCTGCACCTGCACCAGCGAACCGAAGGTGATGTTGCGGACCCCGCCGATGTCGGTGCCCCCGCCGTCGAAGATCGCCTTGTAGTCGCTGCGCACGGCGATGCTGTCGGCGACCGACTTGGTCGCCTTGAGGTACAGGCGCAGTTCCAGTCCCACGTAGGGACGATCCTCGTTGTTGGTCACGTCCATGTAGAAATGGGCCCAGTTCGGATTCTGGGTCTGGGAGGCCGCCTTGAGGCGGATGGTGTAGTTGGCAAAGGCCGGCGTGGTCACGAACCGGTGATGGAGGCCGTTGCTGTCGCTGCGCGCCATCCCTGAGATCACGTCGAACCGGTAGGCAGTACCCGGCTTGAGTCCGTGCAAGGTCACCTTGTGGAAGCGCCCGGGAAGACCCTCGTCGTCGCCGTCCACCAGCACCTTGGTGCTCGCGAAGGCACTGCCTTCCACGGCGTATTCCACCGCCGAGGGGGCCGCGACATCGGTCCACCAGAACACCGTGGCCTGCTCCGCCCGCACGTTGCACACCTTCACGTCGAGGATCTTCGGCGGGTCGGTGGGCTTGTCGGTGGTCTTGAACTGGTAGTCGCGCCCGCGGTTGTCGTCGCGTGCGACGTTGCGGTAGATGTCCATCCCCTGGAACCAGAAATAGTACGTGGTGTTGGGCGTAAGGCCCGTCAAGGTCGCCGACTTGTTCTTGGCCAGGCTCGCCACGTACTTGCCCACCACCGGCCCGTTGGGGAACAGGCTGTAGAACAGGGTGTCGCGCGACAGTTCGTCGGTCTGCCAGGTGATCAGGGCGCTGGTGTCGCTGACCTGCACCACCGTGACGTTCTTGAACTGGGGCCCGACCGTGTCGGGCGGCAGGTCCTTGGCCAGGATCTGCGTCGGGAAGATGAGCTGCGACGAGAAGTCGATGCACGTCTCGGTGACGGTGTAGTCCTGCCAGTAGTCCAGCAGCAGCTTGCCCGGTCGGCAGCCGCCCATCAAGGCGCCCTTGGGAACCTTGTAGTCGTACGGCACGCCGCCGGCGTTGTACCCCTCGGGATTGGCGGCCCGGTTGTGGGGATGCTGCAGGTTCTTGCTGCCGACCCCCATGATGAAGCTGACATCCCACGGGTTCGCGCCCAGCTGGTAGTTGAGGTTGTCGGTGGCCACCTGGAGGTACGTGGAGTCCACCGCGTCGCTCCAGTTGTCGATGTAGCTCTTCACCTCAGGCCGCTCGGCGCGCCCGAACAGCTTCTTGCCCTTCATGTACTTCCAAAAGTGCGTGCTCTGCTCCAGGTCCCAGTAGAGCAGAAGCTCCGTGACCATGCCCATGTTGTAGCGGTTGAAGCCCCAATCGCCGCCGTCGAAGACCGCGTGGTAGGGCTGGAAGACGTTGATGCCGGGGTAGGTGGTGTTGTCCTTGCCGTTGGAACCGATGGAGACGCCACGTTTCAGGCATTCCATCGCATCGAACATCAACGAGTCCCGTTGCAGCGTGGTCAGCCCGTACTTCTTGGCCGTGGCGGTGTCCTTGAGGATCAGCTTGCTCAGGGCGTACACGGCCAACTGGTTGGTCTGTTGGAAGTCGGTGGTCCAACCGCCGTGATCGAAATATCCCGGATTGCTTCCTCCTCCGGCGTTGATCGGACCATTGCCCAAGAGCCCTGCAGCGAACTCTCCCACGCTGTAGATGGATCCTGGATTCTTGCCCAGTTTCTCGTTCTGCCACAGGTCGTATCCGAAGCGGGAATCCTTGGTGGCGAACCACAAGGCCGTGGCCGCAAGGGCAGGATCGTCCTGAAGTTGGCCCATTCCGTTGTAGCAGCAGCCTTCCGTGGTGCCCTTGAAGCGATTATTCATCAGCACGCTGTCGTAAATCTCCACCGCCGCATCGCGAAGCTGCTTGGCGTACACGGGATCGAACGGATCCCAGGCCCATCCCACCAGGGCAAGCGAGGTGGCATACATGCCTGCGACATTGGCGCCAATCGATGCGTAGACCGGACGATTGGGGCCGCCCTTGTTCAGCTTCTGCGCATCCTGCTTCTCCGGCACATCCCAGAAAAGATGGTCCATGCCCGGCCCGTGGCCGACGGTGTGGTACATGTCGCCCTTGGCGATCAGTCCCTTCTGCTTGGACATGACATAGAGCTTGTAGATGTAGTCGGCACCAACCTTGGCTTCCCACAGCAGGTCGGGATAGCCGTCATTCCCGAACGGAAGCGTGTCGGCATACGAGGCGCCGTAGCGGTCCTCGGCCTTCTCCGGCATCGTGACATAGGCGAGCGAGAGCATGGTGGCGGCGTAGCCCTCCGTCTCTCCGTACTTGCCATGGTCGCCGCAATCGTGCCAACCTCCCGACAGCGAGCCGGCAGTTCCCAAGGCGGATCCGTCCTTCACGTGACAAGCCTTGTGGAACCAGCTCTTGGTGTCGCCGCAGCGCTGCGCCCCGAAGAACTTGAGCGCGGTCTCGAACACGTCGTTGTAGATGGTCGTGCGAATCTCGAACGGGTGCGAGGTGTCCTTGCCCAGCGCGATGCGGAACGTCCCTTCCTCCTTCAACGTCCCGAAATCCAGCTTCCAAAGTTGTTCCGCCTGGGGCTTGGCTGCGGAATCCCCGAAAGAATAGAGCGGGACGATGGAGCTGTAGTACCCCTTGATGAAGATGTGCGCCTTGAGGCTATCAAACTTCCCCAGATAGACAAGACTTCCGGAATACGCTTCGGTGCCGTCCAGGCGCAGGACGTGGAACTTCGACTCCGCAGGGCTCTTCCCGACGTCCAGACCGAAGAATGCCATCTTGCGACTATCCTGGGTCCGGTAGCCAACCTGATTCACGCGGATCGGATTGACGTAGTTGAAGTTGATGGAATCCAGCGCATAGCGGCCGCAGGTCGCGCAGGTGTCGTTCCATGCGGGATCCACCGTCCTGTCGATCGGCGCCGCGAACGGCGTCGCACACAAGGCCAGCGCCAACCAGGCCCATTTCATCCAAGCTTTCATCCTGCACCTCAGCAAAAAAGGGTGCAGGCCGACGGCCCACACCCTGGTTTGTCAGAAACTGTCTTTCATGCCTACTTGCGCTTCCATCCCAGACGGTAGGTCTTGTTCAGGAAGTCGTTGTTGACCTTGCCCTTGGTCTTGTCTCCGCGGTCGGTGACCAGACGCAATGTGTATACGCCCGAGGCGGCCATCTCGCCCTTGTTGGAGCGACCATCCCAATAGATCCACACCTGCGTGCGCTGACTGGCGCTGGTAGGCACCTTGCCATCGTCCCAAGCGGTCTTGAACTTGGACAGATCGATGCCTGCCACGAACATTCCCAGGTTGTCGTAGATGTAGGCATATCCGCTCATGCCCTGGTTGATCTCCACCAGCACACCCATGCCCTGCTTCTCGATCTCCTCCTGGGTGAGCTCCAGATTCTCGCCATCCAGACGGGTCCAGTTGCCGCCCGGCTCGCGGACCAGCATGCTCATGCCTGGGTGCGTGGGTGTCTTGACACCATCCATCCATCCCGTGTAGGTCTGGACCGGATTCTGCACCGTCACGGAAAAGACCGGATTGCGGGCACCGAACTTCAGCTTCACCCAGCGGCGCAGGAGTCCAGCCTGGTTGCCCAGGAGATCCGTGAGCGTCCCTTCGGAGCCGGCGGTCGCCAAGCTGTCGCCGCGATGGAACTGTGTCGAATTCGCGGTGGCATCTACGAAAAGCCGCACGACGCTGGTATCGAAAAGATCCCGCTCGTAACCGACAAAACGGACCAGATTCCCGAGCATCCCGACCACAGCGACGTTGCCTGCACCGATCGAGACATTCTCCGTGAACTTCAGTAGCAGCGTGTCTGCAGCACCTTCCACCGCATTGTACTTGAGTTCGGCGCTGACCAGTGCCGGTGCCGCGCCATCCTGGACCGTAAAGTACGTACTGTCACCAGTCTGCGCATCGATCATCAGTCCCATGTGATCGGCCGGGAGCCAGGAAAAACCGTTCCCGGTCAGCAGGGAATCGAAGCCGGTGATCTGATAGCGAACCACATCAACGCCCGTATCGGCGTACGATCCCTTGACGCTTGCGCTTGCAAGAAAGCCGGAGCTCTTGGGCCAGCTGAACACGAAATTGTTCACACGGTGGAACTTGCGAGGCGCCAGGAGCAGTGTGACCCGGTCGATGGTGCCGTCTCCATCCACATCCTCGTACCATGCCTTGGTCGGAGGACGGTCCCCGCCGGTGACCAGCACGAAGGGGTTGCTGGCTCCAGGAGCATTGCCCAAGGCATCCGAGACGCTGGCGCCCAGCTGGATCCTGTCCACGTTCGGAACGATCTTCCCCGTATCGATGACGACATATGCGTTCGCACCATCGAAGGCAACCGCATCACCCAACCTGCTTCCATCAAGCTTGCGTACGAAGTCGGAAACATCCTGACAGGAGCCGTTCGCATCCAGATGCAAGCAACGCGCCCCTTCACTGACTCGGATCAAGATCGTGTCCTTGCCATTGCCGTAACGCAAACGGGCAGACAATGCATTGGGACCGACCGAATCCTCGACAGGCTTGCCATCGCTCATGTCCAGGGCACCCTTAATCGAGACGTACAGCGTTCCTGCACCTCGCACCCCAGTCCCCATGGTCATGTCCACAGCAAACGGATTGGGAATGAGCGCAGTGACCACGTTTTGGTTGGCCGAAGCTTGTGGAATGGCAGTCTTCAGCGTGTTCCCTGGCCCGAACGCGACCACGAACGAATCCACCACCTCGCCCTTGCTCGGGTCCAGAGCTCGCGCAAATTCGACTGTCAGGAGATCTGCCCGACCATCGCCGTCCAAGTCCTTGAGCCAAGCAGACTTCACTGGCGGTGTGCGCACGAACAGCTTGAGCGGGGTCCAAGCATCGCAATCGGCTGCGGCATTGCCACTGGCATCCCGCACCACTGCAGACAATGTGACCAGCTTGAGCGAATCGACACCGGCGACTAGCTTGCCGCCGTGCACGATGAGCTTCCAGCGATTGACTGCGGCGGAATCCTCCCAAAGGCTGTCCAACGTAAACGTTCCGGAATTGCTCTGGAGCACGAAAGGCATCGCCGTCGATCCGAACACCGGCTTCTCGCTGAACACCAGACGGACCGTGTCCGGAGCTCCTACCGTGAAGTTCTCATAGACGCTGGCCTGCAGGAGACGCGGACCGATGCTGTCGTCCACGGAAATGCTGGTGGGAACGAATCCTCCCCGCCCGTTGGGCACTGAGATCTGAAGCGAACCGCTCCAGGAGGTGCCGCTGGTGGTTCCAGTCAAGGGCATCGTGAACGTGTTGCCATTGATCTGGAACAGGGTCGAATCGATCGTCACCGGAGCCAGCGAATCGCTGCCCGCAGCGATCAGGCGAACCTTGGCAGACGAGGTCATCCCCGTAATTGCTTTGCTGAACCTGACCCGCACAGCATATGCTCCGTCGCATCCGAGCACCACGGCGGCCTGGAGCGGGATGGCCCATGCTGGTTCGGAGAACAGCTGCACCACAGACGTGTCGCTGGAATCGTCCGCATCGCGGTACAGTAACGACAAGGTATCGCCCTGAGTGATGCCGATCTGATTGGCCCCAGCCGTGCCACTGACCACCGACGAGGTGATCTCGAAGATTCCTGTACTCGCGCCGGTTTCTACCAGAGTGAGATTTTGGATCAGCTTGGTCCGAGTATTCGTCACGGAGACGTTCACCACATCGACTGCCGTCTTGTTCTTGTTGGCATTGCCGTCATTCACCCGCACGGTGACCACAGAACTGTCGGGCGTGACCTTCGAAACGTCCTTTCCTTGGGCATCCGTGACCGTCATGACCGAAGGTGTCAGGGACGAGGCAAAGTTCACATACCAGCTGCCGTTGAAGAATGCACAACCCTTGCTTTCATCACAGTTGTTGACGCTGATCTTCTCGGTCGAATCGGAGCCAGCAAAGAACGTGACGTCGACCTTGTTGGTTCCACCGGTCAGCTTGAGCGGCAGGTCGACCTTCCAAGTTCCGTCGGCCTGGCGAGCAAGCGCGGCCTTGCGTTCCGCATCCGAGAGTTCGGTGCCGTTCACCCAGATCGACGTGATGTATCCCTTCATGCCCGGCATCAACTGGTCATAGACATTGGCCTTGCCCTTGAGGCGCGGCGCCGTGGCTCCCGTGACATCCACAGTGCCACCGTTGAGCTCATTGAACGGCGCATCAAAGGTCATGTCCATCACGTAGACAGTACGTTTCGTGGCCTGCTCGATCTGCGAAGGCGAGAGCCCGTAGATGAAGGTCCCCTTGCGGTACACCGCCATGTAGGGGTTGATGGTGCTCATGTCCAGAGTACTGTCCATGGAGTCCTTGCTCTTGGACTGCATGCCCATGAAGTCCATCGGTGCGCCTGCCGCCATGCTGTGCGCCTGCCAGCTCCAGTCCAGGTTTCCGGAGAAGGTCGCGTCTGCGGTCGTCAGGAACGAGTGTTCCCACAGGCCATCATTCAATGCGTCGTACCAACCGGTGTCGCCAACGCTCTGGTAAGGACGATTTGGAACGTAGGTCTTGACGAAGTTCAGATCGTTCATCTGACCCTGGCTGAAAGTCTTGGAGTACTCGCTGCGGCGCGCAAACATCACGTCGAAGCGGATGCGCGACTGCGATTTCATCACCGTGGGTCCCAAAGGGAGGTCCATGTAGTAGACGTAGGTGTTGCTCTTGGCATCGTAGGTCTCCGGCATCTTGACCGGATTCATCATCTGCACACCGCGATTGAGGTCGGACCACGACCACTTCAAGCCGTAGGACGGATCATCGCAGGGCTTATTGAAGCCTGCCTCGTCGTAGGCTTGGCAGATGTCGTAGCGAGCCGCCAATGCCTGATCGAAACGCACCGGCACATCGATAAGTCCTGTGGGCGTCGATTTCTTGTACAGGATGGGTTTGCCCGTCTTGGGGTCGAGCAAGGTATCCTTGGAGCGCATGTAGACGCGCACCGCCAATGAATCATAAGATTGCTCCTCCATGTTCACCACGTTGATGCCCAATGAGGGGAGCGTTCCCCAGTAGTACTGGCCAGCGAAGATCTGGAACTTGATGTCCTTCACAGGAGTGCGGAAACAGCCCGTGTCGGCGCCGTAGGCACCCGGCACACCCACGCGGAAGTAGTAGGTGGTGCGTTCCTTGAGGCCTGCGATCTTCACATGATGAAACTTGACGGGGACGTTGCCCACCAGATCTGTGTCGACACGGCTGAACACCTTCATCTTCCAGTTGGCGCTGTCCGCGTACTGGACGCTCGAGAGGTACTCGCCGTTGGGCGTGTACCACATGATCTCGGCCGTGTCAGCGGTCACGTTACAGACCTTGATGTTGCCGTAGAGCGGAGCCGGAGCCGGCTTTGCCTTGGTCAGGAAGCTGAACGGAATCGAATCGTCAGCGGACTTAGGCCAAGCTCGCACCGTGCGGGTGTGACCGGAGAGGTCTGTCACCGTGACAGAGAAGTAATACTGCGTCGCCGCCTTGACCGGATGGATGTAGATGGTCGCCGTATTCGAGGTGTCCTTGCCGTCGGTCCTTGCCGTCATGCTGGCCAAGCTCGAATCCAGGCCGTAGTTGATGCTGACGTATCCCCACTTGTCGAGGTCCACCTGGATCGCCGCCAAGGTGTCGGTCGTATAGAGGACCTTCACCGTCGGCTTGGGGGCCACATCGGGAATGTTCTCGGCCAGGCCCGTCACCGGCAGGATCGTCACGGCAGCCGCATCCAAGCAGGTCTCGGTCTGGAAATAGTTCCACCACTGGTCGTCCATCGTCCCAGCTCCGGTGGCACCGGCAGGATTCTTGCCGCCGTACAGCGCTCCGACCGGAACCCGGTAGGGATACAGTGCACCTGCCGTATTGCGTCCTTCGGGGTTCGCTGCTCGGTGGTGCGGGTGGTTGGGATTCTTCGTCCCGACACCGAACAGCATCGAGAGATCCACTCGATTCATACCTAGGATCACATTCATGCCCGACGTCAGGACTTTCAGTACGTCATCCCGCTTCCAGTTGGGATTGGGTGTGTTGGGCAAGGCAACCTTGGAAGGATCCAAGTCACGCGTCACGTCCCAGTACATGTAAAGATCCGCAAGATTGCCCATCTGATAGCGATTCCATACCCAGTCCTGCTGGGTATGCATGCTGTACCAAAGCGAGTCTGCACCCACGATGGGCGGATTCCCGTTTCCAAAACGGGAATTGCTGCTGGTGGGAAGTTCAATCCGGAGGCCGGCCTTCTGGTTGCCATTGATGTTGGCCATCAAGTTGTTGATGGCTCGCTCCGTCAAGATGCCGCGTTCCTTGGCCGAGATTCCGTAGCGGAGGGATGCTGTGTCAGCATCCGCCAAGATGAGCTTGAGGAACGAATACAGGGTCGGAACCTGGATGGAACCCCAATCGGTATTGGCTGCACCGTTGGTGCCGCCGCGGGTCATATTGTCGGGCCCGCAACCCATCAGACCACCCGCAAAGTCGTAGGCAGGGAAGAAACTCTCCTGGGTAGCTCCGCAAGTCGTCCCTTTGCCGTCCGGCATGCCCTTCTTGTAAACGAGCTCATCCAAGTAGGTCTTGTCGCCTGTGGCCCAAAGCAAGGCAACAGCCGCCAAGCCCATGTCATCCGAAGTCTTACTCTCCCCATTGTAGGCCGGTGTGGTCTCCAAAGAATTGGTCGCTTTCGCGCCTTCGTAGAAAGCCTTTGCCACCATCAACGCGGTATCGCACCACTTGGTCTTGTCATACGGGCGGTACAAGCGGGAGACGAAGGCCAGTCCCGCAGCCCAGTCGCCCAACGAGCCGGAGCCCCAATCGTCGCGGACCACGCGCTCGTTCCTGCCGCCGCGGCCATTGGCAGTCACGGCATCCTGGTTTTCCGGTCGCCCCCACCAACCGTGATCCTTGCCAAAATCTCCCACCGAAAGGAAGAGTTTCTTCTTTTCCACTTTCCCGCCCGCAAGATTGAAGGCCTTGATCGCGAACTCCGCGCCCCATTTCAGCTCGCGCACCTGGTCGGGAATGCCGTCGGTCTTCTTGGTCTGCGCCTGATTGAAGGCGTAGTGGTCGGGATCCTTCCCCGGCATGGTAGCGGCCGTGACACCTAGCATCGCCATGGCAAAGCTCTGGGTGCGCGTCTCCTTTAGGTGGTCACCACAATCATACCAACCACCCGAAAGAGCGCCTTTGTACACGTATTTACCCTTCGTATCCTTGGCCGAGCTGTCGTATAACCAGCCGTCCCAAGTGTGGGACGAGGCATGGAACCACGAAGACCCCTCGCCGCTTCGCTGGATACCGAAGAACTTCATGGCCGCATCACGCACCATGCCATAGACATTCGCGGAAACGACGAAACTTACCGAAGTATCAGAACCAATCTTGAGGTAGTAGCGGCCATCCGGTAAGGTCTTGGGAAGAAAGCCCTCGTAGAGGGTTCCGGAGACGATCGTTCCTGTCATAGGATAGCCGATTCGCCAATCGCCGATGCCATTGGCCTTGTGTTCAGCCGAGTTCGAAGCGTACGGATTGACCTGGCCATCGACGCTCGCGCCCTTGCTCTTGAGTGGGATCAGGTCCGGCACCGCCTTGACCCCCAGCATATTGTATACGGAAACGGTTCCAGGGGCCCCACTCGCGACGTAGTAGAAATTTGCACGCCCTTCTTGTACGTCGACCGAGCGATAGCCCGCTTGGTTGACTCGAAGGCGATTGGGCACGAGATTGTTGAGATCAGCTTTCCTTTGCATCTCGAAATCGTTTGTGATCGATGCAAAAGGGTTTGCGATTGAGTCGTATGGGGTTGAATCGACATTCGCAGCATGTAGCGAGGCGGCCCCTATGAGCGACATGACCAACAGACCCATTCGTTTCCAGACCACAGGACACCTCCAATGTGTACAACCAGCGCCGTGTAGCGCAGCATGCACAAATTTCGCCAATTCTTCAAGCTTCATACTAATCACTCTTCTTGCAAGTTGCTGTCCGTTCCGCATTTTCGTGTTCCCTGACAGGAAACAAGAAGACCCATCCGAGGGGTGGATGGGTCCTTGGCGTGTAGCGAACTACACGGAAATATGGACGAATGCTACTCGGCTCCAGCCTTCCTCAGATCACGAGCTCGCTGCGACTCGTTGGAGCCGGGGCAGCGGCGGTCCAGCCAAGACCAGGCCGAATCGCGATCGACCAGCTTGCCTTGCTGTTGCCAGGCCAGGCCGATCTTGAACCAGGCAGGGCAAACCAGCGGATCCTTGGAAAAATCCCGAGTCAGCCGCTTGTAGAGCGTGCGCGACTCTTCCCAATTGCGCTGGGCATAGCGAGTCTCGGCCATCTGGTACAGTGCCTTGGGGGCATAGACCTTGGTAGAGTCCCGATTCACCACATCCTGAAAGCCCTTGTAGGCCAGGTCGTAGCGTCCCTTCTGGAAATCCTCGCTGGCAGTACGGAAGAGCTTCTCCGTTCCGGAGACGGCTGCGGACTTGGTCGAATCGCCTTTGGGAGCCGCCTTGGAGATCTGCAGCTGGTCCTGGAAGTCGTTCACCCTCTGCTGAAGCGCTTCCACCTGAGCCGAGAGCTTCTTGTTGTCCTCCGACAGCTGCTGGATGGCCGCGAGCAGATCTGCACGCAGTTGGTCCATCTGGCCGTTGCGCACCGTGCCCAGCAGCTCCGACACCCCGCGAACCTGGGTCCGCAACGTGTCCAAGCGGACAGCGACATCAGAAGAAGAACGGTCATTCTTCAGACGCAGGGAATCCACCTTGAGGGAAACCCCCGACACGTCGTCCCGAATCACCTTCACGGCAGGAAGATCGGCACAGCCTGCCGCCAGGAACGGCAGCAGGCAAAGCCCGAGCTTACTTGATTTCGCCGGCAAAGCCATCGCGGCGATTCTTGGTCCATGCAGATTCATCGTGTCCGTCGACTGCGGGTTTTTCCTTGCCGTAGCTGATGAACGAGATCTGAGCGGCCTTCACACCGTAGGTCTTGAGCCAGCTGTAAGCGGCCTTCGCACGCTTCTCGCCCAGGGCCAGGTTGTACTCGTCCGAACCGCGCTCGTCGCAGTGGCCTTCCAACTTGACCGACAACTCGGGGTAGGCCTTGAGCACATCACCGATCTTCTTGAGCAGATCCTTACCCTCGGGCTTGAGAGAAGCCTCGTTGTAATCGAAGTAGGTGGCCTGCGACAGCAGGTCGTTGACCAAGGCCTGCAGGCGAGCACGGCGCTCGGCGGCGGTGTCCTTAACAGGAGCCGGTGCCACGGGCTTGGGAGCCTCGACGACTTCCTTCTTGGGCTCGACACACTGGGCGTTGGAAGCCAGGATGTTGGGATTCCACTCGCAAGGCTTGCACTGGGCATTGTCTTCTGCGATGGAGGGATTCAGCTTGCAGGGCTTGCAGCTGGCATTGGACTGGATGATGGTGGTGTTGTGGGAACAAGCCACGCACTTGGGATCGTCGGCCTTGATGGAAGCATCGAGGGGACACTTGGCTGCGCAGCTGGAAAGGAGCGTTGCGGCAAGGGCCAGAAGCGGCAGGGAGAGCCAGAATTTTTTCATGTTTGCATCCGTGTTGAGGTTACGCAAGACACGCTACCCGCATCCTTGCGCCAGGGTCACTGTGGGTAAGAATATATGAAAGCTGACCTCCAACGACCGGCAATTGCTCCCGTGTTTCAGAAAGCGTTGACAAACCCATCAATCACCCAGGAGAGCATCCCCACCGAATCTCGCGTCCTGGGAAGCCGCAGAATCTTCTCTCGCCATTTTTCTTGCGCGGAAGGTGTTGCATTTTCCATCATTGTTGCCTATGAGCGCTCAAAATCCGATGCAGCTGTGCATCCACGGCCACTTCTACCAGCCACCTCGCGAAAACCCGTGGACCGGCCGGATCGAACTCCAAGACAGCGCCGCCCCGCACCACGACTGGAACGACCGCATCCAGCGGGAGTGCTATGCTCCCAACGGATCTTCCCGCCTGCTGGACGACAAGCAGCGCATCCGCGAAATCCACAACAACTACACCAAGATGAGCTTCAACTTCGGCCCGACCCTGTTGGAGTGGATGGAGAGCCACGATCCGGCCGGTTATCAGGCCATCCTTGATGCGGATCGAATGTCCCTCAAGACGCAAGACGGCCACGGCAACGCCTTGGCGCAAGTCTACAACCACTGCATCGCCCCGCTGGGCACGGAACGCGACCGACGCACCCAGATCGAATGGGGGATCCGCGACTTCGAGCTGCGCTTCGGACGCAAGCCAGAAGGCATGTGGCTGGCCGAGACCGCCATCAACCTGGAAACGGTCGTCTCCCTGATCCAGTCCGGCATCCGCTTCACCGTGCTGGCACCCACCCAGGCCGACCGCATCCGCGAGCTCGGCGGCGACGATTGGATCGACGTGTCGGGGAACGACATCGACACCACGCGCCCGTACCGCATTTTCCCAATCGACGCCGACGGCGAACCACTGTGCGCCGGACACCTGGACGTGTTCTTCTACCACGGATCGATCTCCGCCGCCATCGGGTTCGAGCACCTGCTGCGCGACGCGAACAGCTTCTTCGCTAAGCTCAGGAGCGCCTGGAATCCGGACAATCCGGCCCCGCAGCTGGTGAACGTGGCCACCGACGGCGAGTCCTACGGCCACCACGAGCCCTTCGGGGACATGGCCCTGGCCTACCTCTTCGAGACCCTCTGCCCGGCAGCCGACGTGCAGTTCACCAACTACGGGAACTTCCTGGCACAACACCCTCCCAAACACGAGGTCCGACTCAAGAACGCCTACGCGGAAGGCACGGCATGGTCGTGCAGCCACGGCACGGGACGCTGGAGCCGCGACTGCGGCTGCAGTTCCGGCGGACGCGAAGGATGGAACCAGGCATGGCGCGCGCCCCTGCGCGAGGCCATGGAGCTGATCCGGGAACACGCCGAAAGCGCCTGGGATGCCCTGGCGCCCGGCTTCTTCCGCGATTCCTGGGCCGCGCGCTGGGAGCTTCCCCGCATGCGCCACAGCCTGACCGAGCGGGCAGAGTTCATCAAGGAACACGTGCGGCCCGGCCATTCGCAAGCCGCGAAGTCCTCGCTCCTGCGACTGGCCGAGCTGCTGCGGATGGGACAGTTCAGTCTCACCAGCTGCGGATGGTTCTTCGACGACATTTCCGGCCTGGAACCCGTCCAGAACATGCGCTACGCGCGGCGTGCCTGCGAGCTCCTCGAGAGCCTGGGACGCCCGTCCCCCGAGGCCTTGATCCGACAGATCCTGTCAAAGGCCACCTCGAACTGGAACGACTGGAGCGGGCAGGAGATTTGGGACAGGTGGGTGATCCCTGCTCACGAGCCCGGGGCGCATCTGGCCGCCCACGCCGCCTTCGATGCGCTGCTGCAGGAAAGCGAAGGACCACTCCCCGTCTTCGGCCGCATGGCGCACCTGTCCCTGGAAGCCCTGCCTTCCGGTGCCCTGTCTGGTTGGATCACGCTCCACGATCCCGAGTTCGAGGAGCACCGTGGCTTTGCCTGCCTGGCCTGGAAGGAGTCCGACGGAACCCCGTTCGTGCGCATCCGCGAAGCCGACGCACTGCCTGCCGTCGGCCTGGCCTCGGAGCTTCCCTCGGAGTGGCCGGAGTCCGTCCTTGCGGACTGGGGAAGCCGGAACCTACGCCTTTCCGAGCTGGTCATCGACAAGCGCCGCAAGCTGGGCGAAGCGCTTTCTGCCAGTGCCTTGGAAGAGCTCCTGCCCACCTACGAGCAGCTCGCAGCCAACTGCAGCCAGGTCCTGAAGGAGCTGGAAGGCCTGGAGGTCGCCATCCCCGAGTCCCTGCGCCTGCCCGAGCGCGTCGTCCTGGAGGCCCGTCTGAGCCGCTTCGTCGAGGCCTGCCTCGAAACTCCGCAGATGGCGGACGTGCACGCCGCCCGCGACCTGCTCACCCGCGCCAAGGCCCTGGGCGTGGCCAGTCAGCTACGTCTTCCCGCCGCGCGCATCGAGGACGCCCTGCGGCGGCGGATGAAGGAAATCCTATCGGAATCCGACCGGGCCGCATCGCAGGCCGTCATGGTTCTCCTGGACTTGGCTGACGAGGCCGGGCTCCCGCTGGACAAGAGCGCCATCGAGAACATCGCCAACCACATCCGACTGGAGAAACTCCATCCCCGCCTGCGGGAACGGGCCCTGCCCCCCAGCCACATCGACGAGGCCAAGCTCTGGATCGCTACGCTAGAGCGCCTGAACTTCTCCTGCGACACGGAGCGCGACCTGCTGGCGGGCTTCTGACGTGACCTCCAGCATCTTCCTCTCGCAGCAGCAGATCCAGGCCCGCATCGACGAGCTGGCCGACGAGCTCAACCATGCCTACCGGAAGAAGCACCCCGTGGTGCTGGGCCTCTTGCGAGGCTGCGTGCCGTTCCTGTCCGACCTGATGCGCCGCTTCGCATTCCCCTTCGAGCTGGAATTCCTGCAGGGGAGTTCCTACGGCGACAAGACCTCCCCCCAGCAGGAACCGGTCCTGCAGTTCTTCGGGACGCCCGACTGGGACGGGCGCGACGTGCTGGTGATCGACGACATCATCGACACCGGGGCTACGCTAAACGCCCTGAGGAAGCTCCTGCTGGAGCAGGGAGCCCGTTCCGTCATGATCTGCACCCTGCTCGACAAGCCTTCGCGGCGGCGCGTGCCGCTGTCGCCCGACTGGTCGGGCTTCGAGATCCCGGACCTCTTCGTCGTGGGCTTCGGCATGGACCATGCGGGCAAGCACCGCGGACTCCCGTGGATCGAGGTGATGTCCTGATCCTCGCGCTGCTGGTCCTGCTGTCTTCCGGACAGTTTCCGTCAAATCTCGCCGATGTGCCGCAGACAGCCGTGTGCAAAGGCGTCCCGGCCGATCCCGCACGGCCGGGGCTGTGGGAATGTCCGCGCCTGGGGAAGGACTCGGTGCGCGTCCTGCTGCGCGCGGAGAGCCTTCCGAAGGGGGAGGTCCGCTTCCTGGAATGGTCCGCCGAGCGCAAACTGGCCCCCGTGCACCTGCCCGAGGAGACCTTCTGGAAGATCCTCGACCACTTCGCCGGGGACGGTGAATGGGCCGAACGCGACGTCAAGGCCATCGGCAAGGACACGGCACTCTTTCCCGCCTCCGTCGGGCAGCTTTTCGAATGCGTCCGCTGCCCCGCCCCACTGATCGCCGGCACCTGGGGCCCTCGCGGCAGCGCCCGCCTGGTGATGGCGCGTCGCAGCCAGGCCAGCCCCGTGGCTGCAGCGCTTGCACTGCAGTCCGTCACCTACGTCAGTCGCCTTTCCCTGCCGCCGCTCACCTCCAAGCCCTGCCGAGAAAAGGGCGGCGACTGCGAGGAGGTCCGGAGCGGACCGGGTGACGCGCGCTGGACCTTCCGTCGCACCCACCCCGACTCCGCCTGGGAAACGGTGCGCATCGAATGGCAGGCTGGGGCCTTCGGAGATTCCCTGTCGGTGAAGGCGCTCAAGGAGGACATGCCCCCGAAGGATGTCGAGTTCCTGTTGTCGAACTGGCTGTCGGCCGAGTCCGACCTGTTCGCCGCCAACGCCATCGCCCCCGGAGAGGCCTTCCTCACGGCCACCTCTGCGGACTGGCGCACCCGCAACCTGCCTGGCTTCCGCTTGAACGCCATCCTGGCCCGGATCCTGGCCACCGGCGAGGTTCCCAAGTCCGTCACGATCTACCAGGACAGCCACGGACGAGCAGGCATCGCAGGACGGCTGCGCTGGATGGAGATCACCCGTTCGAAGTGACCGAGCCTCAGCCGAAGGCCGAAAGCAGGCTCTTGGGCGGCTCTCCGGCGTGCGTGACCACCAGGCGTTGCCCGGCACGGGTGAAGGCCATGTAGAGCTTGCGGGTCGTCTCCTGGGCCGCCACCTCGCGGCTTTCCGCATCCGAGAGCAGCGCCCCTTCCTTCCCGAACAGCTGCTGCGTGCCGACCACGAAGACCACCGGGCTTTCCAGTCCCGTCGCCGCGTTCAAGGAACACACCCGCACCGCCTTGCCGGTCGCTTCGCGCGCGTCCTCGACCGCCGTCCCGTCCAAGGCCTCCCGCAGCCTCTCGATCAGGTCCTGCACCGCCTGCCAATCCTCGTGCAGGACCAGCACGTGGCGAGGATCCCCGCCCGCCTTCACGAAGCTGGCAACTTCCTTCGTCACCCACGCCATCTCGGCCTGGGCCGTCTCGAAGCGCACCAGGCGCGGCGCCTCGCCTTCGGGCATGCCCTCGGTCCTGGGAACCACGATGTCCGGATCCTCCCGGCGCGTGCGGGCGTTCCAGAACTTCCAGGCCGCATCCAGGATGGAGCGGGTGGTGCGGTGGCTGCGCTCCAGCTTGCGGGTCCGTCCGTGCACCTGTAGGCCCTGGGACTTCCAGCTGCCGCCCCGCTGCAGGAAACCCTGCGTGGGGTCGGCCACCAGGAACAGGTGCCCGTCGGGATTGAGCACCTTCCGGACCACTTCGAACCACACCGGCGCGAAGAACTGCGCCTCGTCCACCAGCACCGCGTCGTAGCAGGGCACCTGCGCACCCTCCTGACGGTAGCGCTCCAGCAGCTGCAACGGCAGGAGTCCCCAGTCCGACAGTTCCTCGCTTTCCAGCTGGCGCCGGTATTCCTGCGCCGAGCGCCAGAGCCGCTCGCGCAGCAGGTCGTTGCAGCGGAACCCGCGCCCCTTGCGGGACTGCGCCCGGTACGCGTCCAGATCAGGGAAACCCTGTTCGAAGATCCAGGCGAACTCCGCTTCCAGATGTTTGCGTTCCAGACCTTCGCGGGCATACGGAACCAGCAGTCCCTCGAGGATCCTGCGGACACGCATCCGCTCCCCCACCGCAGGCGCCTCGCCCGGCCAGTGCTTGAGGCAGAAGCCGTGGAAGGTCAGCCACTCGATCCCCTGGTCGCGCCCGCCCAGCTCGCCGTGCCGCCTGCGCAATTCCATCTGCAACGGCTTGTTGCAGGTCAGCACCAGGAGCCGGGAACGCGGGAAGAAACGCTGGAGCAGGAGGGTGCGGTGGAGCAGGATCAGGGACTTGCCGCTCCCCGCCACCCCGTTGATCAGGAGCAGGCCGAACTGTCCGGCGGCCCGGCGGCCTTCCGGCGACAGGTCGAGATCCGTCTTGAGAAGTTCCTCCTGCCGGTAGGTGAGCAACGACGGCACCACCGATTCGGCGTCCCTGGGACGCACGGTGTGGGTCGCGGGGATCACCGTCTCGGGGCAGAAGATCTCCCGCACCGTCTGGATGCCTTCCGGAGTGGACTCCGGTCCCAGGTGCTGCACGACCCAGGCCTCGAAGGCCTTCGGACGGCAGCCTTCCCGACCGGCGGCGGGAACCTCCAGTCCATGCCCGACCAAGGCGGCCTGAGGCACGTTCGGGAACAGCAGCACCAGGCTCGACGCGACGTCGGTGCCATGGTACGTGACCCGCAAGACATCCAACCGCCGCGCCTCGGCCACGCCGAAGCCCTCGCGGGAATCGTCCGAGAACAGGCTGGGGCCCATCGCATCCTCGGCTCCGGCCTGTGAAACCACAAGGAGGAGCGAACGCCAATCCGACTCGCGGGCGATCCAGAACAGCGGACCATCCGCCGCTTGATTTGACAGATTCTGCCAAACCACCCATCCCTCGGGAAGCTCGCGGCACAGTCGGTAGGCCTTCATCGCCTCCGGGGAGAGGAGCCCCACCGGGTCGTCCGGAAGGAGCCGGGCCACCTCAGCCCTCGACGACGAGGATGAGCTCCTCGCGAGGCATCCTCACCTTGGGCTGCAGGGCGTAGCTCTCGTCGGCCCCACGATAGCCCACTGCGCAGGCGACCACCGCCGTCAGCCCCTTCCATGGGAGATCGAGGAGCTCGGCGTAGCACTCGGTGTCGATGGCCTCGAGCGGGCAGGTGTCGATCCCCCGTTGGGCCGCCGCCCACATCAAGGCCCCCAGTGCGATGTAGGCCTGCCGCGCCTGCCAGGCCTTTCTCTGGACGGGCGTGAGGCCGTTGACGATCCGCGCCATCACCTTCTCGCGGTAGGCTCCAACAGCCTCGGACGGCAGGTTGCGAACGGTCCGCATCCGCTCCAGGTGAGCATCCACTTCAGCTTCCCCGAAGTCGTCCTGGATGGCGAACACCAGGAACCGATCGGAATCCGTCACCTGCGGCTGTCCGAAGGACGCTTCGGACAGTTTCTGTCGCAGTTCAACGCCCCGCACCTCCAGCACGCGGTAGGGCTGGAGCCCGTAGGAACTGGGGCTGTTCGCGACCACCTCGAGAAGGAAGCCCCAGTCCTCCTGCGGCAACTTCCGGGAAGGGTCGAAACGCTTGACGGCCGCGCGCCGCAGCCAAGCCTGCTGCAACGATTCAATGCTGGGATGGTCCATGACCAAGGGAGTTTAGAAAAGAAAAGGCACCCCTTGCGGGGTGCCTCTATCCTTTGCGCTCAGCAGAGCTCTCAGCGGTCGGCGTACCAGTCCTGCAGGCACTTGACCCCGAGGTCAGAACTGCGCAGGGTGGCGATGGCCTCGGCGGCCGCAGAAGCGGCGGAGAGCGTGGTGGTGTAGGGAACGCCGGCACGCAGGGCCGCTTGGCGGATCACCGCATCGTCGGCCTGAGCGCCGCTTCCCATCGGGGTGTTGATCAGGAGGGCGATCCGCTTGGCCAGGAGCTCGTCGACGATGTTGCCGGTGCCCTCAGAGACCTTCTTGACCACCGCGACCTCGATGCCCTGCTTCTTCAGGTACTCGGCGGTGCCGGAAGTCGCCACCAGCTTCAGGCCCATCCCGGCGATGCGGCGGGCCACGTCCACCACAGCCGGCTTGTCGCGATCGCTCACAGAGACGAACACGGTGCCCTTGAGCGGGAGTTTCGAGGAAGCGCCAATCTGGCTCTTGGCGAAGGCAGCCCCGAAGGTGGCGTCGATGCCCATCACCTCGCCGGTGGACTTCATCTCGGGGCCGAGCACGGTGTCGGACCCATAGAACTTGGCGAACGGGAAGACCGACTCCTTCACGCTGAAGTGCTTGGGGACGATTTCCTGGGTGTAGCCCAGCTCCGCCAGCGTCTTGCCCAGCATCACCTTGGTGGCGAGCTTCGCGAACGGCACGCCGGTGGCCTTGGCCACGAACGGCACGGTGCGCGAGGCGCGGGGATTGACCTCCAGCACATAGACCTGCCCGTCCTTGACGGCGAACTGGATGTTCATCAGACCGATGACGTCCAGGGCATGGGCGATCTTCACGGTCTGCTCACGCAGGACCTTCAGGACGGATTCCGTCAAACTGGTGGTCGGAAGCACGCAGGCGGAATCTCCCGAGTGGATTCCGGCCTCCTCGATGTGCTGCATGATGCCGGCCACGATGGCGGTGCCGTGCATGTCGCGGATGCAATCCACATCCACCTCGGTCGCGTTCTCGAGGTACTGGTCGATCAGGATAGGAAGTTCCGGAGTCGGCTGCACCGTCTCGCGCATGTAGGTCTCGAGTTCCTCGTTGCTGTAGAGGATCTTCATGGCGCGCCCGCCCAGCACGAAGCTGGGACGCGCAAGCACCGGGAATCCGATGCGGTCCACCACCACCTGGGCCTCGGCGGCGTTGCTCACGGTCGCACCGGCAGGCTGCTTCACCTTGAGCTCTTCCATCAGGACATTGAAAAGCTTTCGATCCTCGGCCAGCCAGATCGACTTGGGAGAAGTGCCCATGATCTTGACACCGGCATCCTCAAGGTCCTTTGCCAGCTTCAGCGGTGTCTGGCCGCCGAACTGCAGGATCACGCCATCGGGCTTCTCGTGCTCCAGGATGTTCAGCAGCTCTTCGCGGTTGAGCGGCTCAAAGTAGAGTTTGTCGGAAGTGTCGTAGTCGGTGGAGACCGTCTCGGGATTCGAGTTGATCATGATCGACTCGACGCCTTCCTCGCGCAGCGCGTAGGAGGCATGGCAGCAGCAGTAGTCGAACTCGATGCCCTGCCCGATGCGGTTGGGGCCGCCGCCCAGGATCACGACCTTCTTGCGGTCGGTGCGGACGGACTCGTTCTCGAACTCGTAGGTGGAGTAGTGGTAGGGCGTGTGCGCCTCGAACTCGGCGGCGCAGGTGTCGACGGTCTTGAAGACCGCGCTCACACCCAGCTTCTGGCGCACGGAGCGCACCTCCGGCTCGGTCGAACCGGTGCAGAATGCGATCTGCTGGTCGCCGAATCCCCACTCCTTGGCCTGGCGCAGCGTCTCTTCCGTCAGGTCGGCAAGCTTCCGACCCTTGAGCTCCTTCAGCTCGAAGTCGATGAGCTCCTTGATGTGGGTCAGGAACCACGGATCGTACTTGCCGATCTCGTGGACGCGTTCCACGCTCCAGCCGCGCTCGAAGGCCGCGCGCACGCCGAACAGGCGGTCGGGCTGAGGCTTCTTCATGTCCATCAGCAGCTCGACCTCGGCATCGGACATCTCCTTGTCCTTGCCGTCACCGCCAAAGCCGCCGCGCCCGGTCTCCAAGGAACGGAAGCCCTTCTGCAACGACTCCTTGAAGGAACGGCCGATCGACATGGCCTCGCCCACCGACTTCATCTGGGTGCCCAGCGTGTTGCTGGCGCCCGGGAACTTCTCGAAATTGAAGCGGGGGATCTTCGTGACCACGTAGTCGATCGAGGGCTCGAAGCAGGACGGCGTGGCCTTGGTGATGTCGTTGGCGATCTCGGGCAGGGTGTAGCCCACGGCGAGCTTGGCCGCGATCTTGGCGATGGGAAAGCCTGTGGCCTTGGACGCCAGCGCGGAAGAGCGCGAGACGCGGGGATTCATCTCGATGACCACCATGCGACCGTCGGCCGGGTTCACCGAGAACTGGACGTTCGAGCCACCCGTCTCGACGCCGATCTCACGCAGGATGGCGATGGAGGCGTCGCGCATGCGCTGGTATTCCTTGTCGGTGAGCGTCTGCGCCGGCGCGACCGTGATCGAGTCGCCGGTGTGGATGCCCATCGGATCCAGGTTCTCGATGGAGCAGATGATGACGACGTTGTCGGCCTTGTCGCGCATCACCTCCATCTCGTATTCCTTCCAGCCCAGGATCGATTCCTCGATCAAGACCTCGGTGGTGGGGGAAAGCGCCAAGCCGTTGGAGCAGATGCGCTCGAACTCTTCCTCGTCGTAAGCGAAGCCGCCGCCCGCGCCGCCCATGGTGAACGCCGGGCGAATCACCACAGGGTAACCCAGGCGATCGCGGATCTTGCGAGCCTCCTGCATGGTGTGGGCGACCTCGGAGCTGGCCGATTCCAGCCCGATCTTCTCCATGGCGGCCTTGAAGAGCTGACGGCTCTCGGCCTTCTCAATGGCACTGGGAGTGGCACCGATCATCTCCACGCCGAACTCGTGCAGGACGCCGCGGCTGGCCAGTTCCATGGCGCAATTCAGGGCCGTCTGACCGCCCAGGGTCGGGAGGATGGCATCGGGACGCTCCGCCGCGATGATGGCAGCAACGGCATCGGCGGTGATCGGCTCCACATAGGTGCGATCGGCAGTGTCCGGATCGGTCATGATCGTCGCCGGATTCGAATTCACCAAGATGACGCGATAGCCCTCTTCCCTCAGCGCCTTGCAGGCTTGAGTGCCCGAATAGTCGAACTCGCAGGCCTGCCCAATGACGATGGGCCCGGAACCGATGATCAGGATGGAATGGATGTCTGTCCGCTTTGGCATGTGGTGCAGCTCTCCGAAATAGCATGATGGAGGCATACCTGTCGCGACCGGGAGAATCCCCAAATCCGATGGCAACCCGGGCGAATTTAGCAACAAAACCAAGAGAGGCGAACGCTTTCGCTTTTCGCCTCTCAAAACGGATCAGTTTTAGCGAATTTCAGGTCTTGAACTGGCTCGAGATCGAGGTGATGTTCTCGGCCACAGATGTCAGCGTCCCGACCGTAGCTTGGGCATTCCCGATCCCCATCGATACGTCCTGGACGTCGGAGGCCACGTTTCGGATCCCGTCCACGGCACCGGCCAGACTGCTGGCCGCCAGCCCCACCGAATCGGAGATTTCCCCCGAACTGCGACTGGAATCGCCGATGGTCCTGGCCAGCTCCCGGATGGTCGCTTCCTGTTCCTCCACGGCTGCCGCCACATTGGTGGAGAGGTCGCTCAGGCTCTGGATGCCCTCGGATACCGACAAGATCGCGCTCACCGATTGCTGGACGTCGTTGCGCATGCCACGGATCCCCTCGGCGATCTGCTGCGTCGCATCGGACGTCTGCTTGGCCAGGTCCTTGACCTCGCCCGCAACCACCGCAAACCCCTTTCCGGCCTCGCCAGCCCGTGCAGCTTCGATGGTCGCGTTCAAGGCCAAAAGTTTGGTCTGGTTCGCGATCACCTCGATGATCTCCAGGATCTTTCCCATTTCCTGGGAGGAGCGATCCAGGTTCTCCATGCGCGTGCGGCTGCCATCGGCGTCGCGATGGACGTTCCTGGCCAAGCTTGCCTGCTCCTGACAGGTCCGGGAGACTTCCCTCACGGTCGCACTCATCTCCTCCACAGCCGCCGCCACCGTGGTCACATTATTGGTCAGGGAGTCCGCAGCATTGGACACAGCCTGAACCTGGGCCAAGGCACTGCCGGAGGCATGCTCCACGCCCTTGGCCTGCATCGCCATGGAATTCGCCTTGTCGCTCAGGTTCCTGAAGACCTCGCTCAGATCATGGGAAGAACGATCCAGCGTCTGGGCTCCGGACTTGAGCGTCGTCACGTTCCCCTGGAGCTTACCCAGGAACTGATTGAACGCCACGGCAAGTCGGCCCAGCTCTCCCGGTGCCGCTTCGTTCATCGATTTGGTGAGATCCCCTTCGCCCTGCGCGATGTCCTCCATCGCAAACAGCACTTCACGCAACGCCGCGTCGATGGCCTTGGAAAGCCGCAAACCGAAGACCAATGCTGCCGCCAATCCCGCAGCGGCGATCGCCGCCATCAGGAACAGCAGGGCTCGCGTCCTGGTTCCCGATGCCTGCGTGGCCACGAACACCTTGTGGCTCTGCTGCACCTGGAATGCACCCATGGCCGCCAAAGCGCTTTCGTAGGCAGGAGCCGACGTGCCCAGAAAGACTTCCTGGGCATTGGCATTCTCACCCCGCAGCGCCATGTCCCGGATGCCGCGATTGATCTTATTCAAGTCGGCGATCCGAACTTCCAAGTCGCTCTGTTTGGTTCCCAAAATGGCCTGGAGTCCGTCGAGGGCCTTGCCATTGACAGAATCCCGCGTAACCAAGGCCATCAAGGTGTCGGGATCCTTCTCCCTCAAGATCCGCTGGACCACTCCCTGGTTGCGCGAGATCGCCTCCGAGGCCGCGAACAACAGGCTATCCTGCTGCAGGATACTCCTCTGACTGGCTGCGCTCTCCCTGATTCCCCAAAGGGACACTCCCCCCAGCAGCAACAGGATGAGCACAGCCAATCCGCCCAGCAACAAAATCATCAGACGGATGCGAGCCACGATTCCGGTATTCATGCAGTCCCCCCCCTTTTGGCCTTGCGATGGCCTTAAGACTCAGAGCTTGAAAAGCGAAAGGCCGACCACCACGGTGCCGACGGCCTTGCCGCCATCCAGGACCGGGAACGAGACCTGGACCTCCTTCTGCCCAGTGGATTCGTCCATCTCGGCTTCACCGATCCAGGTCTTGCCAGTCATCGGGACGTCGTGTTTGGCCTTGCCCTTGTGGCTCCAATTGGACGTCTTGGCGGTAAAGGCCACCTTGGTACCGTCGTTGCCCGACACGAAGATCTCCGCCATGGACGGGTCCTTGTGTGCCTTCAGCCAGACAGCCACGGCGTTTTGAGTGAACCCACGCACAAGGGGATCCACCACGCTCAAGCCCTTCCATTTCTCCTGGGTCATGTCCTTGGCCGATGGATTGGCGTTGCGCTCCTTCACTCCCGAAACGATCGCGGCCTCGCTGCCCCAGCCCTTGATGCTGGCGAGCTTGGCCTCAACCTTGGACTTCTGGGCCACCGTCAGCGGCTCCCCGGCCATGGCCACGGAAGCCAGCGCCAATGCGGCAATCGCGTTGCGAATCGCAGTTTTCATGGAATTCTCCTTCTAGGATTTGTGCGGATGGAACTTCAGCCTACGACGAACGGCCCAATCAAGTCAAGCGCAATCACGAAGCTATGATTGACGGATGACAAAGCTCGATCAGCTCCTCACCGAGGCCAAAGCCACCAACCACGACCTGGTCGCCGCCGCCGATGGGCAGCTTTCCCACAAGAACGTCCAGAAGGCGCGCAAGGGTGCACGTCCCGTCACCGACCCCGTCGCCCGCCAGATCACCCAAGCCGTGAACGCCCTCATCCAGCCGGAAGAGCCCTTCCTGGTCCGACAGCTCTTCCCCGGCTATCCGCGCGGCAAGTTTGATCTGGAAAGCGCCTGAGCACTTCCCTGCACCGCCGGAACGACTCCGTTTCCGCAAGCCATGTCATCCGCTTCGCTTCGATGATTTAGCTTAGCAGATATGCTCAAACCTCACGGCATCCTTCTCCTCCTGCTCGGCGGCCTGGTCGGATGCAACGACCAGACGCCGTGCCCCCAATGGAGCCCGTCCTGCCGGGACGCATCCCGTACATCCTCCGCATCCGCGCTCCAGTACGCATCGACCGGAGAGATCCGCGACCTGCTCGGGAAGGCCGACTTCAAGGTCGCCTTCACCTACCAGTCGCACCTGTACCTCCTCACGCCCGGCGCCACCGATGCCGCCCTCCCCGTGGTGAAACTGGTCGACCAGGGCAACGAGGGTCAAGGCGGATCGGTCGGGAACCCGACCTCGCCGACCTTCTCCCCGGACGGTTCCTGGCTGGCATTCGTCGGAGACCGTAAGTCCAAGGGAAGCACCACCTTCATCGTCAAGGCCGAGCCTTCGTTGCAGCCCCGCCTCGCGGTGGCGCGCGACAGCGGTCTGTTCTACGAGCCTCGCTGGCACGCCGAAGGAGCCACGCTCTGGCTCTACGGCGTGAACCGCGCCATGTCCACGTGGAATCCAACCGATTCCACGGTCGATGGCGCCACCTTCCGCGCAGCCATCAAGGGCTCGTCCCTGGATTCTCTGGGCCCCGCCACCGTGGCTGGGCGCGCTGTCCCGGGCGCCTTCAAGGGAGGCATCTCCCTCAACGGACGCTGGGTCGTGACGAGCTATGGCAGCTCTGTCCTGTGGAATACCAAGGACAACTCGCGCACGCTGCTCAACAACGGCATGCAGCAGTGCAACCCCTCGATGAACCCCTACGACTCCTCTGCCAGCCGCAGCGACTACTTCATGATCCTGGGCTTCGGCGGGGCGACACCCGTCCCGACCGTTGCGGGAGACATGATTGAAGGCCAGCACGAGCACCTGTGGATCTGGAACCACGCCGACAAGGCCGTCTGGAAGGCCGACCCGCCCCCGAACCACAGCTCTTGGCAGCGACCGCGCTGGTCCACCCATCCCGACTTCGCCACGGCGTTGGCCAAGCGTTCCGGCACGCCACTTGACGACGGCATTGGCTACGACCTCTACCTCGTGAAGATCAGCGACAACGCGGAACTGGCCAACGGAAGCGAAGCCACGCTCCAGTCGGCCAAGAAGACCTTGCGCCTGGCCTGGGACAACGACGCCGGGTTCAGTGAGCCGGACCTTAGCCATCTGTGGGTTGCCCGATGACGTCCATCACCTTGCGCCGCAGTGCGCTGGCCCTGACGGCGACGGCCCTGGCCCTCGCCCCGTTCCTCACCCAGAACCGCCCTGGTGCGGATGTCGCATGGCTTGCCGTGGCCGGCTGCGGAGCCGGCGGCGGCGGGGGATCTGCGGGAGCGGGCAAGTGGATCGGACGCGGTGCCACCGGCGGTGCCGTGGATGTCGAACTCACCCAGAATCGCACCATCGGCGGCGACTACGACTACCAGCAGCTGTCGCTGGGCGTGTCGCGCAAGGTGGCAAGTGTCCACACCCTCTCGCTGGGGCTGGGCTGGAAAAGCAACACCTTCGAGATCTCCCCATACATGACCTCCGCCGACTACTTCGGCACCAAGACCGAGCAGACCGGCGGCTTCGGCGACCTCTCGCTGGGATGGTCCCGCACCTTCGGGGATGTCGGACAGTGGTCGGGCGGCATCTCCGCCACCCTTCCCACCGGCCAATGGGACATCAAACGCAACTTTTCCAATGCCGACCGTTATTCGCCCTGGCTCACCCCCGACGTGCAGCCGGGCTCCGGCCACTACGGACTTTCGGCCACCATCGAGCGGACCTTCGACAAGGACTGGGGACTCTGGCTGGTGGGCGGCAGCTACTCCGCCGCCTTCGCCCGCACCAGTGAATGCGGGACATCCTCCTCCCCGGCCCTGCGCTACGCCCAGTGCCAGGAAGATCACCCCAGCGCCCTGACCTGGCGCCTGTGGGAGCTGCGCCACAACACCTCTGACGAATACCACGGCGCGCCGGGCACTTCGGCCACCCAGTCCGACGTCGTCTCCGCGTACGCCCACGTCGCAGTGCGGGAAGAGACCGCCATGCACAGCCTCGGAGCCACGCTGTCCGTCCCGCTGGGCCCCAGCGCATCGTGGGACCGAGGCCCCAACGGACTTGGCAGCCTGCTGACGGAACACCAGGACGTTTCCCTCAAGCTGTCCTACGGCGTGGAGATCTCCATCGATCCCAGGAACTATCCCCTGTTCTTCTCCATCGGCCTGCCCTTCAAGCTCAACCCCATGCTGGAAGGCAAGGACTGGAATCCGGGAGCTCCCCAGAACACCGTGCTCACCGCAGGCATCAAGGCCACCTTCTTCTAGGCCAGCTCCTCTCGGAGGTAGCGGCGCAGCACCCGCAGGCAGGCCCAGCCGTAGGGAATGCTGCGCAGGTGGGATTCCTCGTCCGCATAGCGGGTGGGGATCCCGATCTCCCCGATGCGCAGGTCGGCGGCGCGGCACCGTGCGATCGCTTCCAGGTCGAAGTCGAAGGACGTACTCATGCCAGACTCCGGAAGGACCTCCAGGGCGCGTGGGCCGAAGGCCAGCAAGCCCGAGTGGAAGTCCGTGAGGTCCAATCCGAGCACCCGCCGCTCCAGGGCGGAGAGCGCGTGCCCGGCCGCCCACTTGTAGAGCGGCATCCCCCCGCGCAAGGCCGTCCCTTCCCGATGCCGCGACCCTTGCACCAGGTCCAATCCCGATTCAAGCCGTTCCAACAGTGCGGGAATCGCTTCGGGAGGATACTGGCCATCGGCATGGAGGCATATCGCCGCCCGTGCCCCCAAGCGGCGCGCCCAGGCCAGGCCATGGGCCGCCGCCGCCCCGTAGCCTTGGTTGGCGGGAAAGGAGTGGAGCTCGAGCGCAGGCAGGCTCCGTGCCAGCGACGTGGCCAGGGCGGCCGTCCCGTCGCGGCTTCCGTCGTCCACCACCAAAAGCCGCAGGTCCGGGCGCGCCAGGATCTGGGCCGGGATCCGGGCCAGCACGCCAGCCAGCGTCTTTTCGGCCTGATAGGCTGGCAGGTAGATGCAAAGGCTCATGATCGTTCTCCCGGCAATCGCGTCGTGGGCAGGAACTCGTCGAAGCCACGCGGCGACCAAACCAACGTCTCGCAGGCCGCCTCGATGGACGGATCCGCATCCTCCAGCAGTCCGGACAGAATCTGTCGATTCCACAAGCGCGGGAGGCCGCACCAGGCCGGCAAGGACTCCGAGAGGCTTGCGGAAAGGCGTGCCAGCCAATGCGGGACCGGGACGATCCGGATCGACCGTTTCGCCTTGCGACGGATGGCACGCGCCATCTCGGAAAGCGTGAGCGCCTGGGAGCCCCCCAATTCCAGGAACGTCCGGCCCGGAAGCGGAACGGTGCACGCCCGCGAGATCGCCTGGGCCAGGTCCTGCGCGTGGATCGGGCGCTTGCGCGCCGTCCCGCAGCTCGGCAGCGGCAGGATGGGAAGCTTCTGGACGATTCGGGCAAAGCTCGCGAACTCCTCCGCACCACCGTCGCAGACCACCAGCGTCGGCCGCAAGATCGCCACTTCCGGGATCGCACACCCCGCCAGGCATTCCTCCGCCCGGATCTTGGAGCGGCTGTAGTCGTTGCCCTGCCGGTAGGTCACGGAAATGGACGAGACCAGCACGAAGCGGCGGACACCGGCGCGCAGCGCCTCGTCGCGCACATGGCAGGTGCCCCGATGGTTCACGCGATCGAAGCGCTCCGGATGTCCATTCTCCATGAGGATCGCCGCCAGGTGGAGCACCGCGTCGCAACCGTCGAAAGCCCCAGCCAGGGTCGCCGGATCGGTCACATCCACCTGCAGGAACTCGGTCCCGGCAGGCAAGCCGTCGGGCTTGCGCAGATCCAGCAACAGCACACCATGCCCTTCGGCAAGCAACTGCGCCCCCAGCACCTGGCCGAGATGACCGCAACCGCCGGTGATGGCCACCTTCACGGCAGCACCTCCCGGGCCCATCGGGAGGCCAGTTCCGGATGTCCCGCCTGCGACAGCAGACGTGCGGTTTCCATCAAGGCGCTGGCTCGAAGCAGGAACGGCGTCGCGGCGTCCTTTTGCTGCAGCCAAGGCGGCGGCTCAAGCCGAACGGTTCCCGATGCCGAACCACGCACGAACAAGGCGCTGGAGCCGTCCAGGTTCACCAGCGTCCAATCCGACCTGGCGGACAGCAGATGCACAAGCAGCGGTCGGTAGCGGGGAGAATTCCACACCGGCAGCAAGGCGGCCTCGATCCCCTGCGCTCCCGCCCAGCGCTCCCACGCGGCAGGATCTTCCAGCAGCTGCAGATGTGCCTCCAGGAAACCTTGCCCGCGAAGCACCAAGCGCGTGTCGCCGCGACACAGCTGCGGCGCGTCATGGAACGCCATCCAGCCACCCCATTCCAAGGGATGGAAAAGGCTCCCTCGCCTCAGGCCATCCAGCTGCGGGACGGATTCCGGGAAGGCAAGCGCTGCGACCCAGCGACCAGGGATCTCCCACCGCAGTTCCCTCCAGCGGCTGGTCAGCGGCACGGCAATCAGCACGCAAGCAAGCCCCGCCATGCCCCGTCGCCAGGCCGTCCGCCCCAGCCGACGCCGTCCCGCCCGCATCCAAAACGGCACGGTGCGCGCCAAGGCAAAGGCGCAGAACAACAGTGCCAGCGGCACGTTCCGGACCGAACTCAAGGCCAAGCCGACCATTGCGAGTCCCAACAGCGTCCAACTGCGTCGGTACCTCTTCGCCTCGCCTCCGGCGGCGGCCAACAGCACCGCCCACAGGCTCCCCCAGACCAGCAGCGGACGGGTGGTCCGAAAATCGAGCAGCGGCATATTCTCCGCGACCAGTCCCCAGGAGCCACGCACTCCCGGCAGCACGCGCTGGAGCAGGTGCCACGGCAAGAGCAAGCCCTCCAGCGGCCAAGGCGTGACCGCCGATGCCGCCACCAGCCCCGTCAGCAGAGCGATCCGCTCCCGAAGCGCGGCACCCCGGCCCCACGGCTCCGACAGGAAGGCCAGCGCACAGACCGGCCCCAACGCATGCAGGCCCTGGAGGTTGCTCAAGCCAACTTGCAGAACCAACAACGCCACCGTTGCGCTTCTGGAAGGTCTCGCCAGCCACCGTTCCAAAAGACGCCACTGCAAAGCCAGCAAGGGAAGCGACAGGACCAGCGGCCGCAGATCCACGGCCTCGCGGACGATCCACAGCGCCCACAGGGCAAGGATCGCCCCAGTCATGGACAATTTCCGACGCCGCACCGCGACCAGGAAGGCCAGCATCAATCCCAAGGCCCGCAACGCCACCGCCCCGAGCGGTCCCCATGCCTTCCAGAACAGCCACAGGATGGCTTGGAAGCCCCAATGCAGATCCGTCCAACTGCGCCCGACCGTGTCGGAACACAGCCGATCGGTCCACGGGAAACGCCCCGTCTCCCAGAGATCCCGTCCGGCAGCTAGATGCCACCAAAGGTCGGGATCGGCCATCGGGGTCGCCAGGAGGAAGGCTCCGGCCAGCCCCAGGACCAGCCAAGGAAGCGCAGGAAAAAGCGCACGGAACGATTTGTGGAACATCGGCAAGCCAACCAGTTTACATCTTTTCGGGGCTTGAACGATCTACCCTCGAATCCTGGCCGAAAGCGCGCCGCCATCCTGGGTGCTGGCGGCTTCGTCGGCAGTCACCTTTCACTGCGATTGCTCGAACGCGGGTGGGAGATCGACGGCTGGGATCTCGACGCCCATCGCCTGCCCCAGCTCCATGACTTCGACGGTTTTCGCTTCCATCGCAGCGACTTGCGCGACCCCGCCCATCTGGCCGCCGCCGTGGATGCGCCACTGGTCGTGAACCTCGCCGCTCTTTGCCAGCCCGCGCGCTACGTCAGCCAGCCGCGCAAGACCATCGAGGACAACTTCGGGCTGTCGCGCGATGTCGCCCTGGCCTGCCTGGAGTCCAAGGCCCGGCTGGTCCAGTTCTCGACCAGCGAGGTCTATGGACGCACCCTGGCCTCCTATCTTCCCGAGGCCCCGGCCGACGACGACGGCCTGTGGCTGTTGCGCGAAGATGCATCGCCCCTGATCCTCGAGCCCACCTCCGTCCACCGCTGGAGCTACGCCTGCTCCAAGCAGCTGGTGGAACGCTTCCTCATGGCCTTGGCCAAGGAAGAGGGGCTGGAGATCGCCATTGTCCGCCCCTTCAATTTCCTCGGACCTTGGATGGACTTCCTTCCCGGTCGGGACGGGGAAGGCACCCCGCGCGTGCTGGCCTCCTTCCTTTCCGCACTGCTGGACGGACGACCATTCCCGCTGGTCGACGGTGGATGCAACCGCCGCACGTTCTGCTCTATCCACGACGCCACCAGCGCACTGATCGCGCTGCTCGAACGTCCAGAGGACACGCGCGGGCAGGTGTTCAACCTCGGCCATCCCGGGAACGAATGCGACATGCGAGTACTGGCCACGGAACTGGCAGCATCCTTCGCCCGCGTCACGGGCGATCCCAGTTGGAACGATCACCCGATGGCGGACATCTCCTCGCTGGAGTTCTACGGGGAAGGCTACGGCGACTCCGACCGCCGCGTCCCCTGCATCGCCAAGGCCCGGCGCCTGCTGGGATGGGAGCCCGTCACCGACCTGCCCACCATCCTCGACGAGGTCTCCCGCTGGGCCCTCAGTCACTATTCACAAAAAGGATCGCGCCCATGAAACCCAGGATCGCGCTGGCTCTTGGCGGCCTGCTGCTGGCCGGCTGCGGGAGGGATGTCCCTTCCCACGTCACCACCCTGAACCAAGGCTATCATCGCGCCACCTCACGTGTGCTGGTGCGCCATGTCGATGCTCCCACCCGCGCCCGCCTGGACTGGGCGGCCTGGTGGGATGTCCACTTCCGCGAGGACACCGCCCGTTGCCAGGCCTCGCCCGCCACCCGCGTCACGCTGGATTCCCTGAAGCTGGACGGGCTCTTCGACCAGTGGAAGAAGAGTCTCTCTGATCTCCCGCTGAGCGCCGCCGAGAAGGCCGAGCCGATGGCCTGGGAGCCGGTGCGCAACCAGCTCCTGGCCTGGAACTTCGACGCGTCCTCGAAACTGGCCGAGAGCATGGGAAACGTCGCCTCCAAGTCCTGGGGCGACACGTCGCAGTGCTCGAAGCACGCGCAGGTGGTGGCCGTGTGGATGCACCAGACGCCCGCTGGCCCCGAACTGTGGGCCGAGGTGGAATTCGCCGTGGGCATGGAAAAGGCCCTGCAGGACATGCGCGACGTGGACGGCGACGGCCATGCCGAAATCTTCGCACGCGTGGCGCCGGGACTCTTCACACCGGCCATGGCATCGTTCCTCGAAGGCGACTACCTGTCGCACCGCCTCGACCGCGCCCAGGCGCTGGAGTGGCTCAACCAGATGGCCGGCGACAGCTACCTCCAGTACAACACCGACATCCTCCCGGTGGAAGGCAACGTGTTTCCCGGACCGGGACTGCGGGCGGAGATCTCCAAGGAATGGAAGGATTCCGTCAAGAACCCGTTCTGCGTGGTCCGAGGACGTCCCTTCGGCACCCCGCTGTACCTCGTGCTGATCGTCGACTCGCTGGATGCGGCAGGCCCCGCCGCTTCGGCAGGCCAGGCCTCCCGTGGCGGCGTCCAGGCCCTGGACACCTCGGCCAGCCGACGCATCGACTCCCTGAAACAAGCCTTGGCAAGTCAGCCCGACGGCCCCGACCGGGGCGTCTCCGGGCTTTCCGGACAGATCCTGTCAAAAGCCGACCCGGCCTCCCAGGCCGTCCCCGGACGCGACGGCTGGCTCCTCTTCCGCAGGGAGCTGCAGTACCTCCAGGCCAGCGACACCGCAGCCAAAGCCGCCGACCCGGTGGAGCGGATCGTGACCCTGCGCGACAGCCTAGCCGGACTGGGCATCGACTTCCTCTTCGTGCCGGTCCCCACCAAGCAGGACGTGGTGGCGAACCTGCTCGACCCCAAGCGCACCGCCAAGGGCTGGGCCCAACCGGCCATCCCCCACCTGTGCGGTCGCCTCGCCGCCCGCGGCGTCGAGACCCTCGACCTGTTGCCGGGCCTGCAGGATCGGACCTCATCGAGCCTGTGGCGCAAGCAGGACACCCACTGGAGTCCCGCCGGCCTGGCCCGCGTCGCCCAAGCACTTGCCTCCCGCATCCGCGGCTACGGTTGGTTTGCCGGACTGCCCGCTGCCGCCTCCAAACTGGAGGCGCACGACACAGCCTGGAACGACATGGGCGATCTCGTGGAACGCCTGCCCGCCGCCCAGCGCAGCGCCTTCCGCCCCGAGGCCATCCGAGGCCAGCGCGTCTTCTGCGACGGCGCTCCCGTCCAGGACGATCCGGCTTCCGCCATCCTGATCCTGGGCGACTCCTACACCGGCGTCTACCATCTCGTGCCGCCCAAGGCCGCCGGCATCACCGACCTCCTGGGCCTGGACCTGGGACGGCGCGTGGACCTGGCCATGGGCTGGGGCGGCGGCCCGGAAGCTCCCGTCAAGCTGGCCCAGCGAGGCCCCGACGGCCTGAAGGGCAAACGTCTGGTGGTGTGGATGATGTCCGCCCGCGATCTCCTCGCCTACCCCGGCGGGTGGGGCAAGCACTGAGGCATTTCCTTGCCGCCCTGGGCATCCTGCTGCTGGCGGGATGCCGCTCGGCCGATCCCGTCGAATCGTCGGATCTGACGTCGCGGATCAGGGCTGTCGAGGCCAATGCCGTCGCGCACGCCTTGCCGGACTGGTCCATCCTGGACACCAACGCACTGGACTCGCTTGCGGCAGCACTGGGGCATCAGCCCCATCCCTGCTCGGCACAAGCCCTGCAGACGGCTCTGTTCCCGCGCATGGCACCTTCCGACTCGATCCATTCTCCTGGAGAGGCCCTGCGCACCGGCCGAGGCTCGTGCCTGGCCCTCACGTGCCTGGTCGTCCTCCTGCGCGAGCGCTGTCATTGCGGCGGCACAGATGCCTTCGTCTTGCCTGGTCACGTCGCCCCCGGCTGGAACAGCATCTATTTCGAGACGCTTCGCCAAGGAACGCCTCGGGACTCGACCTTCTACCGATCGCACTTTTTCCTTAGCGCCCGCCCGTGGTACGGGAATCCCCATGGACGCACCGACGACATCTTGATCGGACTCCTGTGGCACGATCTCGGACTGGCGTTCGCTCAGCAAGGGAATTGTCGCAGCGCATCGGAAGCATTGAGTCAAGCCCTCAAGCTTCTTCCCGGTCATCCCCCGACCCTGCTGGCCCTGTCTCGATGCGAACAGGACCCGGCCACGCGCCTGCAGCTGGAGGCCAAGGCATTGCTTGCAGATCCCGTGATGCGCTAAATCTGTAGACACATCATGGTCGCAGCATCTCGGTGATGATACTATCCAGCCTTGAGCTAAGCTTAATTCCTCCCTTTGTGCTCAGATGATTTGGATCCACCGCATCATCATCAGTATAATCATGTTCCCCATCATTGTGCGCATCATAGAATGCAGCATTAGAATGGCGCGAGACAATAACACTGACATCTTTCAGAACTTTATGGTACAGCCACCATGGCGGATCGAAAAAACCCGCACGTTCTTGATTTTTGTAATTAGGAGATCTTGGAAAGTTTACCAACAAGACTTTGATCCCACGGCTACCAGCAGCAGTCATCAATCTTTCAATTGCTGCAAGATTTTTCGCATAATCAGCATTTAGCGTGTCGTAAACGGAATTCGGATATGCGCCATCCACAGGTGTACCTCCCCATCCAGAGGTTGCATAATATCGAAAACCCAGAGAGTCGTACACTGCATCATTTGGCTCCGAACTCCGTAAATTTGCAGCACACAATTTAAATCCATCAGAAAATGATGGTTTCCAAAAGTCGTGATTTCTATCGTACACATACCCAACAGAATGCGAAATCCCAGTATTCCACCACAATTCTTCCGGCCAAAACAGCCATCCTGGCATGAGAGAAACGCCAATAACTTTCAGATTCTTTCCGTGAGGAAGAATGTAATCTCGCACAAATTCATCAGATTCCCAAACCATCCCATACCCGTAGCCAAAATTCAGCGTCTTATGTGAAAATGCCTGCGGCACAATTCCATGCCGAATATGAGAGCTACCGATAAAAACGGTGTGTACAGATTCACTATTCAATACAAAAAGCCTCATTTTCGAAGATAAATCGCCATTCCCTGACCAGCCCTCAGTGTACTTTGTCGCGCTGTCCAAATCAGATGCTCCTGCACCTTCGGTACGATTCCCGCCGACCCACAGTCCTGGCTGCCAGAGGTCCTCTCCGCCGGCGATCTTCACCGCACTGCCCGAAGTCAGGTCCAAGGCGTACAGATTCTTCTGCGCCCCCGTCCCGTCGATCGCCGCGCTCACGGCCCAGCGGGAATGGTTCGACCACTCCAGGTGCTCCCACTGGCGTTCCCCGTCGGGAGCCGGGTAGGTGCGCGTCACCGCGCCTGTCGAGTCCGACACGAAGGCGATCTCGTGGATCCCGTACGAGCGGCCAACCACCTTGGAGCTGGACGTGTAGCCGAAGTCCAGGAACATCGCACGGCCCGACGTGTCGGGAGATGCGCTCACGTTGCACACCTGCGACGTGTCCCCTATCGACTTGCCGTTCGAAGGATACGTGAACAGGATCCGATCCGTCCCCGAAACGATATCCTTCTGACGCAGGCGGCGATAACCCGTGTACAGCAGGTTCCCCGTCCGGCCGTCGTGGTAGCTCCCCGAAGACCAGTTCACGACAGATCCTGTCAATTTGCCGCCAGACCACGCCTGCGCCGTCGTGGCGCCGCTCTTCCAGGCGCTGCCCGTGTTGTCCATCGCCGAGCTCGTGCGCACCAGGAAGGTGTCGCTGCCGCTGGTCCACCAGCGAGGGATCGCCCCTTCGCCCAGGTCCAGAACCGTCGTGTCGTTCTTGGCCAGGCGACGCGCCTTGACGTGTCCCGTCTGCGTCGAGCCCTCCAGCACCGTCGACCACGCCACCCACTGCCCGTCCGGGGAGATCACGGGATGGAAGACAGGATCCTTGTCGGGAAGCGACCGCACCATCGGGCTGGCCTCCCCGAAGTCCACCCAGCTCAGCATCCCCTTGCCCTGCGCACGGTTGAGGAACACCAGGCGCGCCGTCGTCGCGCCCAGGCGGCGCGGGAGGTCCGTGGCCAGGAGCTGCACGTTCGGGACCGACAGGATCTGTCCCGAGGCGCTCCCGTACACCGCTTGGAAGGCGCCACGAACGCAGCGGAAGCCCACGTACTCGGCGCGGGAGGAGCGGTAGGCAGCGTAGGTCGCCATGCGGTTCGACGGGCGAAGCGACGAGAGCCCGTACCCGAAGGCCCCGCCCTTCAAGGGGACCTCGGGGATGTCCGCAGGAGCCTCGGGGCCGGCGTACTCGCTCACCGTGTCCGATGGGTGCGGACCCTTCCAGTCGTGCACCCATTCCATGACATTTCCTGTCAAATCATGAAGGCCCCAGCCGTTCGCGGAGCGCGTGGCCACCTCGTGCGCATGGCCCGAGGCGTTCCCCTGGTACCAGGCGTTCTCGCCGGCCTTGGAGGAATCGGAAAGCTCTCCCCAGGGCCACGGTGTGCTCGTGCCCGCACGAGCCGACAGCTCCCATTCCGCCTCCGTGGGAAGGCGCCAACCCGTGCGGTCGAAACGGCAGGCCAAGCCCGTGATCGACCAGGCAGAACCCGACGAATCCGCCGTCACAGAAGCGTACTCGTACACGCTGTCCAAGCCGTCCCGCTTGGAGCGCGCGTTGCAGAACAGGATCGCGTCGTACCACGACACGTTCACCGCCGGGAGAAGGGCGCCTTGAGAAGCGCTGGGGGCCGGATTGCGGCCCAGCAGGCGGCTGAACTCACCCTGCGTCACTTCCGCCGTGTCCATCCAGAAGTCGTGCGCAAAGCGCACCGTCCCGATCGGCTTCTCATCGGCCGTGGAGAAGGCCGATCCGTCGCCCATGCGCACCAGACGGCCCTGGGCCGAGATCGCGATCGAGCCTAGGCTGCGGGACGGCGCTTCCGGGACCGCGAGCGGGGCCTCCGTGCTGCTGCACGAGAGGAGGAATGTCACGACACCCAACAGTCCCAGCAAGCGCCAATCCGAAGATGCCCTCATCAGTTCCCTTGCCGAATCTTGGTCATGAGCAGATCGAGACGACGTCCCAGCTTCACCAAGCCGGAATAGGATAAGTGGTTCTCGTTGATGGCATCAGCATCCACGTAGTCGTGCGTTCCGTCCATATTGGCGTCGTATAGGTGCACGTATGGATTGGATTGTTCCCAGCCTTTGGCACGATCCATGATCCGATGGAAGGTCGGCCAGCTTGGGCCCCATCTCCCAGCCCAAGCCATCTTGGCATAGGATGGATTTTCTGGGACATGGATCAGAATCAGATGAACTTGGCGACTCGACAGATCATGGATCAGCTGTTCCATCAGGGCAATCGCCCCCTGATAGGATACCTGGCTCGTGTCTTCACTGCTTGGCGCGTTCACTGCAGGATTATCCCCGCCCCAGCCGCTTCCCGCAAAATCATATGCCGGAGGAACCACGAGCATTCCCCTGGATTGGATTTTCTCCTCCACCGCCGTCACAAACCCCTGCGGCAGTCCTGCACTCCAATACATGTTCTTTTCATCGTACTGCAGTCCGCTAGTCTTAGCCAACGTACTTTCCCACCGGGGGGACGGCCATCCTCCATCATGCGGAAAAAACCACCCTGGCATCAAGGTCATCACGACAATCTTCAGGTTCGGAACATTTGGGATGATGTACCGACGAATCAACTTGTCATAGTCACTGTGCACAGAGCCACTCCAGCCCATTGTCACCACCTTGTTGTTGGGAAAATTCGCAGGCGAAAACGTTTCGACTTGTGAACTACCAACAACGACCACTTCAGCCGAGTCTTTCAGAAGCCAGAATCGCAACAGCCTCTCACCGATGGCTTCCAATTCCGGTCCTCCAGCTGGCTTGAAGTATTCCCCCAAGGAATCGAGAGAAAGATTCGACGGCGCACTGGAGGCTGCGCCGACCCACAATCCCGGCTGCCAGAGATCCTCGCCGCTGGCGATCTTCACCGCGCTGCCCGAAGTCAGATCCAGGGCGTACAGGTTCTTCTGTGCTCCCGTCCCGTCGATCGCCGCGCTCACGGCCCAGCGGGAATGGTTCGACCACTCCAGGTGCTCCCACTGGCGTTCCCCGTCGGGAGCCGGGTAGGTGCGCGTCACCGCGCCTGTCGAGTCCGACACGA